>Ga0335395_10003077_pt1 | contig 10353 bp, 9 predicted proteins | sample MAT02_FD_205744 | JGI IMG/M metagenome (GOLD analysis project Ga0335395, IMG submission 205744) | Freshwater microbial communities from Lake Fryxell liftoff mats and glacier meltwater in Antarctica - MAT-02 (spades assembly) (version 2) ...
TTCACCCAGGCATCCCCTCGCCCGAACCAGCGTCCCAAGACCCTTCTGAACCGATGCCCCCACCGTCTTCAACTCCCGAGGCCTACCGCCCGATCGCCTCAGCCAGCGTGGACCACTACGAAAATTTTCCGGTGGCCTCTTGGCTGTGCCCAGCCGCGCTGCGCCCAGCGGTGCGCGCGTTCTACCAGTTCGCTCGTGCCGCTGACGACCTGGCCGACGAGGGCGTGGCCACTGCCGATCAGCGCCTGAATGACCTGGCCGCCTACCGGGCGGAACTTGATGCGGCGCTGGCTGGCGATATCACCCCCGTCGGTCGCTGGTCCGGCATTTTTCAACCCCTGCAGGAAACGATTGCCCGGCACCAACTGCCAGGCCCCTTGCTGCACGACCTCATCGGTGCTTTCGAGCAAGACGTGCGCCACACCGCCAGCGGCCACCGTTACGCCGACAGCGCCGAGTTGCTCGTCTACTGCGCCTGGTCCGCGAACCCGGTGGGGCGTTTGTTGCTGCATCTGTATGGCGTGCGCGATTCGGCGTCGCTCGCCCAAAGCGATCAAATTTGCAGCGCACTTCAGCTCATCAACTTCTGGCAAGACATCCGGGTTGACCACGCGCGGGGCCGCCACTACCTGCCCAAAGATGTGCTGGGGCGCCACGGCGTTCGGCTGTCCGACTTTGCGGTCGGTGCCGCGCCAGATGCCGCCACGCAAATTCGCATGGCCAAAACTGTGGCTGAGCTCTGCCACCAAGCACGGGCGCTGATGTTGGCGGGCGCGCCACTGGCGCGGCGCGTGCCGGGCCGCGCTGGCTGGGAACTGCGCTTGGTGGTTCAGGGCGGGCTGCGCATCTTGGACAAGATCGCCGCCCAGGACCATCGCAGTTGGCTGGTCAGACCCCAGCTGCGCTGGCCCGATCTGCTGGCGATGGGATGGCGCGCGATCTGGATGCACTAAATAGGTGCAAACTTTGAAATAACTGTCTCACTTCGTTGACATTTGCAACCGTCTAAAAGTGCCAAAGCGATCCGCTGTGCCATACTGATTTCACCCTAAAACACCCACTTTCCCATGGCACAGGCATTCCCCTTTTCGGCCATCGTCGGCCAAGAAGAAATGAAGACGGCGATCTTGATCGCCGCCATCGACCCCAGCATCGGCGGCATTCTGGTCCTCGGCGACCGGGGCACCGGCAAATCGACCGCCGTGCGCGCGCTGGCCGCTCTGCTGCCCAAGATGAAGGCGGTGCAAGCCTGCCGCTACGGCTGCGACCCAGCCGATACAGGGGGTGCCTGCGCAGACTGCACCGCCCTGCGCTCGACCGGCCACCCGCTGAAAACCCACCTGATACCGGTACCAGTGGTCGACCTGCCGCTGGGTGCCACCGAAGACCGGGTGGTCGGCGCGCTCGATCTGGAGCGCGCGCTCTCGCAAGGCATCAAAGCCTTCGAGCCCGGCCTGCTGGCGCAGGCGAACCGTGGCTTTCTCTACATCGATGAGGTCAACTTGCTGGAAGACCACCTGGTCGACCTGCTGATCGATGTCGCCGCCTCGGGCGAAAACGTGGTCGAGCGCGAAGGCCTGTCGGTGCGGCACCCGGCGCGCTTTGTGCTGGTGGGCAGTGGCAACCCGGAAGAAGGCGAGTTGCGCCCGCAGCTGCTCGACCGCTTCGGCCTCTCTGTCGAGGTGCGCACGCCCGATCAGCTGGCCGACCGGGTCGAGGTGGTCAAGCGGCGCGATGCTTTCGAGCAGGACCGCGCCGCCTTCATCGCCCACTGGCACAAGGACGACGAGCGTATTCGCAAGCAGATCACCGCCGCCCGCAAACGCCTGCCCGAGGTATCGGTGGACGACACGGCGCGCGAGCGCATTGCCATGCTCTGCGCCACGCTCGGCACCGACGGTCTGCGTGGCGACCTCACGTTGCTGCGCGCCTCACGGGCCTTGGCCGCGCTCGACGGCGCAGCGCAGGTGACCGACGACCACATCCGCCGCATCGCCGCGCCCGCCTTGCGCCACCGCCTGCGCCGCAACCCGCTGGACAACGCCGGTTCGTCCACCCGGGTCGAGCGCGCGCTGGCCGACCTGTTCCCGGCATGAGCCTGGCTCAGCGCGCCGCGCTGACGCCGGACGCGGTGCTGGCAGCTGCCCTGTGCGCGGTAGACCCGGTTGGGTTGGGTGGTGTCGCCCTGCGCGCACCCGCTAGCGAGCTGCGCGACGACTGGCTGGCCTTGCTCAAAAGCCTGCTTCCTACCGGCACGCCTGTGCTGCGGGTGCCGCACCACGCCAGCGACGCTGCCCTGCTTGGCGGGCTCGATCTGGCCGCCACGCTGGAGGCAGGCCGCCCGGTCGCCCAGCGCGGCCTGCTGGCCCGGGCCGACGGCGGCCTGCTGGTGCTGGCCATGGCCGAGCGCTGCAGCCCCAACGTGGCGGCCCACCTGAGCGCCGGCCTCGACAACCAAGTGGTGCACCTGCAGCGCGAGGGTCTCTCCAGCCAGGCCAGCGCCCGCTTCGGCCTGATCGCGCTTGACGAAGGCCAGGCCGACGACGAGCGCCTGCCCGCCACCTTGCTGGACCGGCTGGCGTTCTGGCTGCCCCTGATCCCGGCCGATGCTGAGGACGAAATTCCTCCGTTTCAAGCTGCCGAAATTGCCACCGCCCGTGCAGCTTTGTCTGCGGTGCAGGTGCCCGACGCTGTGGTGCAAGCCCTGTGCGCTGCTGCCATTGCTTACGGTGTGGCCTCGCTGCGCGCGCCACTCATGGCGGTGCGGGCCGCGCGTGCCCTGGCGGCCATTGCCGGTCTTACAGAAGCCGACGACAGCCACGCCACCCTCGCGGCGCGGCTGGTGTTGGCGCCACGTGCGACCCAAATGCCAGCGTCGGCCAAGAGTCCAGAAGATGTTGAGCAGCTGCCTGCGCCTCCAGAAGACGGCCCAACCGATGAAGCGCCACCAGACGAGGCGCCACCGCCGCCCGAGAACGATGCCGAGAGCGACGCTGAAGCCCCACCCGATGACACCCCGCCGCCGCCCATCAATCCTCAGGCGCTGGAAGACAAACTGATTGAGGCCATGCAGGCCGCGCTCCCGCCCGGCCTGCTCGCTGCCCTGCAACTCGGTCAGCAACGCCAAGCGCAAGCCAAAACCGCCGGCACCGCGGGCGCCCAGCAGAAACACGCGCAACGCGGCCGCCCGGTCGGCACGCGCCGGGGCGAACCACGCAGCGGCGCCCGTCTGCACCTGCTCGACACATTGCGCGCCGCCGCGCCCTGGCAGCGGCTTCGGCGTCGACCCGCCACCTCGCCTGACTTGCCAGCGAGGCGCATTGAGGTGCGGCGCGAAGACTTCCATGTGCGCCGGTTTCGCCAACACCGGCCCACCACCACTGTGTTTGTTGTCGACGCCTCGGGCTCGGCCGCGCTGCACCGCTTGGCCGAGGCCAAAGGCGCGGTCGAACTGCTGCTGGCCGAATGCTATGTGCGGCGCGACAAGGTGGCGGTGATCGCGTTTCGCGGCGCTGGCACCGAGCTGCTGCTGCCGCCCACCCGCTCGCTGGCGCGCGCCAAACGCTCGCTCGCTGCCCTGCCCGGTGGCGGTGGCACGCCGCTGGCTTTGGGCATTGCTGCTGCGGCCGAGCTGGCCAACCAGTTGTCTCGTCAGGGCGACTCCCCATTGGTGGTGCTGCTGACCGACGGCCGCGCCAACATCGCTGCCGACGGCAAACCCGGGCGCAGCCAGGCCGCCGCCGACGCCCTGCAAGCTGCTGCCAACTTTCTTACCCAGAACATCAGCGCGCTGTTGATCGACACCTCGCCCCAGCCCAGCGAGGCGGCGAAGCTGATGGCAGACGCCATGGGCGCGTCGTATGTACCGCTGCCTTACGCGGGCGCCGAAGGCCTGAGCCGGGCGGTGTCGCTGGCGGCGGGACCAGCGGCCAACGCGCGCTGACCATGCCAAGCACGCTCACTTGGGAGCGAGACGGCGCCGACTGGCCGCAGCGCGAGCGCAGCCACTTTGTGTCCGCAGCAGGTATGCGCTGGCATGTGCAGCAGTTTCCCGGACCAGCGCCGAACGCGCCCTGTGTGCTGCTGCTGCACGGCACCGGCGCCTCCACCCACTCCTGGCGCGATCTGGCGCCGCTGCTGACACAGCGCTTCGAGGTGATCGCACCCGATCTGCCCGGACACGCTTTCACCGGCTTGCCGCCGCAAGGGGTGGGCTCGCCCCAGCTCACGCTGCCGGGCATGGCCCGCGCCTTGCGCGATCTGCTGCAGGTGCTGCAGCGCCAGCCAACCTGGGTGGTGGGCCATTCGGCGGGCGCAGCGATTGCCATTCGCATGTGTCTGGACGGCTTGATCGCGCCGCAGCGACTGGCCGGCCTGAATGCCGCGCTGCTGCCGCTGGGTGGCCTCGCTGGCCCCTTGTTTTCCCCGGTGGCCAAGCTGATGGCGGGCGCACCGCTGGTGTCGCAAATGTTTGCCTGGCATGCGCGCGACCCCACCGTGCTGCAGCGGCTGCTGGCGAGCACCGGGTCGAAGCTGGACCCCACCGGCACCGCGCTTTACCAGCGCTTGGTGGGCAGCCCGGCCCACGCTCAAGGCGCACTGGGCATGATGGCGAACTGGGACCTGCCCGCGCTTGCGACCAAGCTGCCCCGGCTCGCGGTACCGCTGGACCTGCTGGTCGGCACGCGCGACCGCACCGTACCGCCCACCCAGGCGGGGCAGGTGATGGACCGGCTGAGCCCCACCACGCGGGGCAGCCTGATCCGCCTCGACGGGCTGGGCCACCTCGCACACGAAGAAGAACCGGCGCGCGTGGCCGCGCTGTTACTGGACACATTGGCACCCACATGAAACCAACCGATTCGTTCTGGACACCCACGCTGCCCGAGGCGCCACCGCGCCATTTCTGCACCGACTGCGGCCTCTCACGCACCGCCGATCCCAAGCGCTGCGGCCAGTCCTGCCAGTTCATCGCACCCGATTACCCCGGGCTGGAGCTGCAGGTGCATGGCCGCTCGCGCCGCCTGCCCACCGCCGATACAGCAGCCGACGACGAGCTCTTCTTCGGCCCGCACCAGCAGATGCTGCAAGCCCGGCTGCGCACGCCGCTGGCCGGTGCGCAATGGACCGGCATCACCACCCGCATCGCCGAGCGGCTGCTGGAGCGTGGTGAGGTGGACGCGGTGATCGCCATGGCGCCACACCCCGACGACCCTTGGCGCCCGCTGCCGGTGATCGTCACCCGGGCAGAAGACATGAAGCGCTGCCGGGGCATGCGCATGGGCTACGCGCCGCTGATCGCACTGGTCGAGCCAGCGCTGGCACAGGGACACAAACGCTTGGCTGTCATCGGTATCCCATGCCAGATCTACGCACTGCGCGCCATCCAGCCGCAGCTGGAGCGCGAGCAGGGGCTGGAAAAACTGTTTGTGATCGGCACGCCCTGCTCAGACAACACCACCACCGAAAACTTCCATGACTTTCTCGCCTTGGTCTCGCCCACGCCCAAGGACGTGACCTACCTGGAATTCCGTGCCGACTACCACGTCGAGATCCGCATGAAGGACGGCGCGGTGCGCACCATTCCCTTCCTGCAGCTGCCGCTGTCCACCCTGCCGCCCGACTTTTTCCCCATGACCTGCCGCACCTGTGTGGACTACACCAATGTGCTGTCAGACATCACGGTCGGCTACATGGGCGGGCGTGGCGAGCAGTGGCTGTTGGTGCGCAACGCGCGCGGCCAGGCGCTGCTGGACGGGCTGGGCGACGAGATAGTGACCCAACCGCCGACCACGGCTGGCCAGCGCGCCGGTGCGGTCAAGGGCTTTTTGAAGAACGTGGAACGCGCGGCTGGCGGTCTGCCGCTGAGGCGCATGCCCGACTGGCTGCGCCCCATCGTGTCGTGGTTGATGCCGCGCGTCGGACCGCGCGGTCTCGAGTTCGCCCGCGCGCGTGTGGAGATGAAAGCGGTGGAAACCGTGCTGCATCTGGAGCGCGAATCGCCAGCGCGCATGAAAACCATGGTGCCCGAGCACGTGGTGCACTTGGTACGGCCCTACGGACTGGCCAAACGGGCTCGGCCAGAGCAGGCCGCCCCACCCGATTCCACAAACGCCTCCTAAGCGCCAACCACCCTGGGAAAACCCGGGCGTTTCGTGCGGCTCCGCCGCTTGACAGCTGAAAGTGTCATGTTAAATTGACACCGGTGTTTGTCATGTTTCTATGACATCACGCCATTCGGCGAGGAAACCATGGAAATGATGTCACGCATTCAGCAGGCGCTGGCCACCCAACTCCAGCACGCTGGCAGCGCCAGCGCCCCACCCCGGTTGATCGCCGCCATGAAACACGCGGTGCTTCCCGGCGGCGCACGCATCCGCCCCCAGCTCTGCATCGCCGTGGCCCGGGCCTGTGGCGAAGATGCGCCCGCCCTCACCGACGCCGCAGCGGTCGCCATCGAGCTGCTGCACTGCGCCTCGCTGGTGCACGACGACATGCCCTGCTTTGACGACGCGGCCTTCCGGCGCGGCCAGCCCACGGTGCACACCGTTTACGGCGAGCCGCTGGCCCTGCTCACAGGCGACGCACTCATCATCCTGGCTTACCAGACACTGGCGCGCGCCGGTTCGGTGCAGCCGCTGCGCTTGGCCGGTCTGCTGCAGACCATCAGCGACGGCGTCGGCGCACCCGACGGCATCGTGGCTGGTCAAGCCTGGGAATGCGAATCGCGCGTCTCACTCAGCCAGTACCAGCGCGCCAAAACCGGCGCATTGTTCGTTGCCGCCACCTGCGCCGGCGCGCAGGCCGCAGGCGCTGACCCCAGCGGCTGGCGCGGCTTGGGCGAATGCCTGGGCGAGGCCTACCAGGTGGCCGACGACATCCGCGACGTGCTGCTGCAAGCCGAGCAGCTTGGCAAACCCGCCGGGCAAGACGCACACCATGCCCGCCCGAGCGCCGCGCACGACCTCGGCCTCACCCACGCCATCACCCTGTTTCGCCGCCTGATGCAAGACGCGATTGATGCCGTGCCCAACTGCCGCGCGCGCGCCGCCATGTGCCAGATCGTGCTGCGCGAATCCGAGCGGCTGATGCCCCAGAGCACCTGCGACCGCGCGGTGCGCGAGGGTCGCATCGCCAGCGCACCGGCGCCCCTGCGCATCGCCGCCTGAACGCACACCACCATGAACACCCTGCACACCCCAGAGCCCATGCCGCGTCTGCTCAGCGATCCCTCCTGGCGCGAGCGCTGGGCAGCCCAAGTGGACGACTGGATGACCCGTCCTGCCATGCACCAATGGGCACTGCGCAGTCCGCTCACCCGCTGGCTGGTGCGCCGCCGCTCGGCCCAGTTGTTTGAGCTGATGGCCGGCTTCGTGCACTCGCAGGTGCTGCTCGCCTGTGTGCGGCTGCGCTTGCTGGAAACCGTGCGCGACCATCCCCGCACGCTCACTGAGCTGGCCAAGCTCACCCAGCTCCCCGCGCCTGGCCTGCAAAGGTTGCTGGAGTCGGCCGTGTCCATGCGGCTGATGGACCACCGCAGTGGCGGGCGCTACGGCCTGGGCGCACTTGGCGCACCCGTGGCCACCCACGCCGGTATCCGAGACATGGTGGAACACAACGCCACGCTGTACGAAGACCTGCGCGACCCACTGGCCCTGCTGCGCGACCCCGACGCAGCCCACATGCACCGCTACTGGCCCTATACCGACCACCAAAACGGCGAGCAAGCCGGTCAAGCACAGACACCTGCACCCGAGGCCCAGTTCGCCCGCTATTCCGCGCTCATGGCCACCTCGCAGCGCTTCGTGATTGATGAGCTGCTGGCTGCCTACCCATTCGCCCAGCACCAGCGGGTGCTCGATGTGGGCGGCGGCATGGGCGGCTGGGTCACCGCGCTGGCCCAACGACACACCCATTTGCAGCTGCAGCTGTTCGACCTGCCACCAGTGGCGGCGCTGGCGCAAGCACAGGTAGAGCGCGTCGGCCTGGCCAGCCGCATCAGCACCCATGGCGGCAGCTTCACCACCGACGCCTTGCCGCGCGGCGCCGACCTGGCAACGCTGGTTCGGGTAGCGCACGACCACGACGACGCCACCGTGCTCACCGTGCTGCGCGCCATCCACGGCGCTTTGCCCCTGGGCGGTGCCCTGCTGTTGGCCGAGCCTATGGCGCAAACCGATGGTCAGCCGTCCAGCACCGACCCCTACTACCACTTCTATCTGATGGCCATGGGATCGGGCCGTCTGCGCACCCCACAGGCCTTGAACGCCCTGATGGCCCAAGCCGGATTCACCCACATCGAACTCGTACCGAACCCGATGACACTGCACGCGCAGCTGCTGGTTGGCCGCAAATCTAGGGGTTTTCCCGGCACCACATCGAAAAGCGTCACTTTAGATTGACAGTCTTTATTGTCAGATCTTTAATACACCCATGAACGCAAACGCCATCGTTTTCCAGCAACCCTGCCAGCTGTCGGTGCGTTCGCTGGCGTTGCGCGCGATGGTCGATGGGGATGTGGGAGTGAAATGCTGGCGGTCACCCAGCTGGTGGAGTCAAGTCGCCTGTCCCTTGACAGCCTGATCACCCACAACCAAACCCCAAGCCAAGCCACCGAAGCCTACTAAGCGGCTTTTCCCGACCCCGACTGTCTGAAGATGGTCATCGACTGGAGACACTGATGAACGCACCCGAAGTCAAGAGCCACCCGGTGACCTTTCAAGCGCAACTGCGCCAAGAAGCGGCCATCGAACCCGATCCGGTGCACACCGGCGAAGTGAAAAAAGAGACGCAGATCATCGCGATCTACGGCAAGGGCGGTATCGGCAAAAGCTTCACGCTGGCCAACCTCTCTTACATGATGGCCCAGCAGGGCAAGAAGGTGCTGCTGATCGGTTGCGATCCCAAGAGCGACACCACCAGCCTGCTGTTTGGCGGCCGGGCCTGCCCCACCATCATCGAGACCAGCAGCAAGAAAAAGCTCGCTGGTGAAGCGGTGGCGATTGGCGATGTGTGCTTCAAGCGCGATGGCGTCTACGCCATGGAACTCGGTGGCCCTGAAGTCGGCCGCGGCTGCGGCGGGCGCGGCATCATCCACGGCTTCGAGCTGCTGGAGAAGCTGGGCTTTCACGAGTGGGGCTTCGACTATGTATTGCTCGACTTTCTGGGCGACGTGGTCTGCGGCGGCTTCGGCTTGCCGATCGCCCGCGACATGTGCCAAAAGGTGATCGTGGTCGCCAGCAACGACCTGCAGTCGCTCTACGTGGCCAACAACGTGTGCAGCGCGGTGGAGTATTTCCGCAAGCTCGGCGGCAATGTCGGCGTGGCCGGCATGGTGATCAACCGCGACGACGGCACCGGTGAGGCAATGAACTTCGCCGAAGCGGTCGGCATCCCGGTGCTCTCGGTCATTCCAGCCGACGACGACATCCGCCGCAAGAGTGCCAGCTACGAAATCATTGGCCGCCCCGAATCGGTTTGGGGTCCCATGTTTGCCGAGCTCGCCGAGAACGTCGGCAACTCCACACCGGTGCGCCCCAAGCCCATGACACAGGACGAGCTGCTCGGTTTGTTCTCCGCCTCGGCTGTGGGCCGCAACGTGGTGCTGGAGCCCGCAACGCAATTCGATATGTGCGGCAAAACCGAAAACACCAAGCCCACCCTGGAAGTCGTCTACGACGAGGTCTGAAACCATGAGCGGCACCACCATCCCCATCATTCCCGTCAAGGCGAGCACGACCATCGAAGGCGATGGCATGGGTTGCCACGCTGGCGGCGAGACGCTGCTGGCCGCTGCGAAAGCGGCTGGCAAATCTGAAGTATTGGCGCAGTATGCAGCGGACTACCCCAAGCGCGAAAACGCCGGCCCGCACGACCAGCCTCAAAGCATGTGCCCGGCCTTCGGTTCGCTGCGGGTGGGCTTGCGCATGCGCCGCACCGCCACCATCCTCAGCGGCTCGGCCTGCTGCGTCTACGGCCTCACCTTCACCAGCCACTTCTACGGAGCGCGGCGCAGCGTGGGTTACGTGCCCTTCAACAGCGAATCGCTGGTGACCGGCAAGCTCTTTGAAGACATCCGCGAAGCGGTGCACGCCCAGGCAGATCCCGAGAAGCTTGACGCGATCATCATCATCAACCTGTGTGTGCCCACCGCCAGCGGTGTGCCGCTGCAGATCCTGCCAAAGGCCATCAACGGCGTGCGCATCATCGGCATTGACGTGCCTGGTTTTGGCGTACCAACCCATGCCGAAGCCAAAGACGTGCTCACCGGCGCCATGCTGAAGTACGCCCGCAACGAAATCATGGCGGGCCCTGTATCGGCACCGCGTCAAAAGCGCAGCGACAAGCCCACCA
>Ga0335395_10003078_pt1 | contig 10350 bp, 16 predicted proteins | sample MAT02_FD_205744 | JGI IMG/M metagenome (GOLD analysis project Ga0335395, IMG submission 205744) | Freshwater microbial communities from Lake Fryxell liftoff mats and glacier meltwater in Antarctica - MAT-02 (spades assembly) (version 2) ...
ATGAATGAAGAAACCTTAATAAGGTGACACCATGTAAAAAATAATACTCTAAAGCTGACACTAAATCGATAAGAAAAATGCAATTTATTTATTATTTTTTGAGCAGTTATGGTGCAATGTAAATATTCATAAATTTGTTCTTTTTTTTTGTCTTTAGTTTGCTCAAAAGTTATTGTAATCATAATTATATCTAATTTTGACCATCTTTCAACCCCCGCATCGCAGCCCACCATAAATCAGTAGGTTCACCGCTAGCATCAAAAAGCAAATAGTTCGACTGATAAGCACTATCAATCTGAGTAACAAACCAAGCGGTGCTCTGATTATTGCCCCATTGAACAAAGCGAACAGCCCCATACTGTACAGCGTCGCGGTGTAGCTGGTAAACCTGATGCAGTACGATCGCCCGACGCAACCGAAGCGGCACCAGCTCCTCTATCTGATAAAAAATGCGATCGATCTGCGATCGACCAGCAAGACGACGTTTCCAAACTTGATCGTAATTTGAAAACTCGGAAACGCCCCAGGAGTAACGATGAAGTTTACTAAATTTTTGAAGTTCAGGCAACACCCAGCGGTATTGTACCCACCAAGCATCAATCCATTGTAAATGCACCTGTAACCCAATCTCAAATTTAAGCTTTGGATGTTGCGACCGCAGAGCAAGCGCCCACTCTAAAAATTTAGCCAGCGATCGGCGCTCAGCAAAAATACTAAACGGCTCAGAAATAACAATTAACGAACCTTGAGGCAAACTTTTTAAAAACTGAGAAAGCTGAAATTCATCAGGAGCAGTATCTTTAACTACTAAATATTTATTGTTAGCCCACCAATCATCAAGTGTGAAATATTTAAATTGTGATTTACGAACATCACCATAAACCATACGATGAGAGTAGCACTTTCTAGTACGACACCAAGCCATCAAACGAGGAGACGGTTGGAGATAGTCGGCACGTAATTGATATTCAGAAATAAAAAAGTCAAAATTATCTTGAATTTTAGCCCAAGAATATCGCTCTTTCATAGAAGGTACATCGGCAGCAAAAATACGCCGAGAGTCTACAACTGTGCCCAGTTCTAGAGAAAGTTCAAATTTATTCAAAGGTTTGGATAAAGTTGATTCAACAATAAAAACATAAATTGCTGCAAAAAATAAGCTACTTAGATTAATTATTAATCCTATCTTTAAACCCTGTAAAAATATATTTTTCACTTAACTTTACGACTCCATCCAGGGTTCCAACCGCGACACTCAACATCAGTCTGTTCAGCAGCCCAATAACCTTTATCCCAGCCTTGCACAGTTTCTAAATTTTTCCATTCAGAATCTTTAAGATTTCTAAATCTGTTACCAGCAACCGAAAAAGGATTCATAGCGCGAGATTCTAAAAAAGTTTTATTCAACTCAAAAGGATTATACTCTATTTTCAGACCGTCCAAAATAGTGTAAGAATATCCAACTAAAAAACAGCTTTTAGTCTGTGTAGCGAATTCCGACTGACTAGCCCATATAGTCTGAAGCCATACTTTTTTAGAATTAGGGCAATTCATCGGAGTACAGTTTGACCGAGTAATATATGCAATTGTAGGATATGCAGGAAAAGGTACAGAATAAGGAGGACGAGGCTGAAGACAAACGGGAGCATTCTCATAAGACCAACAATAAATATTATTACGACCATTACTAACGCAGCCGCCATAAGTCACGGGACCATATTGCAAGCAACCAGGAACAGTTGAATTATAATTATTATAACCAGTCTGCCAAGCTTTATATTGAGTTTGCCATGCTGTAATTAATGGGATTGCAGCAATTCTAGTAGCTTCATTAGCTAATTCGATCCGTCTAAGTTCAGCTTGATAAAGATCGCATTGCGGAGTAGTTGTAGAAAATATTCCAGAAATAGCAATCAAAGTAGCGATTATCGGCCACAAAGTAACACCGATGCTCCCAAGTGTAAAACCGACGACATAAACCGCACTTCTAATACTCAACAAAGCAGCGCTAGAAACAATTATCGGCGCAGCAGTAACAATCAACAACCGCAAGCCAGATATTAATTTAGCAGCCCTAAAAAGTTGCATATTATTTGCGGGTAAGTTTCCAAGCCTTAACAAGCGCAGCAATGCTCATTAAAGGCAATCCAGTAGTGTACAGCACGACCGCAGCATACCGCATTATGGGAGAATTTACAGACTCGATCGCACTAATCATCAATGCTGGAATCCGAATCGAATCAGGAGAAGCAGGCATTAAATTAATTGCAGCAGTAGTGGTAGAAGTTAAAAAATTGCCAGTAGCAGCATCAGTTTTAAATAGACAAGAATAAGTTTGTAGTTCTTCAGGTGTAAGTTTACGCCGCCAAGTATTAGCAATCCAATAGTTATCAGGGTTAGCCGTCGTAGACTCGCCTCGACTGGACACAAGCTCCAGGGGCTTATCCTCAGCCCTAATATCACGGGTATAAAAGCTCTGACAAAGGTCAGTTAAATTAGTACCACTAGGGACGTTACCCATGCCGTAAGCAGTGCTAATCATCTCCTTAGTATTAACCTGAATCATCTGAAACACACACCAAGTATAAACCGGAGGAGCAGGCGGAGGCGATGCAGTTGCCAAATAAATTGGTAGCAATAAATTAATCATATCAATCGCTAAATATAAATTTAATCCCCAGACCTATGATGACAAAAGGCTTGAGAGCATTAACTATCATCCCAGGCAAGCAAATGCGATCAAAGTTCAAGCCAGAATTGATTTGAAAGCAACCATCTCCAATATTGTCAAGGTAAGCTTGCTCTTGGGCGTTAGGCATAGCAATATCGATCGGAAATTTTTGCACAAGCTGCGACCCCAGAGTTACTTGCGACGCCGGAGGCTGAGCGGGGCAGGTAATGCCAGAGGCAATCGCACCAGACTGTAGGAGGATAAAAAATATCCCAGCAGCGATCGGAATAAAAAAGCGGGCATTTTCAATCAGTCGGCGATGACGAGATTTCATGCGAAGCTTACCAGACCGTAAATTATTATCCATAAATTCCTGATATTTTTCCTCACCCATAAATTCATGAAGCATAGCAAAAGTTGCGCTATGCCGCTGAATAAAAGCGATCGAACGCTCTATATCAAGGTGAAGGACTGGCGAAGGAAGTGTAACAGTGCCGCGTCTATAATATTTATCAAAAAATTCAATATCAGAACGCGATCGAAGAAAGCGAATAGACCCACAAGCGACATCCTCAAGATATTTAGGAAAGTCAAACAACTCTAAATCAACTAAATTAGACATTACAAATTTAGCAGTATCACGTTTAAGCTCAAGCTCCAATCGGTCATAATGAGAGCCGTCAATAAATTTTTCGTAAATTCTAATACACTTTTCAGACTCGCGGGAGCCTAGATAAACAGTGTTGCCATCACGATTGCCACAATTCATAATACGACGAACACTGCGAAAGCCAAAAAGCAAACCATCCTCAACAAAACTTTCCCAAGCACGAAGCGAAAGCCGAGGATAAAAAATCGGAAAATCTACAGCAATATCAATTCTATTGCCAGTAAAATCACAGTCAGATTGTGCAAATAAAAGCAGCGCTTGAATTGTTAAAAAATTTAATTGTGACAAAGTTCGACCATTCAAATCAACAAGATATTTATGATATATCTCAACACCAGCCGAAGGAGCATAGTTTATCGCAACTAAAGAACCTTGGTAATCAGAGACTTCGTGCCATATCTTATTTGAAGCCAACATATCATTATTTTTAGCATCAGGCAAAGGTTCATTCTTACGTTGAAACGGCAAATTTAGAATCTTAAATATATCAAAAATTCGAGTTGAAAACTCACTTTTAAATTGAAAGCGAAGCCAGTCAATTTTAACTGTTCTATCTAAAGATTCTGCCTGCATCATTTTAAAGCCTTTCTAAACAACATAAACAATCCACAAATTAATAATAGCAAAATCAGCGGATGTTTAAATGGTAAAAATGAAAATATTAAAAATGAAAATATGAAGGTGGCAACAAAAGTAAAAAATCCCTTAAAATTATTTCTATCAATTTGAGACATAGCATCCCAATTCATAAATTCTTGAGTGCATCTCAAGTCTAAACGCTTAAGCCCAGGATAAGTAGCGGCAGGAAACAATTGCCACAATCTAAAAATATACTTTTGCAATGGATGAGAGCCAGGAAAAGGTATCTCGCCCTGTAACTTCCAAGCTACAAATGGATAGTTATTATTAGCTTTATATATCTTTTTTTTCTTAAATTTTTCAGCTTTGTAAAAAGTATCTAGAACTTCTTCAATTTCCTTAAAAGTGCGACCAACTTCAACCAAATCGCCAGATGAAATTTCAAGAGATGATGCTGAATCAATGATATATGGAGCGTACCCAAAATCAGAAACATTAGCAAATTTAGAAGCTTCTAAATCTTGTTCCTCAAGAAGCCCAAAGCTATCATAAACGCGGAACGTTTGAGCGTCTAAACCGTTAATAATACCTTTCCAATGCTTAAGAGCTAGCACCCAAACCTTAACCGGATTCTTACGAATTTTAGGGTCACGGAACCAAACCTCGAACTCAGCAGGTTGAAACAAATGAACATCTTTAAACATAAGCCGCTCATTTTTGAGTTTGTCATCCCAAACAGCCATTCCCTCAGCATAAAGAATATTTGAGCAAATCTGATGAATCGAAGAGTGAACTTGTGAAGGGTACTGAGCACAATAAACTATATGCTGAGCGCGTTTGCGATTGTTAGCAACAGCATTAAAAGCTTCGGGCGGCAGCGTCCAGGACTGAGCACTCGGAGCATACAAACCCATCTCATCAAGCAAAATTACAGCATTCTTAATTTGAAGAAATTGTGCAAAATTCTTATTAGCTGAAACATAATAAACAATACCTTTAGGTATATTTTCCAAAGCCATTTGTAATTGTTAATTTTGCAATAATAAGCAAGATTAAGCGGGTCTAGACAAAAGTTAGTAACTATTCTTAACTGATATTTCTCAGCAATTTCTAACCCATGTTGCAGCATCAAAAGAGATTTACCGCGACCAGGGAGACCATAAATCGCGGTAAATGGCATAGAGTCAACCCTAGAGAACAATCAACAAATCAAACAATCAAACGCGGCTAAGCACCATGTTAAGCACGCGCAGAGTCACCATGAAGCCCATAGGAGCCAAAGCTACACCAAACGCCGCCAAACCAATGCCATCAATCGCAGTAATCATGTCGATCGCATTAGTTACACCAGCAGCAATCGAAGCCTTAGCACCAGCAGCAGCAGCACCAGCAGCACCAGCAGCAGGGCCTTGAGCCAACACAGAACCAGCGCCTAAAATAGCACCACCAACTCCCAAAGCAGCACCAGCAACGGCTACGCCCTGAAAAGATTTAGTCAAGTGTCGCCGATTAAACTCCAGAGTGAGTTCTTCTAAGCGATCGCGATCGACGACAATTTCTCTGTCTAATACACCAGTGCTCATTTTATTAGCTCCAAAATAGCAGGGGGAATTAAAGTTTGATAGATGAGGTTTTTCAAGTAAAGCGTACACACCCCAATAAGCAAAGCCTGAATAATTAAAACCGATAAAATCAGATTAGTATCGACAAATTTATCAGGCAGCTTGTGTACGCTCTCAGCAAAGGTGCTAAGACGTGCAAATTGTTCATCAGTCAACTTAATCATCAATCTAGAAACCTCTTACAGACAACAACGAATGCGTGGGTAGAAGTAGCAGCGAGGGCAGCTTGTACAGCCCAATCCATCGCAAACTGAACAACAGGCTTGATATCTTCCTTAATGAAATCCATAGCTTGAGCAGCGCTGGTGGCAGTAGGAGTAGTAGCAATTATGAAAGCAGCTAAAAAAGGCAAAATTTAACTCCTCATTCTTATTGCAATTCCAAAAGCACAAGCAATAGCCATAGTGCCGAAATGGTCAGCTATAAAATCCTGTGTGGAGCTTTTCATATCATCAGAAAACTGTTGAGGAGAACCCAAAATCGCTGACATCCTAGCTACAGCTTCAGGGCCCGTGATTCTACCGTTAGCTATTGCAGGGCTGATAGAATTGCCCAAAATCCAAAGAGCACCACAAAAAATAATAGGAAATGAGGCCACACCGCGAGGATAACTACTAATAAATCTTCGGGCATTTATTTGACTCATGATATAAAAAGCTTAACAATTCTTAAAATGAGTGCTAATGAGAAAAACTGAGTGGCAAGAATGAACAAATGAGCCCAGATAAACTCGACAATCATTAAAATCAAATCATCATTACTGGGCTCCAGCAACGTCGCTATCAGGCTCGTCATCTTCATATTGCTCCAAAGGATTCAACGATTTCATTTTCACCCACTGACTTTTGGTTACATTAAAAAGACTAAAATACTCCTTAAAAACGTCATTAGGACTAGCCCCAACAGCTTTTAAGTAACCATCCCAATAAGGAGTAGGATTATTACCACCACCAACCGCAGCAGGTCTCATTGCAAGAATAAAATGATAATATTCCCCCTCAATAAGACGGGACACATTCAAAGCAGGGGTAACAGTAACTTTACAGTTGTAGGGGTTGGGAACTTCAGACATCACCATATCCAAAGGTGTCTCAACCGCGCTAACGCCATTGTATTTTTGGAGAGGCATCGGGCCCGACTGAAGATAGGGCAGAAACAAAAACGCCTTAATGTTGCCAGAAGCATTAGGTTCACAGCCACCCCATCGACCCCAACCAAGGAGCACCGGATAACCAGCGACATTAGTAGTCTTCATCCCAGTGCGGGCAACGCCAGCTTCAGGAGAATCAGCTAACTTGAGGATAGAATTTAAAAATTGACGCCCATCGTTTGAAATTGCCATGTTATTTTCTGTCCTGATAGCGGCGCCACATTTTGTCAGACCAACTTTCAGTCGGCGGCGGAGAAGGTTTAGCAGTTGTGGGCGGTTTGGGAGAAGGAGCGATCGGCGGCGGAGAGGCGGGCATAGTGGGAGTAGTGGAAAGCATAATCGCCGCCGAAATGAATGGAATCATAAATTGCTTACTCCAAATCGATAAAATCAAGTTAGCAAGATAGCAACAATAAGTAAATCCGTATTTACAAGGAATTTTTTATGACTTAAGTCTCAAAAAGTTCAGTGTTGCAAATAAGTTGACAAGCCTTTAAAATTTCCGTATGCTCAAATAAAAAATATGCAAATGACAACAACACATATAATTTTGCTAAAGTCACTAAACCGGGAGCAGTTCAAGTCAATCAAGGAAATTCAGTCAGAACTCAGAGCCATCGGGGTTAGTTTGAGCCAAAGAAATATCTACGTAAGGTTAGAAAAAATGGCAACTAAAAACCTGTGTCACCGAGAATGGCAGGAAGGTACTAGGATTTACGGACTTTCGCGAATCGGTGAATGGGAGCTAGACCTGTTTAAAACGCAATTACTCGCACGAATCAAAATCAAATTAAATGGCTAGCAGCAGGATTGATGATAATCGATCACGTAGGACTAATCCTAAATTTACAAATCCTGCGAATCATCGGAAGATTAAGCTTGCCTCTATTTATATGGGTGTTTGCCCAAAATTGGAAGCGCGAAAATGATAAAGATAAACTATCGAAACGGCTGTTACTGTTTGGGATTTTATCACAAATTCCGTATGCAATGCTAACAAGCCGTCTAAATCTAAATGTGATGTTTAGCTTTTTTTGGATTACCCAAACATTTTTATATCTAAGAAAATCTGAACGTAAATTGTTAATTTTAGCAATAGGAATAGTAGGCACAGAAATTCTAAAAATAGATTATGGATGGTATGGAGTAGCGTCTAGTTTACTAATGTTAGAGTTTAAAGTTAGCCAGCCCTGGATTCTAGGATGGAGTTTAGTCAACGTTGCCTACACAGTATACGGTGGCTCACTTGCACAAATGGCTGCATTGTTTGCGCCATTAATTTTAATATTTTACAAACCAGGCAATGACGAAAAACCAAGTGAATTAGAAAAAAAGTTTTTCTATTACGGATATCCGATTCACATGACAGGATTAGCAGTAATAAAAGGTTTAATGTAATGAAAAAATCGCTATTAGTGATTGCATTGTTATTGACGGGATGCTCTACAGAGATAACGTCAAGCCAATTACTACCAATTTCAGCAGAAATGAAAATCAGCAATGAAATAGTTAAACTTGAGGTAGCTAAAACTGGAATAGAAATAGAAACGGGGTTAATGTATAGAACCTCACTACCTAAAAATAGGGGAATGGTTTTTAACTTTGAACCCGCACAAAAACTAAGGTTTTGGATGAAAAACTGCAAAATTCCCTTAGACATGATTTTTCTGCGAGATGGAATAGTTAAATCAATCGCAGCAAAAGCGCTTCCGTGCAAAAGTGACCCCTGCCCAAACTACGGGCCGAACATGGCGATCGACCAAGTGATCGAACTCAATGGCGGAGAAGCCGCTAGATTAAGTGTAAAAGTAGGCGATCGAATTAAAATTAGCGAAATAAAGTAAATTAAAATGGGACTTGCAAGAATCGAACTTGCAGCTAGGAGATCCATCGATCCTATATCCGTCGGGTTGATTTTTCACATCCCTCTGCTGGCAGCGCTTAAGCTGTTCCATCACCAGATAGTCCCAAAAATGTAGCTAGTTCTTACGAGAACTTTCACGAAGGTTCCCCCCAGCGCTGGTACTGCCCCAGTTCGCCACCATCCAAATATAACACTGGGGATTCTCTGTAGCAACAGGGGCGATCGACCAAATTAGTCGATCGGGCTTTTGTAGATGTTGTAACATGAGCGATCGCATCTATTGACGGTTTGATATTTTCGACTTTAAAGTATAAGTAATTTCCTGAAACAAAACATGAAAATTTCTCACAAAACTCCTAAAAATTCCGTACAAATACGGGATTGGCCGATCGAACACTTACCGGGATTGAGCAAGGAAAGCCAGTCTCAACTAGAAGAATGCGGCATCACCACAACCGCGCAATTAATTCGGAGGACGAAAACACCGGCTGCGAAAGCGTTGCTAGCACATCAATTACACATTAACATTCTATCTGTTAATAAATGGGTAGCGATGGCAGAGCTGGCTCTGATTCCGAGTGTCGGCTGTCAGTATTGCGGGCTGTTGCTGCACGCGGGCGTTGCTTCTGCGGCTCAACTGGCTCAAATGCCCGTCGAGAGGTTGCACCAACAAATCCTCAGACTCCATGTAGCCACAATGCAGCGCAATGATTTGACTCCTTCAGTCGATCGCGTGCAACAATGGATTCAACAAGCTAGATTAGTCAAGAGTCGTTAGTCAAGAGTCATTAGTCATTAGTCATTAGTCATTAGTACAGTAACCGCTAAGACGTTTAAAATATTCTTAATTCCTAAAACCACTACTTTTTTTCCTTTTTTTCTTTCTTCGGTCAACTGTCAACTGTCAACTGTCAACTGTCAACTGTCAACTGTCAACTGTCAACTGTCAACTGTCAACTGTTCCTATATGTCAATTCAAGTTTACGGAATCCCGAACTGCGGCACCTGCAAAAAAGCTATGCAGTGGCTCAAAGATTACAGCATTACTTACGAGTTCATTAACACAAAAGAACAGCCACCAACTCGCGAAACAATTGAAAACTGGGTAAAAACTTTAGGTTTTCAACCAATGCGAAATACTTCTGGTCAATCTTACCGCGCCTTGGGCGACGAGAGGCAAGACTGGACGAGTGAAGAGTGGGTGGAGGCTTTTGCTAAAGATGCGATGCTGCTGAAACGTCCTCTTTTCGTTAAAGATGGAATGGCTGTTTTAGTAGGTTTCAAAGCAGAAGTAATTCAAGAAAAATTGGGGCTTTGACGCGGGCTGAATTCAGCGTTTTAGTCGCCGCATAAACTTCATTTCTCCCACGTTACTCGTGAAACCCCAACGCTCGTAAAATGGTATCATTTTTGGTAAACAGTTAAGACTAATATTCTCCACGGATTGGAGTTTGGGATGATTAGCAACTGCATCCATCAACATCTTACCCAATCCCGTTTTTCTGTGTGTTGGGTTAACAATCACGTCAACAATCATCGCCCTGTACACAAAGTCGGTAATGACGCGGGTAAAGCCAATTAGCCGATCGCCCTCATCGACCAAACCAATAATAACATCAGTAGCGGCGAGCATTTTCACCACATCCTCCCGCCGCCGCTTGTCGCACCAAAACTCGTTTTTGTACAAATCCACCAAGTCAGAAACCTGACTTTCCGTCAAAGTTGCGACTATGCGGTACTTATCCATGTTGTCGGTCATACTCAATTTTACCGTAATCTAGTTTAATTGCGCGA
>Ga0335395_10003079_pt1 | contig 10350 bp, 11 predicted proteins | sample MAT02_FD_205744 | JGI IMG/M metagenome (GOLD analysis project Ga0335395, IMG submission 205744) | Freshwater microbial communities from Lake Fryxell liftoff mats and glacier meltwater in Antarctica - MAT-02 (spades assembly) (version 2) ...
CGCAGCTGGTTTCGGCCGAGGAACGCATCGGCGACAGCCTCAAGCGACTGCGCCGGCTGCCGCTGGGCGGCACCGCCATCGGCACCGGCATCAACGCCGATCCGCGTTTCGCCGCCAGGGCGGTCAAGGCGATCTCGGCGTTGGCCGGTACGCGCTTCGACGAGGCCGCCAACAAGTTCGAGGGCCTGGCCGCGCAGGACGACGCGGTGGAGCTGTCGGGCCAGCTCAATGCGCTGGCGGTGGCCCTGATCAAGATCGCCAACGACCTGCGCTGGATGAACTCCGGTCCGCTGGCCGGACTGGGCGAGATCGAGCTGCCGGCCTTGCAGCCGGGCAGTTCAATCATGCCGGGCAAGGTCAACCCGGTGATCCCGGAGGCCACGGTGATGGTGTGCGCGCAGGTGATCGGCCACCACACCGCGATCACCGTGGCCGGGCAGACCGGCAACTTCCAGCTCAATGTCGCGCTGCCCCTGATCGCCGCAAACCTGCTTGACTCCATCAACCTGCTTGGCAACGTCTCCAGGCTGCTGGCGGACTCGGCCATCGACGGGCTCACCGTGCGCAAGGAGCGCGTGCGCGAGGCGCTCGATCGCAACCCGATCCTGGTCACCGCGCTGAATCCGGTGATCGGCTACGAGAAAGGTGCCGCCATCGCCAAGCAGGCTTACAGGGAAAACCGCCCGGTGCTGGAGGTGGCGATGGAGGCCACCGGAATGCCGGAAAAGAAGCTCAGGCAACTGCTCGACCCGTCGCTGCTGGCCAAGGGTGGGATCCAGGGCGGTTCAGAGGACGGGTAGGGCCGGCACCGCTATAAAAAACGCCCCGGCAGGCCAGGGCGAAGGGGAAGTCGTCGGGTCCTGAATGGCGCTCGGGTCAGGTGGCCTCAGGCTCAATCGGTCCGGTCTGCTGCATTGCATCGTTCACCGCGTCTTCGGCGCTGCCGTTGCAGTCCTGGACATCGGCCATGTCGATCGTGGCGTAGGGCTTGAAGGCGATCAGATCCACGGCAAGCTTGTCCTGCACGCCGCGTATCACCACCAGCCGCTGGCATAGCTTCAGCGCTTCCTGCGTGATCAGCTCGCCTTCGGCTTTCATCTTCTTCTCGAGGGTTTCACCGTCGCCGCCCATCGCACCCTTGATGGCCGCGGTGACCGCCTTGCCGGCCATCGCCGCGCCCTGCTTGCCAATGGCAATGCCCTGCTGGGTCATAGCATCGAACTCACGCTGGTACTCCTGCAGCAGTGCTTGCTGTTGCGGGGTGACCTCGACCTTCTTGCCGTCGATCAGGAAGCTGCCGTCGGCTTCGATGTGCGCGGTGGGGTGTCCATCGGCCCGCAGCGTCACCTTGTCCGCCGTGGCGCGCACGGAGCCGCCGTCGGTGGCTACGGTGGTGCCGGGGTTGCAACTGCAAAGCAGTGCGACCAGTGATGCTCCCAGCAGGAAATGAGCATAGCGCTTCATGATGACCTCGATTCGAACTTCGAAGTGTGGAGACGACTTGTCCGCCGGCTGCAGTGACTGTCCCGGCAATGGCCAGTCAGTCAGCGGGTACCCGGTTGACGCGGCAGTCTGCTGCGGTTTCGTCGGTGATGGTGGCGTAGGGCAGGAATGCGGGCACTTCGGCGACCAACGCATCCTGGCTGGCCTGCAGCTGCCCGATCTTCGCGCAAAGCTCATGGGCCTGCGCTTCGATGACCTTGGCTTCCGCTTCCACCCTGGATCCTATCTTTTCGGGGCTCCCGCTTCTCATTTCCTCCACCACGCTCTTGATCGCTGTGCCGGCGATTTTCGCGCCGCTCTTACCGATTTCGATGCCCTGATCACGGATGGCATGGGCATCTGCCTGGTACCGCAGGGCCAGGGCCTGCTGTTCGGGGTTGAGGACGACCTCCTTCCCGTCGATCTCGAGCGTGCCGGTGGAGTCGATCCACGCGGTGCTCCCGCTGGCGGAATTTGCGCCGACCCGGTCGTCCATCAGGGTGATGTGCTTCAACACGGAGTCGCTGGTGCTGTCGGAGTTTCCTGGACTACAGCCGGCGACCGCGACAAGAAGAAAAGCAAGGAGCGGGACAGGAAGCAGTTTCATGGTCAGTCCTCTCGATTGATTTGCAGGTTGCAGATTGATGGCTGCGTCTTTTTTGACACACGCCGGCTGCCAGCCGGGAGTGCGCAGTGGATCGGCCGGCCAATCCGCGCCAGCGGGGCAGGTACACGCCCAAGGCAATGAAGGCCGCGCTGATCACGGCGCCGATCCGCAGGCCCGAAGAGTTCCCGCCTCCCAAGGCTCAGCGCAAGTAACGGGGTATACAGCTTCATCGTGATGACCTCGACAAGGAACAGCCTATCTCGCGTATCCGCGCCCTGGCCCGCCACGTCGCGGTGACGGTTCGCGCTGCTTGCGGTTGAACCAACCATCAGAGCGCGGCGAAATCCCTGCGGATATCATCCTCGCAGTCGTCGACGTCGCCGTGGTCCAGATTGGCATAGGGCTGGAACTGGGGCAGGCTGGTGGCCAGTTCCTGCTGCGATTCCAGCAGTTGCGGCAAGCGCTGGCAGATCTGCTGGACCAGCGGCTCCAGATGCTGTTTAACCGATGCCTCCACGCGGCGTTCGAGGCTGCCGCTGAGGCCGCCCACGATCAGGCGGAACAGTGAGACATCGGTGGCCTCGAGTGCGGCCATGGCGACGCGCTCGCCTCCATCGATCCCGGCCTTGGCCAGATCGATGACCCGTCCGCGATAGTCGAGCAGTTGCCGGCGTTGCCGCAGGTTGATGGCCACCGCCGTGCCGTCGATCAGGAAGTCGCCCTTCGGGGTGATCTGCGCCGCCGGCAGGGACTCCGAGTCGCGGGATTGCCTTCTACCGTCCTTGCCGAAGCGAAGGGTTCTGTCGAGGGACAGGTCCTCGCTGTCCAGTTCGATGCGTGCCTTGGCCATTTCGACGCGCACTTCCTGGCGTGCCTTAGCCATTTCGCGCTTGATTTCCGTTTGAACCCCGGAAGGCGGCGAACCGGCGGCCTCTGGACTCAGTTGCAGCACGGCGGCGAGGAGGGTCATGGCTATGGGCTTGCTTGCGTTCACGGTGCGATCTCCATTGATTTCGGGGAGCGATTACAGGAAGCGGTCAGTCGGCCAGTTCACGCCAGCGGCGCAGGTACACGGCCAGGGCGATGAAGGCGGCGCCGATCGCGGCGCCGATCCAGAGGTCCGGAGAGCCGAGCACGTCCAGGTTGCTGATGTTCATCAGGTTCATGATGTCCGCCGGTCCCTGGATGTCGGCGTTTTCCGCGCGCTGTGCGTTGTTCTGGAAGGCGCTGCTCACTGGGGCCCAGCTGCCCGGCAAGACGCTGAACAAGCCGCGGTAGACCAGGGTGTACCAGACCTTGCCGTAGTCGATGCTGGTGCCCGGCAGGATGCCGGCCATGCTCACCATCACGCAGCTCAGTACCGGGATCAGCACCGCCCACAGGAACGGCTTGGTGCGCGCCCAGGCCGAGCACAGCATCAGCCAGCCCACTGCCGGCAGCGCCCACAGCAGGTACGCCGGGATCATTGTCAGGGCATTGCCGACCACGCTCAACGGGTTGGAGTGGGTGAAGATGGCCGAAGCGCTGGGCATGCCGGCCGCCGCGGCCGCCATGCCAACGATCAGCCACAGCACAGCGCCGATCAGCAAACCCGCGGCGAGCGCGACGACCGGCGCCAGCAGCAGAGCCCAGGTGGCCTTGGACAGCACCATCTGCAGGTCCGAGACCGGCAGCGACTTCCAGAACAGCACGCTGCGGTCGCGACGGTCGTCGTACAGGCAGCCCAGTGCGTAGAAGAACACCACGAACGCCAGCACCAGAAAGGTCAGGCTGATCCCGGTCAGCAGCGCGGTGTCGCCGATGCCGCCGATCTGGCGCGCGTGTTCGGCCAGCCCGCCGTTGAACTGCAAGTCACTGGCGACGCCACTGTTGCGGAAGCGGGCCACCCCGATCACCGCGAGCACCGCGGTGAGCAGGCTGATGATCGCGCCGGTGATCAGCGGCGCCCACAGGAAACCGCCACGGTTCTCCCAGAATTCGCGCTTCAACAGCCACTTGAACGTGTTGGTCTTGTGCTGATGGGTGGTGGTGACGGCGTTCATGCGTAGGTCCCTTTCATGATGGCCACGAACAGGTCGGCCAGGCCTGGATTGCGGGTCTCGCCCAGCTCGGCGAGTTGCTGGCGCGGAACGCCATCGAACAGCATCACGGTCTTGCCGAAAGGCAGGGCGCGCTCGTCGATGGGCTTGAGTGCGCGTGCCTGGTCGATGGCCGCCGCGCTGGTGAGCAGCTCGGTATAGCGTTCGGCCACCTCGTCCATGGGCGAGGTCAGCACTATCCTGCCGTCGCGGATGAACATCACGTCGGTGAGGATGTGCTCGATCTCTTCGACCTGGTGGGTGGTGACGATGATGGTCTTCTGCTCGTCGAAGTAATCCTCCAGCAGGCGCTGGTAGAACTGCTTGCGGTACAGGATGTCCAGGCCCAGGGTGGGCTCGTCCAGCACCAGCAGGCGCGCGTCGATGGCCATCACCAGGGCCAGGTGCAGCTGCACGATCATGCCCTTGGACATCTCGCGCACCCGCAGCTTCGGGTTGAGCTGGGTGTTGGCGATGAATCGCTCGCACTTGGCCCGGTCGAAGCGCGGGTGGATGCCGGCCACGAAGTCGATCGCCTCGCGTACCCGCATCCAGCGCGGCAGCACCGCCACGTCGGCGATGAAGCACACTTCCCGCATCAGCTCGTCGCGCTGGGTGCGTGGGTCCATGCCCAGCACAAGCAGATCGCCCTTGAACGGGATCAGTCCGAGGATGGCCTTGAGCGCGGTGGTCTTGCCCGCCCCATTCGGCCCGATCAGGCCGACGATGCGGCCGGCCTCGATATGGAAGGAAGTGTCGTCAAGCGCCAGCCTGTTGCGGTAGGCCTTGCGCAATCCCCGCGCACTGACCACCGCGCCGGTGGCTTCGTTCGTCGCTACTGCATTCATTTTGCAACCCCTTTGCTCAGCAGTTCTTCGGTGGACAGTCCCAGGCGTTGGATGCGCTCGGCCACCACCGGCCACTCGTCCTGGAGGAATCGTTCGCGCTCGCTGTGCATCAGCTTCTTGGCGGCTTCTTCGGTGACGAACATGCCCAGTCCCCGGCGCTTCTCCACCAGCGCCTCGTCCGCAAGTTCCTGGTAGGCGCGCGACACGGTGATCGGGTTCAACTGGTATTCGGCGGCCACCTGGCGCACCGAGGGCAGGGCGTCGCCCGGCTTGAGCACGCCGTCGAGCATCATCGCGATCACCCGCTCCTTCAGTTGGCGGTAGATCGGTGCGCCGTCGGTCCACTGGATCGAGGTCAAGGTCATCATGGTTCAGCCCCGCGGGCGCAGCGACTGCGCAAAGGAGAAGTAGGGCATCGACAGGGAGGCGCGCACGCGGGCGTGCTTGCGCCTGGGTGGCGGAGCATCGGCAGGCGCATCGAGCGCAGCTTCCTGGACGGATTCGGCCTGCCCCGGCACCTGGATCGCGACCGAGGACTGCGCGGCGCCACCGGCGAACACGCCGGCGACCAGCAGCAGGCCGATGCAGGCGAGGACGGAAAGGGTGGTTATCGGTGCGTTGTACATGGGACTCCCCTGCGTTGGGTGAGTGGTGTTGTATTGAACTATAACACCAAAACACACCGCGTCAAGTGGCTTCAGAGGGCCGTTCACCCAACTAATGGCCTACGGTCCGGGCGGCCCCTGCCGGCAACCCGGGACTGCCCGGAAAAGCTGAAGCGAGCCCGGCCGCATCCGGAGCCACCGGGTGGATGCGACCGGTGCCCATGCGACACTGTGCACAGGACGCCAATTGTTGGCGTTTTTGGTTTTGGATCCCAGGAGTCGGGCATGAAGCGGTCGTTACGCGGCGTCGTCGCATTGGTGGCAGCCACATTGGCAATGGCAGGAGGCAACGTTTTGGCACAGGAAAAGACCCAGTTGAGCAGCGACCGCGACAAGGTCAGCTATGCCGTCGGCATGGACGTGGGCCGCTCGTTGCAGCCGGTCTCCCGGTTCGTGGACATGGTCAGTTTCGAACGTGCCCTGCGCAACGCGCTGGCCGGCGGCGAGCCGCTGCAGTCGGTCGAGCAGGCCCAGGCGGCCGACCAGGCGCTCAGGCTGAACCTCGCTGCCGCCCAAGGTGGCCAGGTGCCCGGAATGCCGCCCGGTTCGCAGCCGCCGGCGGTGAATCGCGAACAGGTGGGCCTGATGCTGGGCGATCGCAATGTCGGACCGGCGCTGCTGCCCCTGAAGGCCGACCTGGACATCGACGTGATGCTGCAGGCCATGCGCACCGCGTTCGCGCAGCAACCGCCGCTGCTCGGCGAGGACGAGGCCGGGCAGGCCATGCAGGCCTTCATGACCCGCAAGCAGGCCAGCGCAGGTGCCGAGAACCGCGCCGCAGGCGAGGCTTTTTTGTCCCGCAACCGCAGCCAGGCTGGCGTGGTCACCACGCCCTCGGGCCTGCAGTACACCGTGCTGCGCCAGGGCAACGGCCCCCGTCCGACCGCGAGCAACCGCGTGCGCGTGAATTACGAAGGCAAGATGCTGGATGGCCAGATCTTCGACAGCTCCTACGAGCGCGGCCGGCCGGCCGAGTTCGGCCTGGACCAGGTGATCCCGGGCTGGACCGAAGGCGTGGCACTGATGGCGGTGGGTTCCAAGTATCGGTTCTGGATTCCCTCGGCCCTGGCCTACGGGCCCACGGGCGCGCCGGGTGGCCCGATCGGTCCGGATGCCACGCTGAGTTTCGACGTCGAGCTGCTGGGCATCCTGCCGTAAGCCCCTGCAGCAGGCGCGACTGACGGACTGGAGCCAGCATGCGGATCGGGATATTCGGAACCGGCTATGTCGGATTGGTAACGGGCACCTGCCTGGCCGAAGTTGGCCACGATGTGATCTGCGTGGACATCGACGCAGACAAGGTCGCTGGCCTCAACCGTGGCGTGGTCCCCATCTACGAGCCGGGGCTGGCGGCACTGGTCGAGGCCAACCATGCCGACGGCCGGCTGCGCTTCAGCTGCGATGCGGCCGAAGCGGTCGCGCACGGCGAAGTGCTGTTCATTGCGGTGGGCACACCCCCGGACGAGGACGGCAGCGCGGACCTGCAGTACGTGCTGGCCGTGGCCCGCAGCATCGGCCAGCATCTGGACGAAGACAAGGTGGTGGTGGGCAAGTCGACCGTGCCGGTTGGCACCGCTGACCGCGTGCGCGAGGCCATCGACGCCGAGCTGTCACGGCGCGGCGTGCAGGTCAGGGTGGACGTGGTCTCCAACCCCGAGTTTCTGAAGGAGGGCGATGCGGTCAACGACTTCATGCGCCCGGACCGTATCGTGATCGGCTCGGACAGCCCTGCGGCGGTCGAGCAACTGCGCCGGCTGTACGCACCGTTCAACCGCAGCCACGAGCGCATCGTGCTGATGGATGTACGCTCGGCCGAGCTGACCAAGTACGCGGCCAACGCGATGCTGGCCACCAAGATCAGCTTCATGAACGAGATGGCCAACATCGCCGAGCGCGTGGGTGCCGACATCGAGCACGTGCGCCACGGCATCGGCTCGGATCCGCGCATCGGCTGGCACTTCATCTATCCCGGTGCCGGCTACGGCGGTTCGTGCTTCCCCAAGGACGTACAGGCGCTGGCACGCACCGCCGATGCACTGGGTTACCAGGCGCGCCTGCTGCGCGCGGTGGAGCAGGTCAACGAAAGCCAGAAGGGCCATCTTTTTTCCCTGGTGCAGCGCCATTACGGCCTGGGCGAGGCCGAAGGCGTGCGTGGCCGCACGTTCGCGGTGTGGGGGCTCGCGTTCAAACCCAACACCGATGACATGCGGGCCGCGCCGAGCCGACGCCTGATCGAACAACTGCTGCAGGCAGGCGCGCGCGTGCAGGCCTATGACCCGGAAGCGACCGACGAAGCGCGGCGGGTGCTGGGTGAGCACCCCGGGCTGGTGCTGTCCGATTCCGCCGGCGCTGCGCTGGCGGGCGCCGATGCGCTGGTGGTGGTGACTGAGTGGAAGCAGTTCCGCGCGCCGGATTTCCAGCAGCTTGCCGCCGCGCTCGCCGATCGGGTGGTGTTCGACGGGCGCAACCTGTACGACCCGGCCCAGGTGGAAGCTGCCGGCCTGGCCTATTACGGCATCGGCCGTGGACGCTCGCTCGATGCACGCTGACCAGGATTCCGACAAGCGCCTGGAGCTGCGCCTGGTCGAACTGGAGACCCGGATCGCATTCCAGGAGCACGCCATGAATGAACTCAGCGAGGCCCTGGCCGAAGCACGCAACGAAGGCAGCCGCAACGCAAGGCTGCTTGCAGCGGTGCTCGGCGACCTGCGCAAGGTGCGCACCGAACTGCATCCGGATGCGGGCGAAGAGCCCCCGCCCCCCCATTACTGAGCCTGTCGAACCGACTGCTCCACACGCCCGGCGACACCGACCATGACCGATTCCCTGCGGGACCAACTGCTGGGGCTGGGCTTCAAGCCCGCGCCCAGGCCCGAACGCAAGCCCGAACGCAAGCCCGAGCGGCCGGACGCGCGCAAGTCCGCTGCATCGCAAGGCCGAGGTGGAGAAGGGCAGGAGGCCCGCCGTCCAGGCGCCGGGAAACCGTTCCACGGCAAGCGTGGACAGGAAGGGGCTAACCGGGGTGGTGCGCCTGCCGTGGAGGTCAAGCCAGGCGTGCCGGCGCGCAACGCGCGACCCCGCCCGAGTGGCCCGTCGCGGCCTCGTCGCGAGACCGGCGACATCGACCTGGCCAAGGCTTACGCGATCCGCGCCCAGCGCGAGAAGGAAGAGCGCATCGAGGCCGAGCGGCTGAAGCAGGAACAAGCGCGCCTGCGCCGCGAGGCCAAGGCCCAGGTGGAAGTGCTGCTGCAGGACCAGGTGCTCAACGACCCGGAAGCCGACATCGCGCGGCACTTCGAATACGGCGGCAAGATCAAGCGCGTGCACGTGAACGCCGCACAGTTGCCGGCGCTCAACGCAGGGCAGCTTGGCGTGGTGCAGCAGGATGGCCGCTACCTGCTGGTCAGCGCCGCGATCCTGGCGCAGGCCGAGGCGCTGTTCCCGGCCTGCATTGCCTTGAAGGTCGATCCGGATGCGCCGGGCATTGACGAGCTGGATGGTGCCGTGCCCGACGCCGTGCCGACCCTGCCGCAAGGCTAGTCGACCGCAAGCCGCAAGCGCGCGCCTGCCTTCCGCCTCCGTTGCGCCCGTGGTCCGTAGGAGCGCCCCATGGGCGCGATGCTCCTGCTCCATGGTGGGCGCGGCGATTCATCCACCTGAAGCATGGCCAGGGCGCGGCAACCGCACCAGCCAGTACCAGGCGACTACCGCGCCCAGCAGCGAGAATCCCGCCGATGCCATGAACGCGGTTTCGCCGCCGAACCGCCACAGCTGGCCGGCCAGCAGCGCGCCCAGCACGCCGCCCACGCCCGAGGACAGGCCGTAGAACACACCCTGTCCGTGGCCGTTCATCCGCCCCGGGAAGAACCGCACCAGCAGGGCCATCACCGCTGCGAAGAAGGCGCCGAAGTTGATCGCATGGGTGAGCTGGGCCAGCACCATCAGCGCCGCGTTGTCCGGATACAGGCCGGTGACCCACCAACGCAGCGCCGCCACCAGCAGCGCGAAACTCATCACCTTGCCCGCGTCCCAGCGCCGGAACATGCGCGAGGCCAGGAAGAACACGCCGATCTCGGCCGCCACGCCCACGGTCCAGAACATCCCCAGCGCCGCGGCCGTGTAGCCATGCTCGGTAAGGTAGATGGAGAAAAACGTGTAATACGGGCCGAACGAGAGCTGCATCAGGAACGCTGCGGCGAAGAACGCGATCACCTCGGGCCGACGCATGCGTGCACGGAAGCCGTCATGCGGCGACGCAGGCGGTTCGTCGGGCAGGCGCGCATAGGTGTTGGCGTAGGAAGAGGCCAGCATGCCCACCAGCAGCGGCAGCATCATCAATGGCAGCAGGGTGACCCCGAAGCGGTCGATCGCCACGCCGAACCCCGCCACCACCAGGATGAAGCCGATCGAACCCCACACCCGCAGCAGGCCGTAGCGGTCGCTGCGCGCGCCCAGGTGCGACATGGTGATGGCCTCGAATTGCGGCATCACCGCGTTGTAGGCGAAGCAGAACACGCACATGGCCACGAACAGCCCGGCGAACCCGAGTGGCAGCAGGAACGCGGTGAAACTGGCCAGGGTCAGCCAGCAGCCCAGGTGCAGCCAGCGGATCGGTCGCGGCGAGCGTGCGGCCAGCGTGGTCCAGGTGCTGGGCGCGACCACGCGGGTGG
>Ga0335395_10003080_pt1 | contig 10345 bp, 10 predicted proteins | sample MAT02_FD_205744 | JGI IMG/M metagenome (GOLD analysis project Ga0335395, IMG submission 205744) | Freshwater microbial communities from Lake Fryxell liftoff mats and glacier meltwater in Antarctica - MAT-02 (spades assembly) (version 2) ...
CCTTCGGCGCCGACTTGGGTTCATCCGTGCTTGAGTCTCGTTTCAAGTCAGATTTTGGCTCTGGTGATTTCGGCGGGTTTCGGCGAACCTTGTCGCCGTCTTTGATCTTTTGTAGTCCAGCAACAATAACGGCCTCTCCCACCTCCAATCCTTTCGCGATGGTGGCTCTGTCACCGCGAATGGTTCCCATCTGAATCGTGCGGCGGTGCACTGTGTCGTCTTGGTCGACCACCATAACATACCGACCTTTTTGATCCATACCTAACGCGCGGCTCTGAACAATAGTCGCCATGTACTCGGCGCTTATCGGGGCACTGATGCGGGCAAAGAGGCCGGGAGAAAGTGCACCTTCTTCGTTCGAAAACAGCGCTCGCATGCGTGTGTTTCCGGTACTCCCGTCCGTTGCATTGTCGACGAAATCGATGTTGCCAACGTGAGGATAATCCAATTCGTTCGCCAACCCAAGTTTTACTTCAATCGATGAGCCGCGAGCGCTTGGCACTTTGCCGTCTCGAACCCGCTCTCGGTAGTCCAACACGGTGCCTTCATCCACATCAAAATAGGCCTGTATAGTAGATGTCGATACCACAGTTGTCAGAATGGTTGCATCGCCTGTGACCAGGTTTCCATTGGTTACGAACGTCTGACCGAGCAGTCCGTCAATTGGAGAGGAGATACGTGTAAACTCAAGGTTCAGTTCCGCTTGCGAAACAACCGCTTTTAGGTTCTCGATTTGGCCAGCCGTTTCCGCGGAGTTGGCAATAGCCAAGTCCAGGTCTGACTCGCTGACTGAGTTGGTCCGTACAAGCTCACGATTTCGGATGAGTTCCAACTCGAGCCGCGTGAATTGAGCCTGCCTCGCGATTAGGTTCCCTGTTGCTTGCGCCAGGATCGCTTTGTAAGGGGACGGGTCAATTTCAAACAAAGGATTTCCCTTGGAAACCCGTCCTCCTTCGCTGACCTCAACGACAAAGGATATGGAATCTTTAGAATCGACCAAAGAATTATTTGTGGATCGCGGGCGGTCGGTTATGAGCTTGGACGTAGGCGATTGAACCAGGTATCCACTGACCCGAGCCCGGATCTCAATGGTCGTCACGGCAGAGGTCCTGCCCGTGAACTCGCGGTAGTCAATCGTGCTTTCGGACGTGACATCTTCTACTTCTACTAGTTGTAGCTCGCGCTCAACAACGGCTTCTACTTCTTTGGCTATAGGTTTGGGCTTACAACCGATGCTACACAGAATTGCCAAAAGAATCGGTGCTATAGCTCGCATTATGTTAGTATCTGGTTGGTTCCAAGTTGCAGAAAAACGGAGCTATATCTCATCTCTCATGCCCTACTACGAATAATGCTCTTGACCCATTCCAGGTTCTTTTTCAGTTCGCTGCCACTTCTCTGAAAACTATCTTTTTGACGCAGCAATCTTCGACTCGTAAGGATGACCGTAACCGAACTGAGCGTGGCTACGCCTCCCCCTATGGCCACTTGGGTAATCCAAGGATCGATCTCGCAATACAAAGCAAGTGAGGATGCAAGTCCGAAGAGCAGCACTGGCAGCGATGCCAACAACAGGGTAGTAGCGATAACTGTGACGACGAGAGAGCCTATCGACCTATGTAAAACTTCTTCCAGGTCTGATTTTGCAAGCTTAACCTGAAGCTCAGACAACTCAACCAGATCATTTGCAAATCGGCTTGCCGTCCTTGAAAACTCACCGATCGGATTTGTGGACTCATACTTCCTATTTATCTTTTCGATGTCAACCATCCTAGGAACCCTCCAATCACGAATGCCACCAATAGAGATTCACCAGTCCTACAGGCGATCATCCTTCTCAAAGAGTCGGTTACATTCGAATCGACCGCGACTTCCGACCGAAGATTAATCTCTTCGTGCTGTTTCGCCATTTGAGATTGAGCTTGGTCCACCGCTGTGGCCTTTTGCATTTGCGTTGACAGACTGATCATGAGATGTCCTTTCAAAGAGTTCGCGTTGGACTAAGTTCAAAAGATGCTTTTTGAACGTTGCCTGAGCAATTTGGGAAATGATCGCAATAGCACTGCTTTTCCATTCGCGGGGAATTTGAAGCCTAGATGAAGTCGGTTGCGTTGGAGGTGTACTCAGAGCCGATTTGCTCGATCCAGATCCCGCCCATTTTCGAAAAGCACCGAAGCCGATCAATGACACAACTGCAACCGATATCAAGGGCTTAGCGCGGACGTAGGCCTTCCAGTCAACTAATCGCCGAGCATCGTCGTGGAGCTGTCCAGCGTATTGGGATCCTGAGGACCGAACCTGATGCATTCTCGCGATAATTGCATCAGGATTGTTCGTAGACTTTTGACGATTCACTTAAGTCACTTTCAGATCCAAAGGCGGATAATGGATGGAGTATGCGTTCCCGCTCTCCTATGCAATCTGCATTCCATTCGCGAAAACGGGGTGAAATCGTGTTGTAGATAACACTGAGCAGCTTTGGCGAGAACCAATTTGATCGGCCATCGAACAATTTTCACCATGGTCGTGGTAGCGCGGAGATCAGCCCTCGACTCGTCCAGTAAAACAACCTGAAAATTAGATTCACCACTCGATGTGGAACGCCGGTTGCTGGCTGCATGTTCACTTGCGTTTCCTTCAGAAACATTTTTCGTCTAGTACTATGGGATTTTCAATCATGTTTAGCTGGGCACTTACGTTCTTTGTGTTGGCACTTCTTGCAGCAATTCTCGGTTTTGGCGGAATTGCCGCTGGGGCAGCGTCGATCGGCAAGGTTCTCTTTTTCATGTTCTTGGTTCTTTTCGTCGTAAGTCTAATCATGAATGTGGTTCGTGGAAGAGATGTGGCGTAAACGCGAATAAGTCGTCTAACGCTCCTTACAAAAATCAATGTGTAATTCCCGAAATCCTACTTCTACAAATCCTGACGTCTATTTCAAAAGGGTTCGTTGAATCGCGCCGGTAGGACGCATTTTCTATTTCAACTCTCGGATTGAATAAGTGAGGGCAATCAGGATGTGTTAATCATGGTTGAAAACCAGTCCATAACTTAGAAAGTTTCCTCCAAGCCAAACCCTTAATGGAGTCGACGAGAATTATCATCACTCTTTCCTACCAAGGAGAATGGCACAAACTATTTAATCTCATCAGGAAATACCGACACGAAAATTCCAGGAACTGTAAATTTACTCCAGGTCGAGAATGTTTTGATATGGATAACTTTGTCAGCCCAGTTTTTTATCCTTGCAGAGTGTGAATAATCATTATCTGGGGACGCTGAATTCAATTTGGTCGGCAGCTACCGGCATCGTTGGTGGGTTCACTGGTTTTTTCTGAGATAGCATCATGTATCCTACTGCGACTACGATTAAAAATACCAGTATTAGGGGGTACATGCCCATCACCAGCATCGGCGTTAAACCGGGATGAGCAACTTCCATGGGTTCATCGGTCCCCTGGATAGCATCAGAGATTTGTTCCGAAACAGATTGACCTGTTCCTTTGTCTTGCGGTTCCATAATTCTATTCGCTTTCATGTGAATTTCAAGTGTTTAGTTTAATTCTATTATCGTTGGTCTGCTCAATCGTTTGCGAGCGGCGCAACTTCACCGTCGGGCTGTGCATCAGGCGTATTTCGACTTGATGCAGATCATGACGACCATATGGCATTTCACGTGCCAGCCGCCGTAACCTTCTGAAGCCAAAGAGAGGGTGCCTTGGTCGTTCATGGTGCGAGAAGGATGGTAACCAGCAACGATGCATCCACAATACCTTCAAGAGAATGTGGCTCATCCCCAGATAAGTAAAACATGTTGCCCGCGTCTAGAAACTGTTGAGTTCCTCCACAGTTAAACGCAACTCGACCCTCTAAACACTGGACAACCACTTCTCCTCTGACTTGGTGCTCGTGCATTTTCTTTCCTGAAGGAACTACCATTCGAATGATCTCTAACCACTTGGTTTTGACAAGCACAATCGTTTGGGCATCCAATACTTTGGTTCCGTAAGGCTGTATGCTGATCACTTCGCCAGAAATTGCGTGTGTAATTGCCATCTGTAGTCCTCCTCAAAATGTGTCAAATAATCCGTTTAACATCTCGATGGCAATCTAAATACGTCCCATCAGTACCAAGATCACAACAATAATCAAAACGGTCCCCAGTCCGCCGGAAGGACCATACCCCCAAGATCGACTGTGCGGCCATGCTGGAAAGGAACCAAGAAGCATCAAAATCAAAATGATGAGAAGTATCGTGCCGAGCATCGTGAGTTCTCCGTGCAAAAGTGTGACCTGAGGTAGACATCACAATGGAAGCAAATATCGGGCCACCAGGTATTTTATCTTTGTTCTCGCCGGATGTTGACCAAAAAAGCTTCAAATATCGCCCTCTCTGTCCAACACGCGTGCGCAGGGACATTCATGGTACCTGATCTCCATATATTTAACGTGTTGATCGTTCATCGACCATAGGCTGAATGATGAGCTTCCAGGACAACTCTATTGAACTAGTTTGCCGTTCCTCTGCTGCTTAAGACTTTCAGCTTCCTCTCTTCGGGACCACCGTTGGTTCATTCGCATTTTTTGCGATGATATCCCGAAGCGTGACTTCTTGTTCTTTGGTCGATTTGTCGGCTGCAGCTTGGACTCGTTCGCGTGCAGTGCTTTGAAAGAGCCGGGGAATTGCTGTGTTGACCTTCAGTTGCACCGTCACGACGACTTCAGTACCATTGACTACTCGCTTTGCCTTTAAGGATGTTTCGTAAGATTCCAAATTGCCGGTAGGCTTATCCGCTACCGTTCGAACGTTGATCAGATCGTTTCCAACTTCGGCATGTTGTGTCAGCCTTAGGGTATCCAAATTCACCTCAGCGTTCTTAACCGATACGGTCAATTGCTTCGTGGCATCCAGTTCGGTCTTCGATCTTCCAAGAAGAGCATTAATTACGGGTCGTCGATCTTGCGTAGTGTCCACGACAAGTTTTTCAACTTCATCGCTTTTGAGCGTTAAACCGGAAGCGGCAATTACCTCTCGCGTTACATCGTTTCTTACCAAAATCTGCCGAAATTTGTCGTACTCAACATCCAACAGAAAGGAGCGTTCGCTTGAACCAGAAGCCAAGTAGTTGATCGACCAAAATTGCCACGCGAATCCGCAAGCGACCAGTAGGACGACGGAAAAGCCGATAAACCATGCCACTCGAAGAGTGGAACGATCGCAAGAGATTCCCATTGGTTCGATTCCTTTTCGTACATTGCGTTGCAATGTGAACAAGTGTCGCTTAAGCGATAAGACGTTCGCACTTGATCCATTTCCAGTGGCTATGATGCATTCCGCATGCCACATGCTTAAAGCTGGCGTACAAAAATCGAAAATGCAAGAACGAAAGACCGCGGCCGGCGATAATCTAAATCACTGGCTTAGCCACTTGGCTTCAACAGGAAAGAAAAATTTGTAAGAATCCTATCGGTACTTTCCAAAACGAGATCCGCTTTGCGGCACTCCATTTGCTAGACGTCTATTTTGCAGAGGGAACAAACACTATTCTGGCCACATAGCCGAAACTGGGGATACTACCCAAGCGGTGGCTTAGGCATGGTCCTTGTACTACTTCTCATTCTGGTGCTGGTTGGTCGCGTACCGATGAGTCTCTGTTTTGGCTAATTTCGAACTCCCCATGGAAAGACACGGATCATGAACCGATTCATCTCGTTTGTACTTTTTTTAATAGTAATTGCCGTGTGTATCGGCTTTTTTCGCGGCTGGTTCAGTTTTTCCACAACCAAGGAAGTACTGGGCAACAAACTTGACATCAACCTTCAGGTGGACCGCGACAAAATGCAAGATGACGCAAAAGCGATTCAAGAAAAAACGAATTCAATGCTGGGATCTGATAAGTGAAATAGGGTCGGTCGATCCGGTACATCGACTCTCTCGCTGGGGAGTTTGCTCTGTAAAATTTCATTGTGGACTATCCCCGCGAGTGCCTAAACAGACTTAGCGACCTCTAAAACAGTGCAGAGCGTGGCCATGTGAGGTAGGTGGCCTAGGATCGATCACATTGGTTTACTATCGTCCAATCGTTACTTTTTTAGCGCATTAACTCGGCTGAACGACATCTGGATCCTGTTTACGTATCCTTGGTCCGCTATTTGCGTTTGAGGCACTTTCGGGCGTAATTCAAAGCGTCAGAAGGCAGGTACTAGATTTTACTGATCCACGAAACGGGAGAGACAACGATGGAGACGAAAACCGACTTGAACAGTATTACGCTCAAGAAAATTCAGGAACTCATTCAAATCAACTTGGATTCGGAGAAGGGATTTAGCGAAGCCTCACACGAAATCGAAAACAAATTTATTGCAACTATGTTTGTCGAGCTCGCACGACAGCGCCGAGATAACGCGTTGGAGCTCGAGAAGATTATGACTTGGAATGGTAAGAAGCCAGTCGAGGACGGATCATATCTCGCTTCATTTCACCGGGCATGGCTTAGTCTACGAGGAATGCTAAGCGGTGGCAATGTGCACGCAATTCTTTCTGAAGCAGAGAGAGGGGAGGACGCGATCAAGAAAGCCTATGAGGAGATTTTGATCGAAACTGCTGGGAGCGCCGTGAATGATGTCCTCTCTCGACAGTACGCCATTGTAAAAGCTGGGCACGACCGAGTGCGAGATATGCGAGACAATCATCATTTGAAGAAAGATTTGGTCGATGATGAGGACGGGGATAATGCTGAGGATAGTGAGATAGAAAGCATCCGCGATCACATGGACGTCATCGCTTCATGTGGCAAGAAAGTTGGTGTGGTCGATCAGCTCGAAGTAGGGACTATTAAACTCACTCGCAAGGATAGTCCCGACAACCTGCATCACTACATCCCAACCGGTTGGGTGTCGAAAGTAGACAACCAAGTTCATTTGAGTAAGAACTCGAAAGAGACCGAGAATGGTTGGAAGCTCAGTGCATCCGAGTGCGGTTTAGGAACTTGCTGACCGAAAGTTCCGATCGGGATGATTTGCAAATTAGAATTTTTTCAACTAAAAATTAGGGTTTTGTCGAAGAAGTATTGTGTGTGCGTTGGTGTATAGGTCTTAGCGGTGTTTTACAGCTCCGAGGATTAAAGCCTGTGCACCAACGCTGAACCCTAGAATCGAACTGTGGCCTAGCTCTTCGCGTGCAGGACCGGCTACCAGAGTGTCCTAGGGCTTTCTTCAATTTTACCTCAAACTAAAATCACTTTCTTGCCATTTATCGGGCTTGACATTTGCTTATGGGTGTATATTAACGGGGTTAATGGCACCTTCAGAACCGAATCGAACAATGAACAGCAAGGCTGCGAGAGCACTCTTAAACTCGGAAGCTCGATCAATGGGGCTGTACTTGTATCTGCCTATCGGAGCGATTGTCCTATTGGCATTTTTGTCGTTATTCTGTCTCAAAGACATTCGAGATCATGAACTCTCCGCGATCGAAACCTACGAGTCGATTGCAGCAGTTAACGCGATCCTGCGGGATCACTTGAACGCAGAGACGGGTCAGCGTGGGTACGCCCTAACCCAAGACACCGATTACTTGGAACCATACTACGCATCCATTTCTCTCATCCCTGGTCAATTGGAAGATCTTGGCAACTCGGTGATCAGTCCCCAGACACGCAAGATCATCGACGAGGTGAGTGTGCTCAGCAAAGTCAAGTTGGGTATGCTCGATGCGAATATCCATTTAGTAGGAAGCGGCAAAGTCGAAGAAGCGATTCTGCGAATCAAGGACAATTCTAGCAAACTCACGATGGACAAAATTCGCAGTCTTGTCCGCAAGATAGACGGCGAGTTTCGGCGAGAATTGCGGGTAGGCAGGAGCGAGTCTTGGCGATCGTTTATCAACGCGATTGCACTCTCTGCCGTAGCTTTCTTGATTGCAATGACTGTAATAGTCGTTTCGTTTGTTCGGGTGGGGCGAGAGTTTGCTCTGAGAAGTCGAACCGATCGGTTGCAACAACAGCGCACGATTCAACTTCAATCCTTTGCAGACATCGCCTCTCGCATTGTCACGTGCCCAGACGTCGATTCCATCGTTGGCATCGCGCTGAATGAGTTTCGTATTCTGATCGGCACGAAGGAAGCGATACTGAAATTTCGATTGGGGGAAATAGTACGCGCGGAACAAGGATTCTTGGCTTCGGGACCGCAACACTCGAAAGCGGATTACTTGGAAGGGATCTTTGAATTGGTTCGCATTCTTGGTCAAGGCGAAAAGACGTTCTTTCGGCATCGAGCAGATATTCTGTCCGATTCAAACGCGACGTCCTCGCCTGCATGGGACTCATGCGGCGGCAGCATGGAGAGCATTCTTTCGGCTCCCATTCTGAATCTTCAACGCGAAGAGATTGGACGATTTGTTCTGTTGGGGAAATTGGAGGGCGAGTTTAATGAGAACGATCTTTCGATTGTTGCCCAACTTGCCTTCATCCTGTCAGCCGCCATTGAAAATACGCGGCTGACCGAATTAGCGAGTCAGGCGGCGATCCGAAAAGATGAATTCCTGGCCATGCTAGGGCATGAATTGCGAAACCCATTGGCAGGAGTGCTGACTGGCAGCGAAGCGATGTTGAGAGAACCGGTCAGCTCCGCAAATCCCGAGACGAAACTTTTACTGGAATCCGTCCATCGTCAAGCTTGCATGATGCAGTACCTCATCGACGACTTGCTCGATGTATCCCGCATCGGTCAGGGCAAGGTTACGCTTATCAGATCGGATTGCAACATCACAGCCGTGGTTCGCCACACGGTCCGAGACCAAGAGAAATTGCATCCCAATCGAAAGATCATCTTGGAAGGTTCGCAAGAGACAGCATCCTTGGTCGTTTTCGGCGATCAAACACGGTTGAATCAATGCGTCACCAACTTGCTGAACAATGCCTGCAAGTTTTCAACCTCTGAGGATCCGATTCTCATCAAGCTAACGCATGGCTGGAGCACAGAACTTTCTCGCGACTCGATTTCAATCGTGGTAACGGACCAGGGGATTGGTCTTGATCCGGAGGAATTAAGGTCCATTTTTGAATTGTTTTACCAATCCAACGACACCATTGACCGATCGCAGGGTGGGCTTGGAATTGGATTGACACTCGCTAAAGGTCTCATTGAAATGCACGGAGGAAGCTTGACAGCTTCGAGCCCCGGACGTGACCAAGGCTCATCCTTCACGATCCAACTACCGGTAAAACTGGTTCTCGAAAAATTTGATAATGGTTCGTCAATCGTCCTTCCAGAAACCAGTGAAAGTCCGATCAAGCCCATTCGCATCCTGGCAATTGATGACCGAGCTGATGCGTTGTTGCCGATCCGAGTCTTGATGACCCGCGATGGTCATCAAGTTTCCGAATCTCAGGATGGAATCGAGGGGATGAAGATGGCCAAGGCGTTTCTTCCAGACTTGATTCTTTGCGACATCGGGCTTCCGGGCTTGATGACAGGCTACGATGTCGCACAAGCGATTCGTTCCGATTCCGATTTAAAGAACACCTACTTGGTCGCTTTGAGCGGTTACAGCCAACCCTCCGATCGCAAGCGAGCTCAAGCAGCAGGCTTTGATTTCCACGTCGCAAAGCCGATAAAGCTCTCGATGCTTCGTAATCTAGTCGCAAACCGACCGAAGTTTTAAACGGCACGATAATTGCATTGTAAATCTGTACCTTCGGGTGGGCAAGCCAAGGAAGCGAGCATTCGCTTAGGATCGTGTCTCACAGCAAATGAGACGTGATTAAGAGGATGCGGTTCCATCGATCAGACTTGTCGTCCCGCCACGTTTACCGATGCGACCTACCATTTTTGTAAGGAAGAAAAAACATGTTGTGGACAATCTTTGTGATACTGCTCGTCTTGTGGTTGTTGGGAATGGTGACAGGCGCGACCCTCAACGGATTCATCCATCTATTGCTTATTATCGCCATTGTAGTTGTGCTCCTTCGCGTAATTCAGGGAAGACAGCTTGTCTAATGGGATCTGTAAATCCTATGTCGGATCTATAGTTTGTTCGGAAAGTAGCAAGTACCTTCCAAGTGCCGCAAGCCTGCGATTTGCGGTCATTTGCCAACTGCAAATTTGGCCAACTGCAAATTTGTCCAACTGCAAATTTGGCCAACTGCAGATTTGGCCAACTGCAGATTTGGCCAACGGTAAACTTGGCAGATTTGGCGAACAGCACATGCAGAGACTAAAATTTTTTGAATCCGAAGAAAGCACCCATCATGCTCCGTGTGATGTTGCCTCAAAAACCAAGAGTTTTTGAACCGCGGCAATCACGGGGAGCGTGATTGGTACTGTAAAATTACAGGCTCGGAGT
>Ga0335395_10003081_pt1 | contig 10341 bp, 6 predicted proteins | sample MAT02_FD_205744 | JGI IMG/M metagenome (GOLD analysis project Ga0335395, IMG submission 205744) | Freshwater microbial communities from Lake Fryxell liftoff mats and glacier meltwater in Antarctica - MAT-02 (spades assembly) (version 2) ...
CACATGTCGTCGTCGGCCTGGTTGCCGTCGTCGCACAGCTCGCCGGGCCCGACGAACCCGTCGCCGCAGGCCGCGTCCTTGCAGCCGGCCACGCACGCGTCGGTGTCGTCGACATTGCCGTTGTCGTCTACGTCGCCCGCAGATGGGCCCAATTCTCACGAATTCGGCACTTTGATCGACCGCTCCGGAGAAACGAACCAAACTTGACCCAATTTCAACCCGCGACAGGAGATCGCGTCCTCGCGCAAAAGCCCACGCGACACTAGATAACCCAAGCCCGCGTGGCGGCCCTGTGGCCCAAACTGGACCCCTGGCCACAGGGCCTCGCTATCCCCACGAGACCCCATGGGGCGCCGGGGCGAGGACGTGCACGGCCGCTCAACCTGCCTCATAAGACCTGTCCGATAGGACAGGCCATGGTACCCATACTGGCGGCGAGCGAGCGGCCGCAGGCGGTCGGCTTGGCGGCGGGCTTCTGCCGACGCTCTTCGGCGCCCAGATCTCTACCGGAACGAGTGTGCTCGCCGCCCCATCAGTTGCGCACAACAGATGCTTTCACAGACCCTCCTCGCTACATCGAAGGGCCGAAGGGGCGTCTGTGCGCCAGACCCGGGTCCTCCCGCTGCTCCTCGCTCGTCGGCCCCTCGCTCGCCGAGCGGCACGGTATGCGCCCCGCTGATCGGCAACCGGTGCACGCATCGCGAGCGGATCAGCTGCGGTTGATCGTCACCCACAGCTTCCAGTGCGCGCTGGCGGTGAAGATGCGCATCGCGTACTCGGCGTAGTCGCCGACCGGTACGACGAACGGGAAGTTCCCGAGGTACTTGTAGCAGCCGTGGGTGCTCTGCCACATCGTCTGCTCGCTGACCCCCAGCTGCTGCAACGCGAAGAAGTCGTCCGCGCCGACGCTGGCCCGCGACAGCACCTCGTAAAGCGCGCTCGGGTCGGTCTGCATCCTGCCGTGGGACTTGACATAGGCCCAGTCGATCTGCGCCTTGACCGCGGCGCTGGCCGCCTTGGCGTCGGTCAGCGCGTAGGTGGTGCGATAGTTGCTGTCCTGTTCGAACGGACGAAACACCAGCAGTGCATCTGTGCTGATCGTGCCGGTGCTTGGGGCGGCGTGACCGCTGTCGAACTTGGAGGCGGCGCCCGCATTGAGCCCGGTCTTGAGGTTTGTGATCCCGGATGTCGGGGCAAGGCCGGAGGGGAACAGGGTCCAGGTTACGAACACTTCCTCGAAGGCGCACGCTGGCTCGGAGTTGTCCCAACTGCATGCCACAGACTGCACGCCCTCGATCTTGAAGCGGTACTTGCCGATCGTGTTGAACGGCTTGCTGCAGTCGTCCGCATGCTGCTCCGGAGTCGGAGCGGCGAACTCCAGGGCCGGCGATAGGTGCGGCTCGAGCGAGGCCCGCGTCAGCGGCTGTGACAGCGGCAGCGCGTCTTCCTCCTCCACGAGGTCCTCGGCGAGCGTGGCCTCGACGCGGGCGACGAACCCGCGGAGATCCTCGTCGGTCAGGTCCTGGTCGGCGAGCGCGTCGGTGAGCGCCTGCTCGACCTCGGAGGCGCCGCCGGGGAAGCCGGCGAGGTGGCGACGAAAGCCGTGGAGCCACACGCGGGCCAGCGCGTGGCCACGGGGCGAGGTCTCGGGCGCGGCCGCGAGGTCGTCGTCGTTATCGTCGGCGTCGACGACAGCGGGATCGGCGTCCGCGTTGTTGATGACAGCGGCGTTGTCGAGCGCGGCGTCGACGGGCTCGTCGCACCCGCCGGTGAGTTCGGCGAGGCCGGCGGCCATCAGGGTGAACAGGCGGATCTGGGCAACAGCGGTGATTCGGGACATGTTTGGTGCTCCTGCGGGCGAGGACGGACCAGAGGTGTCCGCGTCGCGCGCTTCGATTCGGGATCGTGTGGGTAGTCGAGCCGCTGGCGCGTCATGGCGACCAGCTCACTCTCATGATCCATTATGCAGCGACGGTCGCTGATCCCACGCGCCGATGAGAATTATTCGCGGTGGCGACGCGGCCGGCCGTCACGCATCGGAACGCAGAAAAGCGCCGGTGGTGACCGGCGCTCATGGGATGCCGGCGTACCGGCGGAGTCGAGAGCTCTATCTCATCGCAGGATCGGCACCACGCTGACAGAGGCCACAGCTTGGCGTTCGCGCCAGGGACGAAGATTGTCAACGTGCCATCCAGGATGATCTTATCCTCGAGCGCCTTGCCCAGCCCCTTCGGAGTCCGTCGATCTCGACGCGTCTGCCGGGTGCACCTGGACCACGTTCTCGGGCGGCTTCCAGCCCGGCGGGTGCTCGAGGTGGCCCGCGGGTGACCTGGGTTCCGCCCGCGGGGTAGTCGCAGTCAGCATGCGAGCAGGAGTTCGCTCAGACCAGGCCGGTCGATGACGACTGACCTGTCCGAAAGGCCACCTGGCGTCGGCATCTGATACAGCGCTTGGTGGAGCCGCCTGCACAGCAGGCGGTGCACGTCGCTATTTATTTAATTCTGACCTCCTATCTTCGTGTCAATTGAAGCCGAAACCTGGCGGGAAATGTTCGCCGCTGCCTTCGGTCAGACACGACGCGCTTACGGGGAGGGCAGCTTGGTCCCGGGTTGAGGGAAGCCGCTTCCACCAATGCCTGGATTTTTGTTGATGCAGGGATCGACCGGGTGGTTAAACGCGTTGAGCTTCTTATACGAAGCGCCCGTGCACTTGGCCAGCGTCTCCGCGACGGTAGGCCCTCCCCCGCAGTTCGCGTGAGGGTAGCACAAGACCATCGTCTGCCACAAGGGCGGCTTATCGCCGGCCTGCGACGTAGAAGACGTGGCGCAGAGCAGCAGGCCGGTGAGGACGCCAAGGGTGCCAAGGGCGGTCGGGGAAACGGGGAAACAGGTGAGGAACGGGCGCATGGGAATCGTCTCTTTCTTCGAGGTGATGGGTGATGGGTGATGGGTGATGGGTAAAGCGACAGCGCTTACCGGCTCTCGACTTGATATGCGGCGGCCCATGCCGGCCTAACGCGGTCACTCGATAATTTGTCGAGGCGAAGTGCAACTTCATCGCTGCGGTGCGTCGACCGCCGATGGTCCTGGCGAGATCGCGCTTGACCTGATCGCTGAGATTGATGTCGTCGAGGTCATCTGCTGGGCGCATCCCCTTCGCCGATGTGCCGCTTCTCTTCAACGCCCCCAGTTCCCGGGCCATTGCGACGGTGATTTGCCGCGCGAAGGCTCATTCCAGCACCTGCAGCACCTGCACGACGCTGGTCAGCGCGACTGGCTTGCCGTCGATGCCAATGATCGTGACGGAGAGGGTGCCGTCGCCAGAGGTGGGGAGCATGTCGACGAGAGTGGTCGTCTTGCCGATCTTGTAGCGGCTGAGGTCGATTTTGAGTCCGTTGTTGTCGAGCCGGAGATCTCCGAGGTTGACGCTGGTGGTCCCGAACTGCAGCGTCGGGTCCACGAGGGTAATCGGGCCGTTGGCAGGCAAATAGGTCCCACGGACGGCGGGGTTGAGCGAGAGCAGTAGCTTACCGCCCTTGATCGGGCAGACCGGGCACAAGGGAGTCTCCGGCTGCGGCCGTACCCACGGGAGGGGGTAGGCGGTCGACGGGGGCGACGGCTTATCCGCCGGGTGATGATGCGTGCGTTGGCTGCACTTGAGGTTGAGGATGTCAGTAGTCAGCGTGACGTCGCCGGAGTCATTCGTGAGCAATGGCAAGGACGTGACCGCATCCGCGTACGCGGTGAGCAGTTGCAACCGACGCTCCGGCTTGTGCGGCAGGTACGGGTTCGCGTCGCAAGGGCGCTGCGACCCAGCGGTCCCCAGCTTGCACACGGCCGTGTAGGCCCGGTTGCCGTCAATCCTGGACGCCTTCTTCCCTGACGCCGGGAAGTCGGTCTGCATCGTTTCGTACCCGCTAGTGTCGATCGTCGACACTAGCTCGTGGGGCGTGAGCTCTGGGCGCTGCGTCCACAGGGCGGCGGCCAGCCCGGAGTAGACGGCCGCCGCGACCGAGGTCCCGCTCCACGCCTCGGTCCACTGGTTCTGCCAGCGCGCGACGGCTTGGGATGCCGACACCAGCCGCGCCGGGGCGCTCCTCGGTCGCGCCATTGGCAGGACGGTCGGGGGGACCCAGATGTCGCCATGATACGTGGTCGGCCCCACCGTCAGGCCGCCGACCGCATAGACGAGCGAGCGCGGCCTGGCGAATCTGCCGCGGAGCCCGGGGCGCGGCGATTCGAGCCATGTGTCGGCGTACAGATCCTTGCACTCGCTCCTGGTTGGCGCGGCCAGCCGCTCCCACTGCGCCGGGTTGAGCGGACCTTGGGCGTCGCACTCGTCGACCAGCCGGTTGCCGGCGGCGGCGATCATCAGCGCCTCGAGGCAGCTCGCGTGCACCAAGGCGGCGTGGATCACCTGCACGGGGGCGGGGACCAGCCCGCGCGCCGCGGCGCCCGCCGACGTGTCGCGCAGCAGATCTAGGTGGTGCGCGACGAGCTCGTCGGGGATGGTCCCGAAGCGGGCAGGATCCCACCCGAGGCTGAGGTTCAGCACCAGCGGTGCGCTTGAGCCCCCGGACCGGGACGCGCGCCACGTGTCGACCGTCCGCCAGATCGCCTGCGCCAGCGAGACCATGCCGCCGAGCTGCGGCGAACTCTGATCGATCGCGCGGGCGAGGTTGGTATAGGAGTACGCCTGCTCGAAGAGCGTGTAGTCGGAGCATCCCTTCTCGGCCATCGGGCAGCGAACCGCCCCGGCGATCGCCGCCATCGCCTGCCCGTGGCGAGCGAACGCGGCCGTGCTGGCCGCAGAGGCGGTGTCGACGATCGCCAGATACGCTGGCTCGTACTTGCTCGTGTAGATGTCCTGGCGTTGGTTGCTGCTCGTCACGCCGACGGTCTCCGCGAAAAGGGCTGCGCTCGTCGCGTGGACCTTGTCGATGGCCTGCTTCCAGGTGGGGATGTTAGGCGTGTTGTTGTTGCTCGGCTGCGCGGGGACGTCAGTGTGGGGCGAGTTGTTCTGCGGCGTGGGGATGTCGGTGTCTGGGGGCGAGTTGCTCGGCAGTGGGCCGGCTTGCGGGATCAGCACGTCGTAGTCCGCATCGATCCGGGCGATCGACGGCTGCGCCTCGGCGCTGAACCGCGGCGGGTTCGCCGACGGAGTCGCTCGGGTGTAAACGCAGAACCGGCTCAGGGACGGCGGCAGCGCGATGTCCTTGGAGAGGCGACCCGGGCGCGTGAACGCGGGCGCCGAACTCCAGCGATCAATCGACGTGGCGGATCCCCGTGTGGCAGTCTTGTGCTTGGGGGGGCTGGTGGTGTCGTCGAGCGGCTGCGGACACGCGACGGCAGTCGTCACGGCGATCCAGCGGCGCGACGGCGGGTTCGCGGTCCCGGCGGCGACGTCCGTAGTTCCTGCGAATACGAGGGCCGAGGCGAGGAGCGAAAAGGGCATGTTTCTCGCGGTCATGCAGATACCTATGCACCGGCTTGTCTGGGTCTGACGCGGCTTCATCCGCTTCGCCGCGTACGCAACCACGCGGCCGGGGCCAGCACGTCGGGCGGTGGCAGCGGCGGGGCGGGTCTGCAACAACGGCAACGCCGACATCGACGCGGGGGACCATGGCGGCGTCGGCGAGGGCGGACGAACCGTGTTTGTTGAACACCCGCACAGTAGACGGCTCGGCTGCGCGGATCTACCCTCTCGGCTTGGATTTCACGCGGACGCGAATCCACGAGATTCTTGACGGTGACCGGGCCGCCCTCACGGAACTCGTCTGTGAGGTGTTGGCGAGCATCAAGGTCGAGGTCGCGGTCAGCCTCTTTCGTCGCGCTCGATCGCAAGGGCGCGACCCGCGACAGGAGGTCAACGATTTTTCCCACGAGATTCTCATTTCTCTCCTTGCGGACCGCGGCCGCGTATTGCGCCTCTGGGATCCGGAGCGCGGGCACTCACTCGCCGGCTTCGTCCGCATGATCACGCGCCAGCGGCTGTCCCGGATCCTTCAAGGCCATCGCGGCAACCCATGGGGCGACGAACCGACCGACGACGCGGCGCTGGAGCCCCTGCTGGAGCCCGACGCGAACGACCGGATCCTCGAGTCGCGCGAAGAGCTTCGAATCTTGTTGGAGCGCCTGCGTGCCCGCCTGAGCGAGCGTGGATATCTACTTTTTTGCCGAATTTATGTCGACCAGCGCCCGATCATCGAGGTCGCCGCCGAGTTCGGCATGACCCGCCAGGCCGTCGACGCCTGGAACACCCGCGCCCGCAACCTCGCCCGCCGCCTCGCTGCCGAAATAAATCCATGAACCGGCGTTGGATCCGTCCAAATCGCTGCCTACCTTCCTCAGATGGCCTCCTCATGAACGACCGACCCGACCCACTTTTGCAGGCTCTCGGCGAACTCGAGCGCGACCACGCGCGTGACCATCCGGGCGCTTGGGATGACGTGCTTATAGGTCGCCGGTCAGCAGCCGAGGTCGCCGCGAGCCCGGCGCACAATGAAGCCGAGGAGCAGGCGGCGCTCGCCTCACTGTTCACCGGGCCAATCCCTGCGGCCGAGGTCGATGGACTGATCGAGCGCACGCTCGCCTCGTGGGGCCCCGCGCTGCCGGCCTCACCGACACCCCCGGTCGTCGTCCCTCTGTTTCGTCGACGCTCGACATGGACCGCCGTCGTCGTGGTGCTCGCGGTCGCCGCGGCGATCCTCCTGTGGCTGCCAGGCTTGTGGGTGCCCGGGCAGCCGCAGCCGGGCGACATGCTCGTCGCATACACCGTAGTAGAGCGCAGCCAGGGCTTGCAAGCCACGCGGACCGACAACGTACCGCCGACGGTGCACCGGTATCAGTCCAGCTCGACGATCCACCTCGTGATTAGTCCCGAGCACGGAGTCACGGAGGCGACCGAGTTGCGCGTGTTGGCCCGCGATCACGACGGTCACGAGACGTTGTTCGAGCCGGTGGCCACGCGCTCTGCAGAGGGCACGATACGGATCCTCGGCCGGCTCGATACCGTCCTGCCCCTCGGGCCCGGTCGCTGGCGTCTCAGCTTCGTCGTCAGCCGACCGGGGGCGTCGCCGCGTGACGCGGCAGCGGTCACTGACGCGTTGGCGGCCGGAACTGCCACCATGCCCCCCGATCCTCTCGAGCTCGAGGTCGTGGCGCCGGCGAACTGATCGATGGCGTGCATCACCCGGATCACGCGTTCTGTACGATGGGATAGGCGAATCATGCTCGCCATGCTGCTCACCACGAGCGCGCCGGGTTGTGCCGAGCCGGAGCGTGGCGCGCTCGCCCCGACCCCCGAACGCGCCGCGAGCATGCCCGAGGTCCTGTTCACCGGCTGCGAGGTCGTTCTCGTCGGGCCCGTGTGTACCCTGCAGCCACAAGCCAGGCTATCGTTGTGGGTCGCGGCGCATCACGCGACGCGGCTCGTGCTCGAGCTCGGAGGCCAGCCGCTCGACACGCCCTGGACCGCCGCCGAGGACGGCCTTCGCACCTCCATCGTGCCTGGTGACCGCCACGGTCCCCTGGTCCTGCGCGACGCGGATGCAGGCTGGCGCTATACGCTCACGCTCGCGCCCGAATCCGGCCTGCCAGAGTTCCTCAGGGCGATCAACGAGCAATCTCAGGCCGGCCAGCACGCCGCGGCTGAGCGGGCCCTCGCCGCGAAGCTCCCGGCACTCACGGGCACGGCGCGGGCCGAAGCGCTCAAGCTCCGCGGTGACAACGAATACCTTCGCGCCGACTTCGTGGCCATGGAGCGCGCCTACGACGTCGCATATGACGCCGCACTGGCCGAGGGCCGTCTACGGAGCGCCAGCTCGATCGCCTTGACGACAGTGTTCGTGTGCACCGAGGACCACGAGGATCGCCCGTGCGCACATCGTTGGCTCGACCGTCACGCGGATTTGGTGAGCGTTCTACCCGAGGCCCGTCTGCGTCACATGTACTACACCGGCCTGCTCGCCGACCGCGAGGGCGACCCCCGGACGGCGATACGCAACTTCGAACAGTCTGCCCGCGACGCGCGAGCGCTCGGCCTCGATACCGAGCTCGCGGCGGCGTTGCTCAAACTCGGCGCCGTGCAGAGCCGCCTCGGTGACACGGCCAAGGCCAGGTCCATCTTTGTGGAACTGCTCGCACTCGGTGAGCGGCTGTCCCCCTCCGACCGCGGCCGGTGGCTCAACACTGCCTCGTGGGTCGAGATCGAAGCCCGCACCCGCGGCGAACCGGCCCAGGATCCGGAGCCCGGTTTGATCGAGGCCCTGGCGATCCTCGGGCCCGAGGGGACCCACCCCGATCCGATCAACGCCGCCGAGATCTACGTTAACCTTGTCCATGCGGCACTGTTGCGCGACGACACCGCCGCAGCCCGGGCTGCCCTCGCGTCGATCGAGCCGCCGGATCGCCGCGGACAGCGCTGGCAACTGTGGCTCACAGGTCGCATCGAACTCGCAGAGACCCACTTTGCCGTGGCTCTGCGCGACTTCGACGAAATCACCGAAGTTTCCGCGGTCGCGCAGGACCAGCGGCTCTCGTGGGCCGCGGCGGTCGGCGCAGGTGAGGCGCTCGAGGGCCTCGGACGCACAACCCTCGCGCTCGAACGTTACCGACAGGCGGCTTCGCTCCACTCCGTTCGGCTCGCCGCGCTCGCAGTCAACGCTGGCCGTGAGTACTTTGCCCTCGAGGGTGACCGTGGCGCCCGGCTGCTCGTACGACTGCTGCTCCGCCTCGGTCGCGCCAAGGAGGCGGCCTGCGCGGCCCGCCTCGCACGCAACCAGGTGTTCGCCGGGCTCGCCGCGGCCGCCCGCGATCCCGACGCGCTCGCCGCCTACCGCGACGCTCGCGGCAAGCTCGACGCGGCATTCGAGGAGACCTGGCAGCGGCCCCACCGGCTCCGCGAACAGGAGCACGCCCGTCTACACGCGAAGGCCCGCCAGCTCGACGTCCTGCTCGATGCCACGCTGGCAGGACCAGTCGGCAGTTCCGACGTGACGGCGAGTGCACCCGCTTGTGATGTATTGCGGCCTCCCGAACCGGATGAGCTGGTCCTCGTCTACTACCCGCTGGACGGCGGTCATGCCAGCTTTATGCTCGACGAAGGCGGCACCAGCGGGCTGGAGATCCGCGACAAACTCGCGTCTGACCCGGCCGAGCGCGCACAGCAGCTCCTCGGTCCCTTCACCGAGGCGATCGCCCGCGCACAACGGATCCGCATCATCGCCTCGGGCGCGGCGAGCCGCGTGGCATTTCATGAGCTCCCTTGGTCCGGGCGACCGCTGGTCGATCACGCCGCCATCACCTATTCGCTCGATCTGCCACGTCGCCTTGAGCCTCATGTGAGGCCACGTCGAGTCGTGCAACTTGCGCCGCCTAGCAACCTGCTCAAGGCGAAGGCCGAACTCGACGACGCCGCGAACATCCTGCGAGCCCGCGGCGTCGTGGTTGAGCGGATCGTTGGCGATGAGCCTGACCTTCGCTCGCGTCTTGGCGTCGATCTGCTGCACTACGTTGGTCACGCACACGGGGACGGCTGGGCCAGCGCGCTCGACCTCGGCGGCGACCGCCGCCTCACAGCTGGCGATCTGCTCGCTGGCGACGCCCCGACGCTCGCCATCCTCAGCGGCTGCGAGACGGGTCTCCCGGATGCCTCGGCCCCCGCGGGCGGGATGAGTCTGGCCCACGCCCTGCTGGTCGCTGGCGCCTCGGCAGTCATCGCCACAGACGCGGAAGTCGACGATGACGAGGCCGCGACCCTGATACCCGCTTTGATCGCCGCGATTGCCGAAGGAATCGACCCGGCGGCGGCGCTGCAACAGGTTCAGCGCGCCCGGCTCGATCGAGCTGGCTGGGCCCGATTCCGCGTCATCGTGCCGTAAATGACGGCGCGCCATGTTTTATGATACCGCTCGATCGCCCCCTTCGCGGTAGCATCCCCCGAGCAAGCGTGGAGCAGATGGATCCGCAGCTCGGCGCAGACTCGCGGGGGATCCGTGCCCGGTGATCGCCCGCCGCATGCCGTCCTCCTGGTAAAGCTCGCGGACGACGGCCTGGCGCTCGTTCGGTTTCGGCGCTGGGCTTTAGCATGCCCCAACATGCCCGAGCGTGGCCTTCCCGTCCACCGAGCTACGTGGAGAAGACAGGCTTTGGAGCCTTGGGCGGGAGCTTGTCGTTGGTCCCCCAGCGGGCCGCGATCATGCCGGCGATCTCGGCGAGGGTGTGGCCCACCTCCTGTTGCTCGAGGATGTAGGCCGCGTGGTCGAGGGCGATCGGCGTCCAGCGGCAACGGACGCCCTGCTTGCCGTCGGACACCATGACGGGCGCCGGGAGCAGCCGCATC
>Ga0335395_10003082_pt1 | contig 10340 bp, 7 predicted proteins | sample MAT02_FD_205744 | JGI IMG/M metagenome (GOLD analysis project Ga0335395, IMG submission 205744) | Freshwater microbial communities from Lake Fryxell liftoff mats and glacier meltwater in Antarctica - MAT-02 (spades assembly) (version 2) ...
GCATGATCGCTTGGATTTGCTCCATGTTGTTGACGTTGTAAGCCGGTAGGCCGTAACCATTTTCAGCCGCGTGGTCGAGCAGCAGTCGCATAGGTACAAGCGCCATAGATATTCCTCCTAATTATTTGTGATTTCTGGGCAGTGGATTTTGGACAAGTTCAATTCTTACGATAATCCTAAGACAATTTGTAGCCGATCGCGCATTATCTTTCCAGATTTATAGCAATCGCCCTGACGGTTAGTGCGCGATCGGCGGGTTCCCCTGCATCTTTGGCGCCTGTAGACAAACCCTCGCAACCCGCCCCACCCCAAGGCGATCTTCAAAATTGTCAATAACCTTGCTGGCGACCGCTATACTTAAAAGTTCAAAAAACAAAATTTTGAGTTTTGAGCATTAAACTCAAAACTCAAAACTTTTTAATGGGTCGCCCGGGATTTGAACCCGAGACCAATCGGTTAAAAGCCGAATGCTCTACCGCTGAGCTAGCGACCCCTGTAAACGTTGTTACCGCAGACAATTTCTAACAGTAGCACCCATCATTTCAAATAGCAAGTGTTTTTTACAAAAAAGTTGCAGTCATCCGCACGATCGTCTGACAAGTCGCTCCCGGCTGCAAATAAATCAAGTGTTCGCCAGTGTTTAGAGCATTTCCAGGGGCAGTCCAAGGCTCCAGACAATAAAAATCCTTGCCCTCAAGCATCCAGAATATCAACTTCCCATAGCTGGAATTGTAACTGAGGGTGAGCCGCAAGCCGCGCGCCGCGTCAGTAACAATAGCAGCAAGACCCGTGAGTTCATCAAAGGAAATATCTATTTCATCCAGCGTCGGGTCAAAAACCCCCGTGAAATAACCCTTGGAGTCGGTATTCCGATCTCTGTACTGCATCCCCGGAATCTGAAAGCGCAGATTTGTCTTGTCGGGAGCGAAAAAGTAAGGGTGCAAGCCGCTAGAAAAGGGCATGGGCTCTACACCGAGATTGGTGTATTCCTGCACAATTTCCAAAGAATTGCCTTTAATTTGATAAGTAAAAGCTAGCTGGAAATCAAACGGATAAACAGCTTGAGTCTTCTCGTCGCTTTTAAGCACTAGGGTAAGAGCCGCGCAACCCTCCGTGACTTGTTCCGTCGCCGTCCAAGGCAAATCGCGAGCAAAGCCGTGTCTGTCGAGCTGGCGCGAGACTCCTTTGTAGGTGTAGGTCTTGTCGGCGAGATTGCCGCAGATGGGAAACAAGATGGGAATCCCGCCGCGTACAGTCTGATCGGGATTGGCGAACCGTTCCGCGTCCAAGTACAACATTTCTTTGCCTTCAACCAGCCAGCTAGTGGCAATACCGCCCCGTTCCGGCACAACTTCTAGAGTAGAGTTAGCGGTTTCGTCGGAGAGGATATAGGTTTTATACTGCTTTTGCTTCAGCGCGATCGCAAACACATTTGTCATCGTTAGTAGGTCGTCGATCATTGGTTGTGAGTAAATCGGTCGTAATTGGTCGCTGCTAGTTGATTTTTGCCCATTACCGCCCCTTTTCTACCCCTGTGCATCATAGATCCGACTTTCATCGGCCGTCCCCATGCTGGCAGTTATTATAGGAGGCAGCGCGATCGCCCGCTTAGACCGATCGATCCTGGTGTCTGGAACGATCCTGCGAGTCTGCTGCTCTTTGACTCCGACTTTGAAAGATAGATCCCGAGTCGGGGGAAGATAGCTTTGGGGACTCATCGCCCCTCCTTGACTCCCAGATGGGGGCGCAATAAACGGTTCTTTGATGAATGGCTCTTTGGTAAACGGATCTGCTTCCCGGCTGGGATTTTGAGGTAGATTGCGGTAGATGCGCGGCGGCAAATCTTGATTTTGAGGCGGGCTTGACTCAATTGCAGGCCCAGCGCCGTTCTGAAAAAATGAGGAGTTGTCCGGCTGTTTGGGCGCTGCAGGCAAAGCTGGCAAAATCGGAGTAGGTTTGGATTGTCCTGAGACTGGCAGATTGCTTTCACCTGCTGTTTTGGGGGAATTCAGCCCTGGCCCGTCGATACCGCTATTGGCTGGGGACAATGGATAATTTGGAGTTTTTGGTGTGATTCCTGAGTTAATTGTGGCATCGAGAACTACAGAAGATCGCATTGGTCGATCGAAAATACTAGAAATTTGTTCGACGTGTTTGAGAATCCGATCGCCCGCCGCCCCATTTACCACCTTCGGCTGAAACTTTTTCACCTCCACAGGCAGAAATTCTACCTTCATATTCCTGTCTTTGAGCGATACTTTCAGGACTGCAGTATCGTAATCGCTGCGAGCATTCGCGCCGAAGATAAAATCACCAAGCGAGTAAACAATCGGGCGGCCTTTGTAAACTTCTGCACCTTGGAGGACGTGGGGGTGGTGTCCCACTACCAAATCTGCTCCTTGGTCGATCGTAAACCGAGCCAAATCAATTTGCCAGTCTCCCGGATAATCTGCCAACTCAACTCCCCAGTGGTAATTAACAATAATCCAGTCTACCTGACCCCTGAGAGCTCGAATATCCTCTGCCACGCGATTGTTGCGGCGGGGATTAGTACCAGCTTTTCCTTGGTCGGCAGAGTTAAGGTCGGTATCATAATAACTGAGGTAAGCGATCCGCTGACCCTTAACCTCAATAATATCTGGACGCCTAGCTTCTTTAATATTTCTACCGGCTCCCAGATGCCCAATTCCAGCATTATTTAGAGTATTTATAGTCTCCACCAGCCCCGGTTCCTCGTAATCCATAGCGTGGCTATTTGCCAGATTGACAATATCCACTCCTCCTGCTGTTAATACTTTCACCAATTCTGGATCGGCTTTAAAATTTAATTGTTTTTTGTTCTTGGTCAAGGTAGAAGTAGTCAGGGGGTTTTCTAGATTAACCATCGACACATCTGCTTGCCGGTACTCGTCCATATTGGCAAAAGCCCAATTATAATCGTTACCCGCAGATGCTCCCATCGCATCGGATAGATTCACATTTCCCCCGAACATCAGCGTTACGGTGGGATCGTAGGGATTAGCAACCTGCTTTTGTTGCACTACGGGTACTACTTCCAATGCCGCTTGCACCGAATCTGGACGTTTGGGAGGCGGCCCCGAAACTAGCCCAGCTTGCTGGTACGGCGAGACTGGGGATACTAACCGCACGGCCAGTGCTTCGTGGTAGCTCACCCAGCACCCTAAAATAAATGAAGCAAGTGCCGATCCCACTAGCAGCAGAGAACGATACGTTTTAAATTTAACCCAATCTATGGCGAATAGCGAGCGATCGCGCCTTTGCCGCCGATTTGCCGGAGTCACAATTCGCACTGACTGTTTCCAGAGAATCTCTGGTTCTCCAGCCAACCGCGCGTGAATTCGCACCCCTTCTACCGCTGGCGAGTTGAGTCTCCAAAGTTGGTGACAAATAAATTTGACCAAGCCTTCCCGGAGAGTGCTCCCCAGTAATGTAGTATCTGGCGTAAATTCGCGCTGGAATTCTACTAAGATTTGGACGCAGCCGGCTTGAGCTTCTTCGACGCGAGCATAAATCCCTTCGGGTCTGAGCAAGCTGTCAATCCAGTAATTCAGGGCTTGAAAGTTGCCCGATCGCGCTAGATCCAACATAGACGGCTGCGACCAATTTTCTGCATATACCATAAATTATCCTCCTTAACACATTGATGACTTTAATTTGTTGTCAACTACCAGCCACCGCCGGCCGAGTACGGCTGCATGGTGGGGGCGCAGCATCTGAACTCCACCGCAACTCCAAAAACCTCGAAAGGATTGCTGCTTTGGCTTCAGTGTCCGACACATTAGGGGAGTGCTGAGAATATCCCCGTACCCCTCGAATCTTCCCGGACAAGCAGCTTTCTATATATTGCAATATTTCTGCTTCCAGCGCGACCGGCATCAAGTTCAAACCCACAGCATTCACAGCGGAAAATTAGCTTTTTCTGCGGTCGCTCGGCCTCAGAGGTATGCCCAGAATTCGAGCAACTAAAGCGAGGTGTAATGCAATACGGTTCACTTAACACTATTTATACCCCGGAGATCCCCCTCGCATCCCCCGAAAGCAAGGGGGACTTTGAGGGCATTCTTGTCCCACCCCCTACTCCCCTTTTTAAGGGGTGTGCCAGGGAGATCTGTCTTAAGTGAACCGTATTGAGGTATAATGCACCTAAATTTAGCTATTGAACCCATAAACGCAGCCTTGCAGCAGACATGACTGTGCAATTCTGCTAACAACTATTTAGCTGTTTTTTGATAAAATTTCCGCGTTTTGTTTCCAGCAATTTTACCAGAATGCGATTTAATTTTATCCCGTATTTAGGTCATATATTTGAGTTTAATTAGGCTGTTAAATTTGGCAATTTTACTCGCAATCTGGTGTTTGCATCAGCAATAAATCGTCTTTTCCGTCCCGACAAGGCGATTAATATTCGCGAAGCCGAACGGGTATCTTTACGCTGAAAGGACTGTTTGGCTTGTCGATCGGGTTTAGCTTTGTGCAGTGCCGCCTTGACCAAATAAAAACTAGACTTGTTTGGCAAATCTGTTTCGAGGCAGAGATATCTCATACCCGCGTCAATACCACAAATTATGGTGATATTTAGGGGGTCGAGAGCAGGCGTTTTAACCTGTAAGCTTACCATCAATTAATCAGTCTTCGAGGATTTCCGACAGACAATCTTCGCAGCACCGATATTCTTGCACTGAGCAATCAGATAGATGTGCTGGTTGTAGCCGTCGGGAGGACAATTCGACAATCTAGCGTGTGAATGCTGACTTGACGCTCGGTTTTAAAGTCGCAGTCACGCTGGTAGTTGAGCGTGCAAGTCCCGGAGGTGTACTTTGGAGCTTTGTCGAGCCCCTGGTATCGCCCTTTGGTATGCCGGTTCTCGATCGGTTCGCCTCTAATCGCTAAGGGGCTTTCCTATTTTGCTTAACTTTAAGTCTACAGCGTCTTAAAGTCGCGGCCACTTGTTCGATCGCAATTTCTTCCCCCAGTCCGAACTGTTTTGAGGTCGCGGTCTGAAACTGTTGATTTTCCGTTGGTGGTTGGATTGCCCGATCGCCCGGAAATCCTTATAAAAAGAAACACGAGAAGCGGAAAACTCAGAGACTTCAGTCCGCTCGATGCAAGCGAGGCGAGGGACTTCAGTCCCCTTCAGTCTTTCTCGTGAATAAATGTAACAATAGCAATGTTATCCTATACGCTTTAGACTAAGAATATCGTGATGAGGTCGAAGTCATGTTAGTTTTTGAGTTCAAAGCATACGGGAAACGACAGCAGTTTGATGCTGTCGATCAAGCCATACGGACAGTGCAATTTATCCGCAATAAAACATTACGCTTTTGGATGGATAATGAAAAAGTCAATAAGTTTGACCTTAATAAATATAGTGCAGTATTAGCAAAAGAATTCCCGCTTTGCGACAACTTAAACTGCTCCGGGCTCGACAGTCGAGTGCAGAAAGAGCGTGGTCGGCAATCTCCCGATTCTACGACAACTGCAAGAAGAAGGTTCCCGGTAAAAAGGGATTTCCACAATTCCAGAAAGACAACCGCTCAGTCGAGTACAAGACTAGCGGTTGGAAATTGGCAACAGACAGGAAATCCATCACTTTTACCGACAAACAAGGGATTGGGAGGCTGAAGTTAAAAGGGACACGCGACTTACATTTTTACCAAATCACTCAAATTAAACGAGTCAGATTAGTGAAACGTGCAGACGGTTGCTATGTCCAGTTCTGTGTTCAAGTTGACCGTTCCGAGAAGGGAGAAATAACGGGAAATGCCATTGGCTTAGATGTGGGATTGAAAGAATTTTACACCGATTCCAATGGTATTGCCGTAGAAAATTCACGTTTTCTCCGCAAGGGAGAGCGTAGATTAAAGAAATCCCATAGACGATTGTCAAAGCGCGTCAAAGGTTCCAATAACAGGAAAAGAGCTAGAGTGACTCTAGGAAAACGCCACCTTAAAATAAGTAGACAACGTAAAGATTTTGCTGTGAAATTAGCAAGATGCGTAATCCAGTCTAACGACTGTGTGGTCTACGAAGATTTGAGGATCAAGAATATGGTGAAGAATCACTGCGAAAGCGAAATCAATTAACGACGCTTCTTGGTATATGTTCCGAGTTTGGATGGAATATTTTGGTAAAGTATTCGGAAGAATTACGATTGCCGTGACAGCCAACGGAACAAGCCAAGAATGCTCTAGCTGCGGAACGATTGTTAAGAAAAGTCTATCAATACGAACCCACGCTTGTAGGTGCGGATGTGTTTTAGACAGAGATCACAACGCAGCCAAGAACATCCTAAGTCGGGGATTAAGTACGGTAGGGCATACCGGAACTTGGGGTAGCGATACTCCGAACGCTTGTGGAGAGTTGACCGCTACCGATGTTGAAGTAATTCTGCATCGGCAAGTCGATTCTATGAATCAAGAATCTCAGCGGCTTTAGCCCGCTTGAGTGTCAAACTATGTAAAAGCGGTCTGTGCAATCCTAGAGCATTTGTGCGCGGCCTCAAGCACCGCGACAGGGAGATCGAGTGACGAAGAGTCGTATCATGTCGGCTCGATTAACCGCAGTAAGATTCGATCGCGCGTGTCGAATGCAGGTATTCCAGAACTGAGCGGACTGAAGTCCGCACTACGAACTGAGCGGACTGAAGTCCGCACTACGAACCGTGTCTATTGTCGCTTGTATGGTGTCGCTGTGGCAGCGATCGTTCCCTCAAGTCCTGATTCTGGGATTTATTCTGGCAAATGCGTCTGGCGAGAGATGTCGGGGGCTGCAAAATCTGCGATCGGATAAATGGCGTACTGGATAGATTTAGTGATAAAATCAAATTTAGTAACACCGATGGGTGTTGAATTTTCAGAAAACGTGAAACTGGCTAGTCAATATGGCTGTGCCTTCCGATGTCAAACCCAAAGTACGTTACGGAACAATTGGCGTAGGAACCCAGTCCTTACAGGACGGCTTTCATGATAAGTTACGTATTGTTGATTAGCCAGATGTCACAATCCGGTCTCAACTCTATAAATCCCAAAAATCTCAAATAGGTTGGGGCATCCACTATCGGACTAGGCAAGATCAGGCAAGCTGTGCTTGCTGAAAGCTATTTGAATCCAGAATCCCCATGCCTTTTGGTTGGGGAGTATGTCAATGTAAACAGGCAATCTTTTTAAGCAAATACACTGCGCAGGAGAACTGACAAATGCTACAGCGCAAAATCTATCAACTCTGTTGTGATGGTCGTGAGGTTTCTATTTTTCTTCGAGATCAGCAACGTTGGATAGAGCGCGTTCGTATCCTAGATATTGAAGGGGATCTAGTCACGCTGCGCTACGAAACCGACGAAGAAGACGAATTAAGCTCCTGGGAAGAAATGGTGCGTCTAGAGAGTATTGGAGCTGTGTCCCAGAAGTTGGCTTCGGTGTCGAGAACTAACTTCGATCCCCTAGTTTCTGACGATTGTCCCGAAGCCGAACAAATTCGCAATCATTACCCCGACTCGAATTTAGATTAGTTTTGAGCTCGCGCTTGAGGCACAAATAAAATTTGGGGAAAAATCGTTTGATTTTTCTCCCTTTTTTCGGGAAGAATTACCAAAAAATTGGGTTTAAGGAGAATATTTCTTGCCTCAGTTTTTTTGATAAAATTTTGGGGACGCTGCGGGTATCAACGTATCACAAGAAAAAAAAGATTTTTGTGGGACGGACAGGGGAGCATCTGGGGCTTTGTAAAAAGCATTTTTTATGATAGTGCTGTCCCCGCTCTTGTATTGTACTCGCGATCGGGGACAGCACTATAAATGCAAAACACGATCCCACGGACACTGCACTAGCTCGTCTTAGCTAGAGCTTGCAACTCCATTAGGATCGAAAACATAATAACTTAAGCACTTGCTACAGTCCTCTCTCCTGTAATACCATTTTTCTCAAGATGTGCTATGGATAAAGTCTTAGCCCCCGCCTTACTAAGGGGGGGTTGGGGGGGTAATATCTAGCGCTACTTTTTTATGAAATTGGTATAAGTTGCGAGATAGAAGGAGGCAGAGCCTCTGGATATGCATTACCAGGCAGAGCCTGGTAACGAGCAATACGAGCAATTGTTTAAGTTATTAAATTTTCATTCCTTATCTTGATTAATGCAAAAGACAGAAGCTCTCCTTTGTTTTCTTGGTGCGGGCTGGTTTTAATGTGCCCGACAGCTTAATAGACCTCTTGCAGAAATCTTCGAGTCATAGAGCAACCGCAGATATCGGGCAGATGCAACACCGATTGACGCAGATGGTTTCAGGGTATTTTCGGATTTTTGCAAGAGGTCTAATCGCCTTCTGTTTCCGCATCTAGGAAAAGTTCGGACTCCGATATCGATTCAAACACCGGACAGTAACCGTCGGGAGTAACTTTAAAGCCAAACAAAGGACTGGACTGGTTCCAACAGCGCTGGCCCCGGTAGTGCTGGCAATTGCCGCAGCATTCGAGGTTGGTAGCAATGGCGCTGCCTTGAAACAGCAGTTCCCGCTGGGAAATACCGCGCAGTACCAATTCTTCGCCTTGCCAGCGGGCTTCTACCAAACCGGTGTCGGCAAAATTGGCCCACCGAGGATCGGCTGTAATGGGACTCGGCAAGCTAATGGCTACCTCTGTGCCTAATTCGCTGAGTTCTCCTTCATAGTTAGTTTCCGGGATCGCGGGCTGCAAAAACATTTCCCCGATCGGCAATTCAACGATCGTACCCGTCGCCGGAGTGTGCAACTGATAGCGGTTCCGCAGCTCGTCTAAGTTAGCCAAATCAGCCAAATAGGTAGGGGAACCATGCACCAAAATTACGTGCTGGGGACGCAAATTGTGGATGAGCTGGGTAGTCCCCGGGCCGTCGCAGTGTTCGGTTAGCAAATAAGTTTCGAGGCTTCTGACTCCTGATTCGGCCCAGTTGGGCAGCCAGTCCCGGAGCGGATATCCGGGTTTTTGAGGTGCGAGCAAAATCCAAGGATTTGTCCGATCGGCAACATACAAATTCAAATCAGCAATGCGGTCAGTAATCACAATACAAGGCGTAGAGCCCAATCCGGCGCGCCCTTGGGCAGACAGTCGGCGGACGCGGGGTTTCACCCTATCGTCCCAAAACAAAGGTTGGTGCAGAGCAAAATTTTGGACAGCCGTGGGAAATTGGGGCAGCAGTTCCAGATAAGCGTCGCAGCCGTCGGCGACGGTGCCGTCTACCCAAATATCCAAGTCGCGGCCTGTGAAATAGTGGTGGCTGCGGAGCAGCATCAACAGTTCTTGACCCAAACCGATCGCCGGCGAGGGCAGGAGTACCGAGTACCCGTCGGCGATCGCCCGGTGGATGCGATCGGCTAATTGATTTTCCAGTTGTCGGCGGTGAGGGTGGCGCGCCGTGCCGTAACTGCCTTCCAAAATTAACACGTCCGGCTTCATGCCTCGGAGTTCTCCCAGCGGCAAACCTTCCACCAAACGAGAATTGGACAGGAAAAAGTCGCCCGTGTAAACGAGGGTGTAGGTGCGGTGGGGGGCTGCATAGGTCAGCAGTACAGCGGCCGCTCCGGGCAAATGGCCCGACGGGAACAACTGCAGGGTCAGCCCCGGCCGCAGTTCGATCGACGACTGCCAGGGCAGTCCCTGACAGAACCGGGACTCCGGCTGCTGAGATTGTTCCGGCCAGTTGAGCGGTAGCAGTCGCGCTGTGACTTCGCTGGCGTAAATTGGCAAGTGCGGGAAAGACTGGTGAAGTGCTAGCAAACCTCTGGCGTGGTCGGAGTGGGCGTGGGTGCACACCACAAAATCGGCTGGGAGCGATCGATCTAGTTTCGCTGACAGGGGCGAGACATCCTCTACACCGCAGTCAAGTAAAATGCGGTGCGGCCCCATGCGGACTAGCAAACAGACCCCTTCCTGTGCGTGGCCTGCGCCGTAAGGTAAACAATCGAGATCCATCACTGGGTTTAGTCCCCTGTTTTGCGCGCAATTTGCAGTATCGCGAGATCTAAAATATTGGCTGCGACTGCATTCATTTCGATCGAGCTCAGATACCGACGCGCGATCGACCGGGTTTGACGGACTAAAATACTTTTCCCGACACAAAAACCAGGTCGATCGCGCGTCGTCGAAGAGCCCTAGAGTTTCATGTTGGCTCGAAGGCTCCGGCTCCCGTACAAGGAAAGTAATAGAAATGTGAACTACCCACTGTCAAGCGGAGTACCGCTATGACGGGGGCTTCCAGTTTCAAGGGGAATCGCATCTATCAAGACCGAAATCTTTCCAGGTTGACTTACACTCCCTCCACTGGCAGCAGCACTCGTTCCTAATGCCAAA
>Ga0335395_10003084_pt1 | contig 10339 bp, 7 predicted proteins | sample MAT02_FD_205744 | JGI IMG/M metagenome (GOLD analysis project Ga0335395, IMG submission 205744) | Freshwater microbial communities from Lake Fryxell liftoff mats and glacier meltwater in Antarctica - MAT-02 (spades assembly) (version 2) ...
ATAAAAAATTGAAAACCGTCTCTTAGTCGCACTCTAACTGAATGAAATAGGTTTAGATATTTGCTCATCCTATATGCAAAATCCACAGTGCAACTATAGCATATTTAACTATTTTGGAGAATTTAACACCTTTACGGTGATCTTATAATTTTGATTTCAGATCTGAATACTATTCCATAATCTGGTCAGAGATCGAATGACAGATTGGCTCAAAGTCAAGTAAGGCTTTTACATTCGTTAAATCCTGTTTTAAAACAAAAACCATAGTTCTTACCTTCTTTCTAGTACAATTTTTTGACCTTCTAATTCGTTACCAGGGTCTAAAAAGACTATTCGGTTTTCATTCTCAATATATACTTCAAAGTTATCATCAAAAATATTAGATGATGTTACAAACTTTTCAGTATCAGAGTTTGGATTGCTAAAATTAGCTCTTATACTCAAGAAAAGACCAAATTCTCTAGGTAACAAATAAAGAATTCTAAATGCAAAACTTTCTTGATCAATCGTCAAAACACAAGCTAACGGAATGAGCCTTTGATCGTACAAATTCAAGTCTTCTACACTAAATGGTGGAATATACAATGAACCAATGTTGAGGAAAATAGAACCTATAGGCACAACTTTTCCTTCAAAATATACTTTTCTACGAAGGTTGCCTCTACGATAACTAACAATCTTCCAATCACCAGGAAGCGTATTTTCTATCCTATCTAAATATAGAGGAGTTTTGTCCTTTTCGCAAGAAGTGAAAAATAAAAAAGCCAGTAAGCACAATAATAATTTAAAATACTTCATTCTTTTTATACTAATTAAAATGTAAATATAAATGTATTTATTGATCCGTAATAACAATTTTTATAATAAATAAAAATTTTATGTAAACTCGTTACAGCAACACCTTACTGAATGATATAAGATTCTAAAAACAATTTTGTACCCATGAGGATGCAAGAGAAGGAAACAGGAACAAAGAAGTTTACAGAAGAAGAAAAAAATTAACCTTCATAAAAGATGATAAACAGAAAGAATTAATGCTCACTGAATCACCTACCACGCAAAAGTCTTATTTATTTTCAGAAAACTACTATTACTGATAGCGGAAATATGGTATCTATATCGATAGGAAACTTAATGTACTGTGGCTGCGTTACCTATCTGAAATAGAAAACCTTACAGAAATGATACCACAAGATTTGATGTCCGTACCTGAAATAGCACAAGCAATAGAATTAACTAGAGAAAGCTCATTCTCAAAAGCAGAACTAGAAGCTTACGATAAGTATTGGGATTCTGTAAGCATAGAAAAATCATACATCGCTAATGCCGAGGCTAAAGGATTAGCGCAAGGTGAAGAAATAGGTATCAAAATCGGCGAAGCAAGGGGCGAAGCGAGAGGAGAAGCAAGAGGCGAAGCGAGAGGTATTCAGATTGGTGCTAAACAATCTGCAATGCTACTTGCTAAAAAATTAAAAGACCTAGAAGTTTTAACCTTAGAGCAAATAGCTCAAGCTACTGGAATAAGTGTGGACGAAATAAGTGGATTGTAGATAAATTAGGATCATCAAATTAATTTTTTTACTGGTTTTACACATTGATATTAAAACCTACATTTGTCCAAACCAGCTAAGTGATTGAATAATGGATTTTGTCAAAGGCAAGTACGGCTTTCCAAAATGGTCCGTCAAATGAAAATTTGATAATATTACAACCTAAGGGTAATGTAGGCTTAGTAGATCATTTCTCATGAATGGTGACAAAAATTTCACTGAAATATTTTATTAAAATGGATATTTGATATGTTTTGCTATATTTGCTTCACATTTTGGCGTAAAGCCTCTTTATCACATTTTAATATTGACAAATGCAACAGTTTTATTGTATAAAAAAATTAAATAATGTATATGCTTATTTCACTAAGGAAATAAAATCAATCCTATTTTTAGCTCAAAAAACTAACTTTAAAATCTTGATAGTTTTAACTATAGTTTTGTACGTAGGTATCACATCATGCGGGGACAAAAACAATATAGTAGCTATAGATCGTCCTATAGAAAACTGGGCTTTCAGATCAGTACTAGATCTCAACCCACGCATGCTCACTCTAGCGCTCGACGATAAACTTTGGGTAGCCTACCACACAGAGACTGGCGCTATGTACAAGGCATGGAAAGGTAGCGTTTATCTCACTGGCGCTGTCTATAACACTCAACATGGACCACAACCAATCACTGTGGGCAATGGATATTTCGAGAATAAATACAAGCAACCGTGGTTTGTCCTTAGTGCTAGCGGTGATACTGTACCCAGTACTTTTAACTACAAAGGCCATCGATTCAATAAGGGTCAGGCGGAACTCATGTATGAACTCACCTTAGAAAACACACCAAAACCCCTTAAAATATACGAAAAAGTAGATGTCACCACCACAGAAAGTGGCCAGCCAAAATTATCGAGAACCTTCAACACAGAAGGAGTAAGCGATGGTTACAAAATAGGACTGAAATTTAATCTGAGTTCCGTCGTAGATGAGAGCAATATCAAGACAGATGGAGAGTTAAAAATCACTAGTACTACCAAAGTACCTTATGACAATATCGTGTCATTGGAAATAGATGGTGCCCTGATGCTCAAGTCAAATGAAGTCACGAGCTGGGAAACTACCCTGCTCAATACCCCAACTATCCTCAATAAAAATCCTTCCGGAACTGCCGCAGGCACTGTCGAAGAAGAAGAAATCAATACAGAAAATATACCCGAAGGCTTAGTGCTTATCGCAAAAAGTGATTGTAAAACTTGCCACAACAAAAACCTTCAGACCATAGGACCTGCATATACCGCCATAGCCAAAAAGTATGAAAACAACCAACAAAATATTGACATGCTCTCTAAGAAAGTCAAAATGGGAGGCTCTGGCGTTTGGGGCGAGCAGTTGATGACACCACATCCTGATCTGAGCATAGAAGACATAGGAACGATGGTGAAGTACATCATGGACCTCGACAAAGATACTGAAACCAAAGCAGAAGCAACTGCAGCCTCAAAAGATATCATGGCAATGGCCAAAAATGCGACCATCACGGATAAAGAATTGATACCTGGTAGCATTACCAAAATCTATAATATTCCAAGTACAACTAAGCTTATGCCCAAAATAAGTGCAACACAAAAACCAAAATTTGCTGGGATCATGCCCAATTTTGATAATCTATCCGGCAATGACTTCGTAGATCTTATGGACTTTTTTGCGCTGACGGCAGATGGCTATTTAAAAATAGATACTGCTGGAACTTATACCTTTCATATATGGAGCGATGATGGTTCAAAAGTATCAATTGAAGGTAAGCTACTACTCAACAATGACGGACTGCATGGAGCTGAATACAAAGAAGTGAGTCTATCGCTAGAAAAAGGGTATTACAGCTTTCACATCGACTTTTTTCAAGGGAGTGGAGGTAAATTTTTATCTTTTAACTGGAAAAAACCTGGTGACAAAGATTTTGAGGTCATACCAAGAACTGCAATCTATCACAAAAGCGATCAACTGGCATTCCTTAAAGAATATAGATTGCCTATGGCGACAGTAACCAAGATTCCAGGTGACCAATACGCACTACAAGAAGTACATCCATCATTTGACCTCAGTCAAGCTAGACCTGACAATTTCAAACCTAAAATAGGAGGTATGGATTTTATGGCAGATGGCAGATTAGTGGTTTCTACCTGGGATGAGCTCGGTGGAGTTTATATCATCGAAAACAGTGACTCTGGTGATAGTACCAAAATGACCGTCAAAAGAATTGCACAAGGACTCGCAGAACCACTGGGTTTAAAAATAGTAAATGATACAATCTATGTGTTACAAAAACAAGAATTAACCCGACTGGTAGACACAGACAAGGATGGCATCATCGACGAATACCAGACGGTATGTAATGACTGGAAAGTATCTGCTAACTTCCATGAATTTGCTTTTGGATTAGTATATAAAGATGGAAATTTTTACGGAACTTTGGCTACAGCTATCAATCCTGGAGGAGCGAGTACACAACCACAGATAGAAGATAGAGGCAAGGTCATCTGCATCAATAAAAATACAGGTAAACATACCTTCATCGCTTCTGGATTACGTACCCCTAATGGCATAGGCCTTGGCTATAACGATGAGATCTTCGTAGCCGACAATCAAGGAGACTGGCTACCTGCTTCCAAAATCGTGCATGTCACTGAGGGAGCTTGGTTTGGATCACATTCAGTAGATCCTGTAGGCTCCATTGGTCGTAAAGAAGATCTACCTCTCGTATGGCTGCCGCAAGACGAAATCGGAAATTCACCTAGTACGCCACTGGCTATAAATCATGGAATTTATAAAGGTCAAATGATTCACTCCGAGGTGACTCATGGTGGCGTGAAGCGTGTATTTGTAGAGAAGGTAGAAGGAAAACTCCAAGGCTGTGTATTCAGATTTATACAAGGTCTAGAGGCTGGAGTCAATAGAATGGCATGGTCTCCCAAAGGTGATCTATACATCGGAGGCATAGGTAATCCTGGTAACTGGGGACAGACTGGCAAGCTGAATTATGGTCTTCAACGCCTTGCATTTAATGGTAAGCCAACTTTTGAAATGTTAGCTATTCGGGCACGTACGAATGGTATGGAAATAGAGTTTACCGAACCACTAGCTGAAGGCGACGGTTGGAATCCAGCACATTATGAAGTGAAACAATGGTATTATCAACCTACTGAAGAGTATGGTGGACCGAAACTAGATGAGCAAACCATGAAGGTAAAATCTGCTACTGTCTCCGATGACCGCAAAAAAGTTTTCTTAGAGATGGATGATCTGAAATCTAATCATGTAGTCTATATCAGACTTAAAAAACACTTCATTTCAGCTTCAGAATTACCAATATGGGCAGTAGAAGCTTGGTACACGATGAATAATCTACCTGAAAACGTATTGGGGACACCCAAAACCTCTCCATACACCTTTACACCTAACACGCTCTCAGATATTGAGAAAAAAGCGGGATGGATCAGCCTTTTTGATGGTAAATCCATCTCTCAATGGAGAAATTTCAAAAAGAAAACCATAGGTAAAAGCTGGGTCATCGACGATAACGCTATCCATCTGCAAGCTATCCCAAACAAAGACGGAGGATGGCAAGCTCCAGACGGTGGAGATATTGTCACTAATGACAGCTATGAAAACTTTGAGTTTATGCTAGAGTGGAAGATTTCAAACTGTGGTAATAGTGGCATCATGTTTAATGTAGTAGAAGAAGATAAATATGACTACGTATGGAAGACGGGGCCTGAGATGCAAGTCCTAGACAATACCTGTCACCCTGATAGCAGGTTTGTAACCCATAGAGCAGGAGATCTATACGATATGATCGAGAGCAAATATCCAGTAGCCAAACCTGCTGGAGAATGGAATGAAGTGAGAATCAAAAGCAAAGATAGAAAAGTAGAGTTTTGGTTAAATGGGATACAAATCGTCAAGTTTGATATGGGATCAGAAGACTGGAAAAAACTAATCGCTGGCAGTAAGTTTAAAGATATGCCAGATTTCGGATTGGCTAAAGCTGGACATCTATCTCTACAAGATCATGGCGATAAAGTTTGGTTTAGAAATATCAAAATTAGAAAAATTTAATCTTCTCTCACCCATAAATACAAGATACCATGGACAGCAATACAAGAGTAAAACTATCGGTGATGATGTTTCTCCAGTTTTTTATCTGGGGAGCTTGGTTTGTAACCTTAGGCACCTATCTAGGGAGCAATATCTCAGCCAGTGGTTCAGATATAGGCATGGCATTCGGTACACAATCATGGGGAGCGATCATAGCACCATTTTTCATAGGACTGATTGCTGATCGATATTTTAATGCTGAGCGCATACTGGGCGTTATGCATCTGATAGGAGCTGCATTGATGTATTTTATGGCCAAAAGTACCAGTTTTGAATATTTCTATCCATACGTATTCTTGTACATGATTGCTTATATGCCTACACTAGCCTTGGTCAATTCTATAGCATTCCGACAAATGAGCGATCCTAGCAAGGAGTTTTCACTGGTGAGGGTCTTCGGTACCGTAGGTTGGATATTTGCAGGATTGATGATTAGCTTTGTATTCGCATGGGATAGCACGGATGCGATTGCAGCTGGAGCATTGAGCAATACTTTTAACCTTGCTGCGATTGCTTCGCTAGCACTTGGAATATTTAGCTTCTTCCTGCCCAAAACTCCCCCTGTGGTTGATACCAATGAAAAAGTAAGTATATCAAAACTTTTAGGACTAGATGCGCTGAAGATGTTGAACAATAGGAATTTTCTTATTTTCTTTATCAGTTCGATACTAATCTGTATTCCGTTAGCTTTTTACTATCAAAATGCCAACCCATTTCTAGTAAATGTAGGTATGTCTAATCCCACAGGAATGATGACCATAGGTCAAATCTCTGAGATAGGATTCATGTTGCTACTACCAATATTCTTTACCAAATATGGTTTTAAAAACACGATCATGATCGGTATGTTGGCTTGGGTTGTGAGGTATTTATTGTTTGGGTTTGGCAGTGATTCTACTTCTCTTTTAATATTAGGAATAGCAATGCACGGTATCTGTTATGATTTTTTCTTTGTGAGCGGACAGATTTATACCAATGCAAAAGCTGGAGCGAGCAATCAAAGTTCAGCGCAAGGCCTGATTACCCTAGCTACTTATGGTGTGGGGATGTTGATAGGATTCTGGGTGGCTGGACAGATTACTACTATGTATCCTAGTGATTGGCAAACGATATGGACTTTACCTGCCATCTTTGCGGCTGTGGTCTTGATATTATTCTTTATCTTATTTAAGGACGAACAGATAGATTATAAAGCGTAATGTCAGCAACTCAAGGAATAACACTTATAAAAGATTGGCTACTCGCATCTATCCCCATGACAACCGTCGTTTGGCTGGCTGGAGCATTTATTGCTGAAGCGTCATTGCCTTTCTTTCCGTTAGCCATCGTATTGGCTGCATTATTCGTTGGAGTTGTGATGGGTATTTGGGTACTTACCTCCTTGAGAAAGATCACTTATTATGTAGCACTTGTAGGATTTATATTAACTTGTGTAGGAAACTTTTTGATGCCGTCGGTCATTATAGTTAGTTTAGCAGGATTTTTTCTAGGAATGGTTATTGGCTTTTCCATAGATTATTTTAAAAATAATTGGAATATCTTTTGGTTCGGTATCGCACTAGGTGGTATTTTGATTACCCTTGGTTTACCCAGTTTGGTTTATATGATCGTAAGTATTGTAGGTGCAATCTTATCAATCGTTGGTAGCTTTTATGAACGAGAATTAAACTCGACTACCAATACCATCCTTCAGCTCCACAGCGATTGGATGGTAAATTCTATGGCTTATGTGATGGTCATAGCCTCTAGTGTTTTGCTTAGTATTTTGATCCTATGGTTGGCTATCTATAGCCCGCAGCTAGACTTCATCAATGACCAAATGCACCTCGCAACTTTAGCCATATTCGTGGGAACTATGTATGCGATGGCACAAAACTTAAAGCTTAATTGGGGGCTAGTATTCGTGGGTGCATTATTTTCCTTATTTGCGGTAGGCATGGCATTTACCTTTAGTATTCCCTTCCTTTTTGCAGCCATAGTTGCCGTTGGGATATACCTAAGCATCGCTGGATTTTATCAATTGTTTCCCTCATTTACCTTTAGCAAATTAGACCTAACCATACTAGCTGTTTTCCTAGCAGTCTCTAATGTCGGCATCGCCATCCATCTAGCTAGCTATGAATCCTTCCTCATCTCCATAGGCATGCCCGCTCCCTACTTACTCAAAAGCGAAATCCAACACATCATCAAAATAACCACTACTCCCGCTGCACTGATGGTGATCAGTAGTGGAGTGATATTTATGAAGAGGCGGGGGATAGAGTTGTACAAATAAAAGTGGATTGGTTTACTTTTTTCTTGTAAATTCCAAAACCGAGAAAGCACCAAGTCCCGTATCAAGAAATAATACGTCATTACCATCAAGTGTAATTGTCCAAACAGATTTTGTGGGACTACTTTTTGAAGTAATATTCAGTGTTTTACAGTTATCTGATTCCCATTCATAACTTTCTCCAGCAAATATAAATTCACCTTTAGCTTTGATGATAAGTGCCGGTGCGGTTTCGGTTCCAGGGCGAGACTCATTACAAGGCCCGGAGCCAGAATTTAGACACCACTTCCACACAAAATCACAATTAGACGATTTTGAACATGAGGTGGTAAAAGAAGCGATAGCAATAAAAGCAAATAAAATTAATACGTTTTTTATTTTATAAATTTTAATGGTTTAATAAATCCGTAAGCAAAATAAAAATAGAGTAATAAGGCAATAAAATAAATACTTTAAAGATTTCTCACTCTCAATAATTTTCACTAAATTGGGTGAAAATCATAGCGACGTAGCAAAAATAACGTTTTCTAGGGATACTGTACAACTTTTTGGTGGTTTAAATTTCGTTTCTGAGCATTTTGACAAGAAGGTGTAGGATCGGTGATCGAAAAATGTCTTGGTCCACGTAATATTTCAGCTAAGTTTAGTTAAGCCGAGATGATAAAAATTATGTGGATGATATAATTTGGTCATAACTTTTAATTGGCATAAACTAATGATTCTTCATATCTTAAGAATAAAAAAATCACCCACTTCTGGTATTTTTAAGCAATAATAACCTGTTTGAAGGTTCATGATATTAAGCTCTAAATTACCAAAGATATCGGTTGAGAAGCTGTTAGATCCGTTAATAGAAACAACAGTTCCATCTAGTTTTACTAACTTTATATTATTCTTAGGCGTTTGTAACCCAATATTTATTACACTAGAAGATGGATTAGGGAAAATTCTGATATTAAACAAATCTTCTTTTACATTTGTATCATACTTAATACTGATTGTATCTGAAATCATGCATGTTGTATTAAGATTTACAGCTTCTAGTAAATAAAGGCCTGGTTGATCAACAACTGTAAATGACTGAGTGTCGCCATTACTCCATAGATACGCTACATCAGTTTCATTTTGCAAATTGTTGCCTACAGTTAATAAGTCGCCAGGCTTAATGACCGCAACATTGTCTAGATCTATTTTAGGCAACGGATTTACTACAGTTTGATTTTCAATTTCTGAGAAACAATTATTTTGATCTATATAGTAATTTAAAATTCGATAATTACCTGGAATTATTGGGTCAAATAAATATTTTAATCCTGTAGAGTTATCCACTAAACGGCCATCTCTGAAAATAGAATACTTAGAATTGGGTTCAATAATTTGATTTATGCCCAACTCAGTTGGATTATCTTTCTCACAATAAGCTGGTAATAATCCTGTAAGTGCAAGGAATGGCTTAGGATGTACTTTCAAAACAGTTTTAGTTTCCATGTCTGTACAACCAAAACTATTCGTAAATGTGTATATTATGGACAAGTTCATTGTATCAAATAATGGTTTAAACAAGGCCCTGCCTAGATTTAAATTAGTAATAAATAAACCTTCAAAACTGCCGCCTTGTTGACTACCAATAAAAAAGGAAGTGTCTTGTTTTTCACAATATTCAGTATTTAAACCCACAAACGATACATAATTCACTGGATCAATCATGCTCGAATAAGAAATAGTATCCATACATCCATTACTATTGGTAAGCTTCATTTTAAAAGTATAAGACTTAGTCGCAATTACAGTTGGAATAACCTAAGTGCCTATTAAAACTGGTTCCATAGGATTTTTCATCATTATCTACAAAGTCGTTCCAGTCACTGTAGTTAATATCACAATACACATATTTCTTGCCACTAGAGGTAAACTCTACAATCAAGTAATACAAGCCTTCATATTCATATAGTGCTATGTAATCCAAGGCAGAACTATTCATATCAGAATCATCTAGATCATATAATAAGTCTCCATTGTCCATGACTGTAGTTAATATCTCTGAGCATGACATATCTGCTATATCTGTAGACTCTGTGGATTCATCATCTTCTTGATATAAGCTGCTGCTTTCACTCTCAATATAGTTGCTGTTGCTACTTAAATTGTAAGAATTTCTATGGCTAGAAGATGGGAAATAGTCGTGTATAAAGTAATATATACCAGAACTAACCCCAAAAAATATTAATAAAAACGGGAAAATAGTGCTATACGCTAAGGTAAAGTATTGTTTTATCTCAGTAATGTGGTTACTACACTTTGATTTTAATAAAGCTGCTTCATCTGCAATATAATCTCTATAAACATACCCAGCACCAATAAAAATTAAT
>Ga0335395_10003085_pt1 | contig 10338 bp, 6 predicted proteins | sample MAT02_FD_205744 | JGI IMG/M metagenome (GOLD analysis project Ga0335395, IMG submission 205744) | Freshwater microbial communities from Lake Fryxell liftoff mats and glacier meltwater in Antarctica - MAT-02 (spades assembly) (version 2) ...
GGCCGCCTGTCCAATCCGCCATCTCGTGCTGGCCCTTACGCAGGCTGTCACGAATTTTACCGCAAGCAGCAGCCAAAAAAGCCGCCGGATCTAACTCGGAGAAATTGCTGTCAGGGCGATCGATCTCAGTAGTCGATCGGCTAAAATCCGGCTCAAAATCATCAGTCATGATTACATCCGCGTTTATCTGCGTTCATCTGCGGTTAAAAATAAAAAAATCTGCAACCTCTACCGTTTCCATTTCGGTATCAGCTAAACTAACATCATCTATCCGAGCTTAAATTAAAACCAGCATAAAATCCAATACCCAAACCTGTTTAGAGAAAAAACCCCAATGAAAACTCACCTCAAAACCAATTCCCCGCCGCACCAGCCCCACCAAAATCAACCCAACAACAGCACAACTCGTTTTGCTGTGGCGGCATTTTTAAGTTTATCTTCAGCCATTGCTTTACCGAGTTGTGGAGGAGCTATGACCAGCAGCAGCGCGGGATACGACGCAGATTCCTCCAGCAGCCGCGAAAGCAAAATGGCCGCATCTACGCCCCAACCCCCACCCGCCTCAATCACAAGACAAGGCGCACAGCGAAAAACTTCTGCTGTATCAAAAACAGCACCCCCAGAAACTCCAGGAACTACTCCCCAACTGATTAAAAAAGCCCAACTCAGTGTCGTTGTCAAATCAATTGACGCTAGCACTAAATCTATTACCGAGATTGTGAAAAAGCAGCAAGGCGATGTCTTAGGTTTCCAAAACCAAAAGCCACCGGATTCTAGTATCCGCCAAACCGCAACGCTGGAGATTCGCGTACCTCAAGCAAAGTTAGAAACTACTTTAGATGCTTTAGCAAAACTCGGAAGCGTACAGAACCGAGGGCTTACGGCTCAGGATGTTACTACTCAATTAGTTGATAATGACGCTAGGCTGCGGAATCTTCGCAAATCGGAAGAAGTTGTGTTAAAAATTATGGAACGATCGGGTTCTGTGGGGGATGTGTTGAAAGCCGCTCAAGAGTTGAGCAATATTCGGGAGTCTATCGAGCGCATTGATGCTGAGTTAAAAAGTTTGCGGAATCAAGTCGCTTATTCGACAATTAGTTTAACTTTAGAAGCCGCAGTATCGGCTCAGCAAGATCCCGAACCTTCTCTCGGTTTGCAGGCGCAGGAAACTTGGGGAAAAGCGACTCATTCTGTGGGCGAATTGACGCTCGGTTTGTTTGGTTTGGGTATTTGGATGTTGGCTTACAGTCCTTATTTTCTGCTAATTGGTACTGCGGTTTACGGTTTTAATCGATTTAGGAAACAGCCTTCGGCTGCGAAAATTCAAGCACCGAAACCGCCCGCTGCAAATTAGTCATGCAGAAGGAAGAAGGAAGAAGGAAGAAGGAAGAAGGAAGAAGTTTGTAGGGTGTGTCGCTTGCAGACCATATTTGGAACAAATCGACAATCTGGTAGCGACGCACCAAACGTCGAAATCTTGCGATCGATCGGACTTGATATCCTTCCTGATTTAAAATCACCAATGGTAGAAGGTGCGTCGCGCGGAGATTTTCGATATTTATTTAGGGATTTTCGATCGCGACGCACCCTACTAATGACGGAAAGCGAGCGGGGACGTTCGCGAGCGGGGACGCTCGCACTAAATAATGACTAATCGTCTATTTGCCATCCATCTTTGGTATAGTCTTCATCCACAATCTTCTTCGGTCTCATCACCAGCACGACTCGTCCCAAAATCGACAACTGCGGGGATGTTTCAAACCAGTGCAATTCTAAATTTCCCCCGTTGTCGGCGAGGAAATAACTGTCAGCTTCCCACTGTCTTTGGGCGCGATCGGCAATAATCAAAACTTCTTCAACTTTACCTTGCAGCGGTACCGGCAGTCGATCGCTCATTTCCAAAATCGCCACCGGATCTTCGGCTTTCAAAATTACCTGCCATCCGGGAATCGCCACCCAAGCTCCGGCTCCGGCAAATTTTACCATTCGGAACGGCTCGATTTCCTCCGGCAAAGGCACTGCTACCAAATCTGACGCAGTAAGCGGCAATTTGCCGGCAACCGGGACAATCCGGGGCAGTTGTTCCTCAGAATCGAGCCTGTAGATGGGCAAGCGGGGCGCTTCCCGCCTCGGAACTACGGTAAAATCGACGAGCAATTGCTCGATTTGCCCCCTAGCTGTTTGGCTGCTAGCTAATTTTAGGCCGCGAGCAATTAAGCGCGATCGCTCTTGCAAATCGCTTTTCTGTCTCGCCAACTGCCAGCACTGGTACGCTACAGCATCCCCTGGAGTGTCTGTGAACCCCTGCGGGAGACTCCCGAAGTGCGAAAACTCCTTCATGGCTTTGGCAACTTGACGAGCATCGTCAACATCCAAATTGTGGGCTAGGATCAAAGCTGCTGCTCCGGCTCGCTCTGTTTGAGACAAAATCCGAAATTCGTATAAAATATCACTTCCTTTGCGTAGAAAGTGCGATCGAACTTCTTCCGAACCGCCAGCGTTGACCATGCTGGTGTAAACTTGGGCTGCGACGCTGACTTGATTTTGCTGAATTGGCTCAAAACCAGTTGCTTCAAAAATCTTCTGAGAGCTCCAGCCTGCTTGCTGCAAGGCGGTGCAGGCTTGTCCCCACTCTACCCAAGTGCCTTCCTTGCGGCGGAGCGATCGAATTAACTTTTCGGCATCCACAGCATTAGTGGAGGGTGCAGGTGCAGAAGCCGAGGAATCTTGAGGTGTATCAGTCATAATTTAATCAAAAACCAGCGCTAATTTATGTGTGATTCGATATCAGCAAGGATCGTGTCGCGGCAGAGCGATCGATTGATAGTAAGGGAGTTATGAGACTATTGTTACAGAATAGTTGCTCGCCTAAATTTACCAAGGGGAGTTTATCGTATTGTTATGGATAATGCCATTCCAGAGCTCGATCAAATTAAACGCCAGCTCATGACCCTACACCGACCGAAAAAACCCAAAATGCTGGTAGTAGACGATGAACCAGACAATCTGGATTTACTCTACCGCACTTTCCGACGAGATTTTAACGTGCTCAAAGCTGATAGCGGGATTCGCGCCTTGGAAGTCCTCGGTATCGAGGGCGAGGTCGCCGTCATCATTTCCGACCAGCGGATGCCTGAAATGAAGGGAACTGAATTTCTCAGCAAGACTGTGCCACAGTTTCCGAATACCGTCAGAATTATTTTGACGGGTTTTACTGACATTGAAGACTTAGTGGATGCAATTAACTCCGGACAGGTTTACAAGTATATTACCAAGCCTTGGGACCCGAACGAATTGAAAATGGTGGTGCAAAAAGCGGCCGAGACTTATGAAGTTCTCAAGCAGCGGACTGAGGAATTGCACCGCGCCCAAAATCAAATACAACTGTTAGCAACAATCATGCAGGCGGCTGTGGATTATCCGAGTTTGGAACTTAGTTTAGAACCAATGGCTACTGCTATCAGCGATAATTTTTTGGCGGATGTTTGCATTTTGCAACTGTTGGCAGAAAATGTTTTAATGCCAGTCCAAGGCACTCACACTAGCGGCCAAACCGTGGAAAATTGGCTGGCAGATGACCCTCTGGTTGGAGAGGCAATTTCCTCTCAAACTATTCAGGGTGCTGTAAATATTGCCAGCGACGCAGCCCTAGCTAGTCTGCCGCACTATCAAAAATCTGGCGTTCAAGCTCACTTGATCGTGCCGGTTATTCACAAAGGTCGATCGCTCGCCCTGATGTCCCTCCAGTGGAAGCAACCTTGTTCCCTTCGCCCCGACGAACTCACAACAGTTCACCTCGCCGCTCAAGAAGTTGCTTTGGTACTGACGAGTTTTCAAGGTGGTTAGTCATTGGTCATTAGTCATTGGTCATTAGTCATTGGTCATTGGTCATTGGTTATTAGTAGGGGCGGGTTTAGCTAAAGATATATGATACAAACGACTAAAAAAAGGACAAAACCCGCCCTCAGTCATTAGTCATTGGTCATTGGTCATTGGTTATTAGTAGGGGCGGGTTTAGCTAAAGATATATGATACAAACGACTAAAAAAAGGACAAAACCCGCCCTCAGTCATTAGTCATTAGTCATTGGTTATTGGTCATTAGTAGGGGCGGGTTTAGCTAAAGATATATGATACAAACGACTAAAAAAAGGAGAAAACCCGCCCTCAGTCATTAGTCATTGGTCATTAGTAGGGGCGGGTTTAGCTAAAGATATATGATACAAACGACTAAAAAAAGGAGAAAACCCGCCCTCTCTCTGTTTTGAGTTTAAAATAATAGCAAGCCAATGATTCCAGACAAAATATCGGGGATAGCTAACCAATAAAAAGCATTAATGACTGGTGACAGGATGACATGAATAAACGGATTAATTATTTTTTAGGAATGACAAAATACCAATGATATCGTATCCGGTAGATTACCATAACAAAAACAGTTCGTAGTGAGGACTTTAGTCCGCTCTTTTCTTGCAGACTAAAGTCCTCACTACAAACCGAACTTTACCTGTCCTTGTCAATCCACCGGACACGATATGACCAATCACCTTTTTACAATCACCTTTTTGCAATGAGTAATAATTCAGAACAAATTAAAAATATCTTTAACCGAATTGCACCAGTTTACAACCAAATGAACGACTGGTTGAGCTTGGGGCAGCACCGGATTTGGAAGCAAATGGCGGTGAAGTGGAGCAGCGCGGGCCCGGGAAATACTTGTTTGGACTTGTGCTGCGGCAGCGGGGATCTAGCGTTGCTGCTGGCAAAACAAGCAGGGCCTACCGGCTGCGTATTTGGAGTAGATTTTTCCGCCGAACAATTGGCTGTTGCGGCTTTGCGCGATCGACCTTTGCTTACCCCTACAAGTCCCATTACCTGGGTAGAAGCCGACGCCCTAGACTTGCCTTTTGCCGACAATTACTTTGACTGCGCCACAATGGGTTACGGCTTGCGTAACGTGACGGACATCCCCCGCAGCCTTCAAGAATTGCACCGCGTGCTCAAACCGGGCGCAAAAGCCGCCATTCTCGACCTCCACCGCCCCAGCAATTCCCTCATGCGGAGCTTTCAGCAGTTTTATCTCGACAGTCTCGTGGTGCCAATTGCTCAGCAATTTGGGATGACTCAAGAATATGCCTACATTAATCCTAGTTTAGAAAAATTCCCGATCGGTCAGCAGCAAGTCGCGATCGCCCGCGAAGCCGGATTTGCCCGGGCCACCCACTATCCCATTGCTGGAGCTATGATGGGAGTATTGGTATTAGTCTGTTGACAGTTGACAGTTGTCTGTTGACAGTTGTCAGTTGTCAACAGTTAACAGTTAACTGTCAACAATTCCCAATTCCCAATTCCCCAATTATTGATGAACCCGTCAGACATTTGGCTGTTGTTTGCTCCGCCTGTAGTGGGAGGCATTATTGGCTATTTCACTAACGACATAGCCATCAAAATGCTGTTTCGCCCCTATCGAGCTATTTATATCAAAGGGCGACAATTGCCTTTCACTCCCGGCTTGATCCCCCGCAACCAAGAACGCTTGGCCAAGCGAATTTCTGACACAATTATGGGTTCGCTGCTGACACCAAAAGAATTGCAAAATTTGGCGCGCCGCCTTTTGCAAACCGAGCGGATACAGTCGATAATTCTTTGGCTGCTGCAGTTGGCGCTGGATCAGGTAAAAGCAGACGCAGAACAAAAAACAGCTAAAATTCTCGCTAACATTCTGCGAGATTTGCTGGGAGAATCTGTGCCGCGAATTCTCAAAGTTTTGGCGCGCCGGGAAGATTTTTTAGAAGCTCAGCTAAATCAAATTTTTGACCAAGTTTTGCTGGAAATTCAGCTAACAGAAGCTCAGGCGGCTCAGTTGGCTGATTGGCTGTTGCAGGTAGTAATACCCCCGGAAGTGCTGCGGCAGGCTTTAATTGACTTTTTGACCGATCGCAATATTTCGATTATCGATGAAGGGTTTCGAGAAAAAACCAGCGGCACTTATTGGGTTGTCGCCAATTTGTTTGGTTTGCGGAACACTTTAACTCGGCTGCGGACTTTTTGTCTCGACGACAGAGAAGCAACAAATAAGCGGTTAGCAGAGTTAACAGTTTCTTTGGGAATTCGCGGGCGACTTCAGGAATGGCTGCAAAACTTGTCAATGCAAAATTTACCGGTTTCCACCGTGAGACAGTTGCGAAAAACAATGCGCGACAGCGTTCGCACCTACGTTCAACAGCGGGGTACAGAGGTACTTGATGGGTTAAGCAAATCGGTTGACTGGGAAAATATTTCGCGGTTGATTCTGAATCGATTGCAAACTTCAGCGGTAATGAGCGCTTCCCTAGAAATTGTCAGCAAAGAACTAGCTTTGGTTTTAGATCGTTATTTAGAGCGGGATTTAGAAAAAATTGTAGCTCAGGCCATCCCGATTTTAAATATCGAGCAGGTGATTGTCGATCGAGTAAAAGGCACTTCTCCCGAAGAATTAGAGCTAGCAATTCAGGGAATTGTCAAAAGCGAGTTGCAGGGAATTGTAAATTTAGGAGGCATTTTGGGTGTTGTTGTCGGCTGTTTGCAGACTGTCATACTTTTGTTGCAGCGATGATTTATTTCTGCAATTGTGAGATATTTGTTGTATGTAGTATGATATCGATCGCAGAATTTGCACGCACAGTAGACTTGCATTGCATTCCTACGCTTTCCTCAGCATGAAATTATCTGCGTTTGTCGTCGGTTGCATCTGCCTTTCATCTGCGGTTGCTCGATCTTAAAGATTTATGCAAAAAATACTAAAAACCATGTCTTTCGGCAGTATTTGACGACAAAAACAATTTTTTGCACAAAGCGGTTATTTTTTGCCCAATCCCTAGTTTACTTATTTTCTAAATCTATGCCAGTTCCCAATTCGGACGATCGCCCGTACACCCCAAAAAACCCCCGCAACCTCAGCCGCCAACAATACGAGCGTTTAACCGCAGAAATAGCCACTCCCTACCGGCCTCTGCGACAGTTGGTCTACCTAGCTTGTGGCGCTTCCGGCTTGATCGGCGGCCTGATTTTCCTCGCTCAAATTGCCTCGGGCCGGGAAATAGGCTCTACTTTGCCAAATTTTGCCCTCCAAGTCGGAGTCGTCGCTCTGATGGTGTTCCTGTTTCGCCTGGAGCAGCGCGCCGAAGCCCGATCGCCAAAGTCAAAGTAACAAAAATTTACAAATCAAGACAAAAATATATCGGAGGCAAGGAAAAGTTATAATAATAAAATTATTATGAAATCCTGGTTGGCGATCCCTGTCATGATTAAAGGGTGGGTTCAATTGGGGTCAGCAAATTTAAAGACCCTAATCATCAAGAAATTGGGTAGAAACCCCGTCATTTGAGGACGGCTTTGTGTTACGATATAATTGGTCAACGACCCACCCGAGACGATGGATCAAACAGCCTATACGAGCGAAGTTCAGCTTTGTGCTGACGGCGAAGCAAAATCGGTAGACCGGGAAAAGAGGATAGGGCAATGGTAAACATCCCTAGAATCAAAACTACGAAGAATTCCGTTTGGTATTCGACACGTAAAAACCGCAGGGCTTGCGGGGTTAGTGCGCGAGAGCGAACATAAGACCAAATCTCTTTGAAGGGTGGAGGCAGTTGCGAAGAAGCAGAAATTCAAATCGTGAGGTTTGGGAATCCCCGTCCGCGACGGTCGGGGTGGATGTCAAAAAGACCCTAAATATTATATAAAACAAATTTAAGCTCAGCGCCAGCCTTCATTGATAGAAAGCTGGCGTTGGGCTTTTGGCGCAGTAGGGCGCGCGCCAAGCCAAGCACAGTTCCCAAAAATAATGCAACAGCCGGAAAGCTGCAAATCCTGGCTATCGTCCGTCATCCCCAATCCCCAATCCCCAATCCCCAAATCTAAAATCTCATCAGATGTGTCAAAGTCTAATTAGAAAAAGTTGTTGGGAGATTTTACTATGAGCCGGTCATTTTTCACAGGGCGGTGGACGCTATTTTTAGCTGCGGGTGCGGGAATTGTATTTTACAGCAGTGCGGCGGCGGCGGCCGAAAAGGTAATCCTCAAATACAGTGTGATCCGAATGACTTTACCAGTCAGCGAATTAGAAATTTTTGCAGGAACTGGGAAAATGTCGCCCGCGTTAGAAATGCTGTTGTCCCAGGCCAAACAAGACCCGGAAGCGGTTCGCAGAAATCTGACGAGACCGGTAAAAGTCAGTCAAAGGTTTTTGGATGGGACGCTCAACAGTAAGGTTGGGGAAATCATTCTCGATGAAGTGGGTCAGGTAATTCGCACTTCTTCTGGAAATGCAAATCGAGAAGCTTTGAGATCGGCTTTGGTGCTGTCTGCAACTAATGATAACGAGATTACGCTGCTGGAAGCGATGAGGAATTATCCGGCGGCAGAAGTTTATGTTGAGGGCGATCGTTTAGTTGAAGCTTACGGCAAACTTGTGGCTTTGTCGGAACAATTGGGCGGTGTTTCGGAACGGCTGCAAGACATTTTGAACAAGATTCGCCTGCCTAGATTGTAGCGGATTGTGTCAAGGATCGTTGATTTGTGCGATCGCACCATGTTTCGGAACCTGCATAAATTACACCAGACTCACATTTTATTTTTGCAAAATTTCCTGATTTTAACACCAGTCTCAAACAAGAATGCAGCGGTAGACAAGCTCCCAACCCGCCGGGAATCAGTCAGTCCCAAATCTCAAATCGAAAAATGGCAAATCTCAAATCGTCTAATTTTGCTCTAAAATCTATCTCAAGATAGATGTTCGACAGTTAATAAAAAGTTTATAAGGAGCAATCATATTTTTGTTTAGGAAAGTTTTTTGAGAAAAAAATGCGGGCAAGAGCTTCTGTATTCCCCACGAACAGAAATACGATCTGCTGGACATTACAGATTATGTATTTTAAGATATGGAAATGCTGTCAGAGTCAGGCGCTTGCAAAAAAAACGACCAGTCATTAGTAAGCTCGTGCTATAACAACAGATAACATTACGCAACGCATTCCCCAAAACTTTTGACTAAAAAAAAGTTAAAAACGGAAAGGGTGAGAGACTGGATTAATTAACAGCACCTCACATCCAAATAAAATCGTACTTGTCAGGGTAGTACACTTTCACTCGCTCGGATCTATTTACTAGCTAATACTAGCCAAATGAAAAACAATCCTATTCGTTCAAAAGACCGTTTCTTGGTTTTCGGCGCTCCGGCGATCGAAGATGCTGAAATTCAAGAAGTGGTGGCAACCATGAAAACAGGTTGGTTGGGTACGGGCCCGAAAGTCAGGCATTTTCAAGACGAATTCAATACTTACAAGGGTTCCCAGTACGCGGTTGCGGTTAATTCCTGTACGGCGGGACTGCACTTGAGCGTCCTCGCTGCTGGCTTGCAACCTGGCGATGAAGTCATTACTACTCCGATGACTTTTTGTGCTACAGTTAATGCGATTATTCACGCCGGAGCAACACCGGTACTGGCGGATGTAGACCCGGTGACAATGAATATTGATCCGGCTCAAGTCGAAGCTAAAATAACTCCCAGAACTAAGGCAATTTTGCCGGTTCACTTCGCCGGTCGTCCCTGCGATATGGATGCGCTTTGTTCGATTGCTAGCCGTCACAATTTGAAGTTGATTGAAGACTGCGCTCACGCGATCGAAACACAGTATAAGGGACGGAAAGCAGGCACGTTTGGCGACTTCGGATGTTTCAGTTTTTATGTCACCAAAAACATCACGACGGGCGAAGGAGGTATGATTCTGGCTCGCGCTCAAGCAGACGCTGAAAGGCTCAACATTTTAGCCTTGCACGGTATGAGCAAAGATGCTTGGAAGCGCTTCAGCGACTCGGGTTACAAGCACTACGAAGTGGTGGAAGTCGGCTTTAAATACAATATGATGGATCTGCAAGCTGCGATCGGCATTCATCAATTAAAACGAGTCACCCCTTATTGGCAGCGGCGGGAGCAGATTTGGCAGCGCTACAACGAAGCATTTGCGGATTTGCCGATTACTGTGCCGGCGAACCCAGAACCGGATACCATTCACGGTTATCACCTGTACACAATTCTGGTAGATGAAGCCAAAACAGGAATCAGCCGCGACGAGTTTCTCAACGCTATTAATGCTGAAAATATCGGTGTCGGCGTACATTACATGAGTATACCGGAACATCCTGTCTATCAAAAAATGTTTGGATGGCAGACCGAAGACTATCCTCATGCTCGCTACATCGGACGGCATACAGTTAGCTTGCCGATTTCGGCAAAATTAACAGATGCAGATGTTGAGGATGTAATTGCTGGTGTTACAAACTGTTTGGCGATCGGCAA
>Ga0335395_10003086_pt1 | contig 10336 bp, 9 predicted proteins | sample MAT02_FD_205744 | JGI IMG/M metagenome (GOLD analysis project Ga0335395, IMG submission 205744) | Freshwater microbial communities from Lake Fryxell liftoff mats and glacier meltwater in Antarctica - MAT-02 (spades assembly) (version 2) ...
ACATCAATGAACACTCTTTGCAGAAAAATTCGTATTTTATCAGAAATGAGCTCCCCAATCGCTCCTACACAAGTAGTTACTTTTGTCAATTTTATTGTTAAGAAAGATGTTTATAAAGCATAGCTTAGTAAGGGGGGGCTCAGACTTCATCCATAGCATATCTTTAGAAAAATGGTATAACCACAACAAAAAAATGCTTTTTGCCAAGCCCCAGATGCTCCCAAGGCCTTCGCGAAGAAAACACCAATGACCAATGACCAATGACCGATGACCGATGACCATTGACCGATGACCGATGACCGATGAATAATTAATCCCCTTTGCAATTCTTATTTTTTCCCAGACTTTTCCCTAAACATTCCACAGCGTTTCCACAGGCAAGTCCGAGGTTTTCCACAGATTTGAAAAAGTTTTCCACAGAAATTAACGGCACGGTCGGATCTTGCTGCGGAATTGGGGATTGTGTTAACCTGCTGCCACATCCCTCAGAAACATTCCCAAACATAAAGATATGTAACAAAAAAAGCCCTGGAAAGCTTATTGTTTGGTAATTTTTTTTTTTATATAAAGGAGTTTGTAATATTTCGCAACATTGACAAACCAGCCTCCTGATACGCACAATGATGCGACCGACCTAAAAAAAGCGCTCTAATTTCGGCTGTGTCTGCACCTGTATCCAGCCGAAAGGGGGGTTCTATTTTCAATTTATTAGCGAGACTAAAAAAATGATGAACCCGACAGTCAGTATTTTTGCCGAAATTCCCGAAACGCTGCACGATTCTCTCAAAATTTATCTGGAAACTCACCCCGAATGGGATCTAGACCGAGTATTCTCGGCATCCCTGTCGCTGTTTTTGTTGCAGAATGCCGATAGCGGTACACCGGAAGCTTCGCGCAGCTATCGCCAAGCTGCGAGGGTTTATCTCGAAACTCTGTTTCAATCTCCTCAAGACTTGCACAGCAATAATGTAACTCCGTCTTCGTGAAGGGGAGATGGCTCGCTTCGGCTTGCTTCGGCTACGCGAGCGGATAAGGATCGAAAACTTAATAACTTAAGCATCTTCTACAGTCATATCTCGTGTAAGTTGCGAGATAAAAGGAGGCAGAGCCTCCGGATCTGCATTACCAGGCAGAGCGAAAGTAACGAGCAAACGAGCAATCGCTTAAGTTATTAAATTTTCATTCCTAAGTCGCTCGGAGGGTAAAGATGGGGAGATGGGGAGATGGGGAGATGGGGAGAGGTTAATCCACAACCTTCGAGAAAAATGCTTGAGAAATGCGGGACAGCTTACCGATTCCCGATTCCCGATTCCCGATTCCCGATTCCCGATTCCCGATTCCCAATTCGGTAATCTGCAAGGGTTTGGCAGTACGGCCAGCAAAGAACACAAGCCGTGCAAAGCCGTGTAAAATAAAGATTGCGATATTTTTATATGTAAACATGGAAGTTTTAGATACTTTGATTGTGGGTGCGGGGATTAGCGGTTTGAGTTTGGCGCACGCACTTGATAAGGAAGCTGCGAGTGCATCGCCGCGGGCGATTTTAGTCGCTGAGAGTCAGGGGCGTGTGGGCGGAAATATTACAACTGCTACGGGGGAAGGGTTTCTCTGGGAGGAGGGCCCGAACAGTTTTTCGCCGACACCGGAGTTGATGAAGTTGGCTGTGGATGTGGGGTTGAAGCAGGAGTTGATTTTTGCCGATCGCAAATTGCCGCGTTATGTTTATTGGCAAAATAAGCTGCAACCGGTGCCGATGACTCCTGGGGCGATGATTCAGTCTCAGTTGCTGAGTTTTCCGGGGAAACTGCGGGCGCTGTTGGGGGCTTTGGGGTTTGTCGCGCCGGCAATGGGTTCTCGACTTTCGCAGCAGGGTGATGAGGAAACTGTTTCTCAATTTTTCCGCCGTCATCTGGGCACGGAAGTGATGCAGCGATTGGTGGAACCTTTTGTTTCTGGGGTGTATGCGGGCGATCCGCAACAACTTAGCGCGGCGGCGGCTTTTGGCCGGGTAACAAAGATGGCGGATGCCGGCGGCGGGCTGGTGGCGGGGGCGCTGCTTTCTGCTAGGAAAAGACCCCCCCAACCCCCCCTTGCCAAGGGGGGGCTAAAGACTGTTGCTGACCCGAATGTTCCTTCAACTAAGCCGGGGGAGTTGGGTTCGTTTAAACAGGGGTTGAAGGCTCTGCCAGAGGCGATCGCGGCTCAATTGGGCGATCGGCTCAAACTTAACTGGCATCTGACTAGGCTCGATCGCACAGAACGCGAAACTTACATTGCTGTATTCTCTACGCCCGACGGACAGCAGGAAGTTGAGGCGCGGACTGTGGTTTTGACAACGCCGGCTTATGTTACAGCCGAGTTGTTGCAGCCTTTGCAACCGTCTGTTAGCAGCGCTTTACAAGCTTTTACTTATCCTACGGTTGCCTGTGTCGTCTTAGCATATCCGGTGTCGGATGTCAAGGGCAAATTGGTAGGTTTTGGAAATTTAATTCCGAGGGGGCAGGGAATTCGGACTCTGGGGACGATTTGGACGTCGAGTTTATTTGCCGATCGCGCGCCGGCGGGCTGGCAAACTCTCACGAGTTACATCGGCGGGGCTACTGATTCGGGAATTGGCAATCTTGACTCAGAACAAATTGTTGGGGAGGTGCACCGAGATGTTTCTAAAATTTTGCTGAAGCCCTCTGCTGCGCCGCCGAAGGTGTTGGCGGTGAAGTTGTGGAAGCGGGCGATTCCTCAGTACAATTTGGGTCATTTCGATCGCCTGCAACAGATCGATCAGGGTTTAAAATCTTTGCCCGGGCTGTATTTGTGCAGCAACTACCTTGGCGGCGTGGCTTTGGGAGATTGCGTCCGCAGGGGTTTTGAGCGGGCGCAAGAAGTGGGCGAGTATTTGCAGCAATCAGATTAGTTTGTAGTGCGGACTTGAGTCCGCTCCACAAAGCGGACTCAAGTCCGCACTACGAACCGTTTTTATGACGAGTAATCGATCGAACACGATCGGAATTAGAACTCGACAAATATTGAGTACGCGATATCATGTGCGATCGATTGACCGCAATCAGATTAGTTTGTAGTGCGGACGGTCGTCCGCACTACGAACCGGACGGTCGTCCGCACTACGAACCGTTTTTATGACGAGTAATCGATCAAACACGATCGGAATTAGAACTCGGGCGTACACCCACCCGTACAGCTTTGTGCAGATTAGTTTGTAGTGCGGACGACCGTCCGCACTACGAACCGGACGGTCGTCCGCACTACGAACCGTTTTTATGACGAGTAATTGATCGAACACGATCGGAATTAGAACTCGGGCGTGCACCCGCCCGTACAGCCTTCTGCCGAATGTTGCTAGGTTGTGGGTTCAAACTTGTAACCCACCCGCCGGACGGTTTGAATCATCGAAATTCGATTGGTATCTGGCTCAATTTTGCGGCGAATTTGACCGATATGGACATCCACCACGCGCTCGGCTCCTACATATTCGTAGTGCCACACTTCTTGCAGCAGTTCTGATCGCCTCCACACGCGACCGGGTTTGCTGGCCAAACAGTACAGCAAGTCGAATTCTAAAGCAGTCAAAGCCACTATCTGACTGTTGAGAATCACTTCGCGGCGGACGGGATCTATTAGTAGCTCCCCAAAGGTAAGACTTTGTTGCTCAGTGGGAGTAACTATGCGTTTGCGCTTCAAAATTGCTCCAACGCGAGCTCCTATCTCCACAAGACTAAAAGGTTTAGTAATGTAGTCGTCAGCACCTTCGGCAAACCCTTTCATTTTGTCAGCTTCATCGGTTCGGCTGGTCAGCATCAACACAAATACGCCCGTCCGTCTTTGCATTTCTTGACACAGTTTGTAGCCAGTAGTATCGGGTAAATTTACATCTAGAACTACTAAGTCAGGATTGAGTTGCTCAAATAATTCCAGACCAGTCTGACCGTCCTCGCCAGACTCAACTTGATAACCTTGCTGGCTTAAAAAACGGTGAATTAAATTTCGGATTGCCGGGTCGTCATCAACCACAAGGATTTTTACAGGGGCCATGACCACAACTTTAATTGAAGAATTAGGCAAGAATATTCAGCCATAATAATAGAAAACTGGATACAAATTTCCAAAAAATTGAGTTTTTAAGAGTTAGAGCCATATTTATAACCTACGCAAAATTTCTGGCAATAAATCTCCGGGAACTTTGGATAAGGCTAAATTTTGACCTGGCAACCCACATTCGCTATAGAAAGCTCTAATCGTTTTAACAATATAGCTCAATGCTGTTTGCCGGCAATCATCAGCGGCTTGGGAGTTGGTCGGGGATTGCAGGTTGAGTTTATCTCCATATATTAACCCTTTGTCGTTGAGATGCTGTCCCCATTCCGCGCACACTTGCAACTGGTGGTGCAGTGCTGCTTCTAGATGGATGGTTTGTGCGGCTTTGTTGAGGGCGAAATCTGGGGCTGTGGCTAGTTGATAGTGGGCTAGTCCGAGATTGTTGCGGGCGGCAAGAGTGTCAAAGGTGAGTTGGGATCGATCGAGCTCTCCGGCGATATCCAAGGCTGCTTCGTAGGCGGCAATCGCCTGCTGCAATGATTCCGTGCGGGCTTGTTTCTGCTGGAACTGGTTCGCCAAATGCCAGTAAGCCGTAGCGAGATTGTTGTAAGTGGCGGCTGCGGCTGCCGGTACCAATTCTCGGGTGCGGTATTTCAAGGCTTCGCGGTAGGCCTCAATCGCCCTGACTAATAAAAGTTCTGAGGGTTCGTGCTGGGCGAGGTTCCAGCAGGCGGTACCGAGGTTGTTTTGCACTCCGGCATAGTTGAGGGGTTCTCGTTCGGGACTGTAGCAGGAGAGGGCTTGGGTGTAAGCTGCGATCGCGCTTTTGAGATATGCGATCGGCTCACCGTCTTGGGCTAAATTCCAGTATGCTGTCGCCAAATTATTCTGAGCTGCAGCGTACTGAGAAGGCTCCGTCGCGGGGTCTAGATCCAGCAGCGCTTGTTGGTAAGCTGCAACTGCTTGCTGCAAGTTCTGTGTCTTGTCTTGATAGCGCGCTAAATCTGCTGAGGCGATGCCCAAATTTTTGTTTAATCTCACGCGGGTTTGAGGTGCGCTCTCGGCATCTGTGCGGTTCAAACCTTCAATGTAGAGGGCGATGCTGCGTTCGAGGCAGGATACCGGATCGGGGACTTCCACACCGTTGCTGCGATCGCGCGACAGCATCCAGTAAAAAGTGCCGAGATCGTTGAGCAAATCGTCCATCGGCGGTAAACTGTTTGACTCCTCGGCGTACTGAGTTAAATTTTGTGTCAATTGGGCGATCAGCCGCGCGCATTCCTCACTTGGTGGTTGATTTTGCTGCGAGCTCGCGTCGAGTTCGAGGTATGCAATCACTTGCTCGATCGCGCGAATGGCGATTGTCAAGTTTTGTGGCGAAGACTCTCCGCCCAGAATCCGCTCGCGGTAGTAACTCCCCAAACTGTGATAAGCCAAAGCCAAGGCTTCGGAACAGCACTGATGTTCTTGCAGCAATTCGATGTATTGCAAAGTTTGCAGCGGCAGAAAATTGTCCTCCGATGCGGCATCACCCTCTGCTTCCAACTCATCATCCGAGGCCGTGGCTAGCACCAAATCTGCCAGTTCGACAGATTTAGCATCTGGCGCTGGGGATGATGCGGAATCGGGAATTGAGGATTGTGCGGACTCTTGCGATCTTAAAAGTTGGTCGCCGGAGTCTCCGTTGTCCCGCAAGTTGCCCAAGTTTTCGGAGCTCCTGAAGTCCTCCGAGCGGCCGAAGTCTTCCTTGGCTGGAGTCGGTTCCCCTTCAAACTCAAATACTCCGGTTCGCCACTGCCAAAATTCCGGGGCCGATTGCTCGATCGAACTCAGCCAAGGGCGCGACACCCACAGCAACAAAGTAGACTCGCACATTTGCAGGTGTGCTTCGATGTCCCTCAAATAGCTCAGGAACGACCACTGCACGGCTGCTGAATGCCTGGTCAGGTGTTCTGCCCCCAGAATTTGAAATCCCGGCAAAGGGCTGTAGATGCCCATATTTTGGGGCGGTGGGTGTTGGGTCAGCCACGCGGCAAGCGAGCCCCAAGGGTTGGGATCGTTCAAGTCGAGTTCCAAGCTGACAAATCGGGGATAGTCGATCGGGGAGCGAGGATTGGAGCCTGCGCTCTCTGCGGTTAATTCTGCCTGCAAGCGGGCTGCCAGACAGTCCCGCAAGCACAAGTCGTCGCAGGCGGCAATAAAAATTTGACGGCGTAAGTTGAGGTCTATCGCCTGTTTCAAGCGTTGGTATATCTGCTTGTTCGAGCTAGAAACTTTTTGGGAAGGAGTAGACATCACAGTCTGGCGATTTTAGATTTTAGATTTTAGATTTTAGATTGGGATTTTAGATTTTAGATTTTAGATTCTAGAGTTGAGAGTTGAAATCGCCGATAGCCGATCGATCGCAACACCGACCCGTTCGGCAGTCAATCGCACGGTTAACCACCACAGGATTGTAGATTTTCAATTAGAAATCTTATGTTTTTGACGCTGCCGTCTGATTAATTGCAACCCAAGTCCCTGAACCCGATAAGTAGGTCATTGCGAAAAAACAATAGTATCTGGTAGGGGCGGGTTTAGCTAAGAATCTATGAAACCAGCCAGAAGATGAAGGCAAAACCCGCCCAACCCATCTAATATTTATTTGTACCCACCTACTTAGCAGAAAGAAAAAAGCACAAGCTTTCCACTTGTGTTATTTAGTGTTCCAGCTTTCTCGGCACAGTTCAGGACTATCGCAACTACCTGCTGTTTATTGAAACACAAAAACCATGTTGACCTTGGTTGGGAAACATGGTTAGTTGAAGAATTATTTAAAATTGCAATTTGAAGCAGCCTTGAGTCTGAACCCTGTTTTTTAGACGGAAGCCGCCACAAAAACCAAACCTGCCACTAACAGCGCTCCCGCAATACCCAGGATGATGTAGTTCCGCTGTTGGTTTTTGTTGGGAGGTTCGGCGCCGTAGACTTTCGGCTCTTTGGCAAAGTTGTTCAAGCGTCCGTCTTCTTCGGTAGTGTAAGGCATCGGCAGCAATCCTCTATATTTTTGATTGTCCTCACTTTACCAAAAAAACGCTATCAAAGTATCGCCCTTAATTTGGGGAATTTATTTTGAGGTGATGTCGGGTATATTACTCTAACAAAAACGGTTCGTAGTGCGGACTTTAGTCCGCAGCTTAAGAACGGACTAAAGTCCGCACTACGAACCTGTTGTGCGGACTTTAGTCCGCAGCTTAAGAACGGACTAAAGTCCGCACTACGAACCTGCTTAAGAACGGACTAAAGTCCGCACTACGAACCTGTAGTGCGGTCAATCTATCGGACATTATTTTGAGGTAACAGTACCTGTTTCCGGGGAAGAGGCGATCGCGTAATCTTTGACTGGCATTCTTCCAGCTAAGTAGGCGATCCGTCCTGCTTCTGCGGCCATTCCCATTGCTTTTGCCATTGCTGGAGAATTTTGGGCATTGGCGATCGCCGAATTAATCAGCAGTGCATCGGCTCCCATTTCCATTGCTTGGGCAGCTTCGCTGGGAGTGCCGATACCCGCATCCACTACCACAGGAACTTTTACCGTGTCAATAATGATTTGAATGTTGGCGGCATTATTGATCCCTTGGCCGGAACCGATGGGCGAAGCTAAAGGCATCACAGTCGCACAACCGACTTCTTCGAGGCGTTTTGCTAGCAGCGGATCGGCATTGATGTAAGGCAAAACGGCAAAACCTTCTTTGACTAATTGTGTTGCCGCTTCCAAAGTGCCGATCGGATCGGGTAGCAAATATTTAGCATCGGGAATTACTTCTAACTTTACAAAATTATTATCTTCCTGTCCCAAAAGCTTCGCCATTTCCCGCCCCAAACGAGCCACTCTAATCGCCTCATCAGCAGTTTGACAGCCAGCAGTATTTGGCAGCATCCAAATTTTAGTCCAATCCAGAGCCTCTGCCAATCCTTCATGGCCGGGAGCATTTGTTTGCACCCGCCGCACCGCTACAGTCACAATTTCGCACCTGCTAGCATTGACACTTTGCTGCATTTCGGCAATGCTGCGATATTTTCCCGTCCCCGTCATCAAGCGAGAATGAAAAGTTTTGCCGGCGATAATTAGAGGTTTGTCTAAAGGTGGCGTTGCTGTATCTACTGGATAGCCAAAAATGCTGTACTCAAGTGCCTCTTTCCATTGTTCTCTGCCTCCCAACATCTCTTCAAGCTGCCAACCTTCTTTATTTGTCAGCTCATCGCGAGTAACTGCATAAATAATTTGCCCAACTGTCATCAGTTTGGCATCTCGCGGCATATGATTTTTCAAGCCGACTTGTATGGCTTCTTCAAATTCATTAAAAACGTCTTCCATTTTCCCATTCCTCCCTAGTGATTTTTTGAACTTCTTCGCTGTTGAATACTAATATAATGATTTGAATCAGATGTGTTTCGTCCCAATAAAAAGCTTTTCTGATGCCATCGTTTATCTTCCAAAACTCGTAAATTTCTCGATTCACGTGAATAATAACGGCTGCTGCACCTTGTTTTTTTGCTCTACTGATTCCTTCTTGAATTCGGTATCTGATGTTTTGAGTCTGTTCTGTCAACTCCTTAAATTCGCAAATCTGACCGTCAATCTCAGCATCTGGCGTTCTCACACCCTCTGCTGCTTGCTCGCTCAGCATTCTAACTCTATTGCCTATTTTAGCCAAAACTTCAGCAACAAATATTTCCGAATCATTAAGATTGTGTTGTTGGTGGACGAGTACAAATCCGCCAGCTACCTCATCAAAATAATATCGCTGATATTCGGGTTCTGCATTTTCGTAGATGGCTTTGCTTGTCTGGATATATTCTGAATTCACCGTTATTATACTCTCAATGGACTCCGATCGCCTAAAGTTAAATGTATGAAAGCAACTGTCGAGCAACTGGCCGAAATTGGGATATTTGCCAGCTTAAACCGAACTGAATTAGAGCGATTGCAAGAATATACAGCAATTCGGACTTACCGACAGGGAGAAGTTGTGATGTATGAGGGCGATCGCATCCCCGAAAAATTATACACTCTTTCGATCGGTTCGCTGCGGGTGGCAAAACTCGGGGCGGCGGGCAAAGAAACTATTCTCCGCACTTTGTTTCCGGGAGATATTTTTGCTGCGCCTGCTTTATTGGGTAACGGGATTGCGCCGGCAACAGTGACTGCTGAAACTGATGTGGATGTTCTTACCACAGAACGGGATTTTTTGCTAGCAGCAATTCGAGAAAATCCTGAGATTGCTTTGCGAATATTGGCGGTTTTTAACCAGCGGTTGCAGCAACTACACGAGACTGTGCACGGTTTGGTGTCGGAAAGGGCGATCGTGCGGCTGGCCCGATTCATTCATTACTTTAGTCTCGAACAAGGTACGAAAATTGTAAATAATAGTGTATGTTTAGAAAAACGTTTGCCATACTATCAAATTGCTCGCAGCATTGGCATTACTTATGAAGAATGCGTGCGGTTGTTTAAGAAACTCAAGCCGTTTGTATCCTACCGTCGAGGCGGTAAAATTACTGTGTTGGATTGGATAAAATTGGAGAATCTCGCCTCTGGAGATGAAATAGATTATTGAAGAGAAGAAGTACATGGATGCGGTAGGTCGATCGTTAAGTTTTGATCCCCCTCGCATCCCCCTTAAGAAGGGGGACTTTGAAGAAGATTTCGGTTCCCCGAATCCTTGCGGGGACTTTGATGCTCTTGTCCCAGGGCTATTTCATTCTCAGGAAAATCAGAATTTTGTAGGGGTCGTGGATGGTGCGGGCCGACCCTTCCCTGTCTAGGAGGGCAACCACGGGGCCAAGAGCCCCTACAAAGAATGAAATAGCCCTAGCTCTTGTCCCCCCCTTCTTAAGGGGGGCTAGGGGGGATCGAGAGGTTAATTTTCAAGTAAAATACTAATGCTATTTTCTTGAAATCACTCAGAATTTACAGTATTACTTGGTTTCCGAAAATGTCAAAACAAACGCCAGATTTTCTTCAGCTTTCAAAGCGTGGAGGGCGCGGGCGGACATGAAAACAAACACCCCCGGTTCCAAGACAATATCTTTGCCTTCCAATGTTAAAACTCCCTTTCCTTCGATGACATTAACTGTGGCATTACGCGGCGAAGAGTGTTCGGAAACCTCGCTACCAGCGGCAAGACAAAGTAAAGTATGCTGACAATTATTGTCTTTGACTAAAATTTTAGTCTGCACTCCGGTGGCGGGATATTCGATTGTGTCTCTGAGTTGGATTGATGAAGATTGTAGCGGTAAAATG
>Ga0335395_10003087_pt1 | contig 10333 bp, 6 predicted proteins | sample MAT02_FD_205744 | JGI IMG/M metagenome (GOLD analysis project Ga0335395, IMG submission 205744) | Freshwater microbial communities from Lake Fryxell liftoff mats and glacier meltwater in Antarctica - MAT-02 (spades assembly) (version 2) ...
TCCGCATTGAGCGCCTTGATCATAGGGTCGCCATTGCGGGTGGTCGGGAGATCCTGTTGAGCGAAAAAAGTAGGGGACGTGCGAGTCGGCGTCCATGTGGCGGTTGTGCCGGGCAGAGGATCGCCTGTGCGGATGAGCTTTGTAAAATTCCCCGGAGTGCCTCTAACGAAAGCCGTTTGCTGAAAAGACCCCGTCGCGATTTTGACTTGAACAAGGTAATTTCCCGGAGAGGGATTGGCGAGAGCTAGTATCCCCCCGTTCGTAACGATGGATTCCCCCGCTGCCAGATTCAGACCAGCCACCGTGGCGGCGCTGACATTGAGCCGAGCCAAGGAGCCAGGAAAGCCGACGACGGGCCCTGTATTGGCATCAACAAATGCGAATTCCCCAGACGGAAAGGTGCGTGGCGCGGTGAAATCGACCCCAGAATAAGTCCCACCGCCGGGAGCCGCAGCTCCCGGCGTAGCGATGGGAGCAACTGGAGTTTGTCCAGCCCGTGATTGCGGTGTGAGCCACGCGAAACTGGCTGCGGTGGAAACAATTAAAAGCGCTACGTAATTTTTCATTAATTGCTCAACTTAAATCCGAGAAAATTCTCCATGACTGCTAGGAATTTGCTTTTTGCGGAAGGCTCCTGAAATAGCGGTTGGGGAAGACCGGAGGGCGGGGAAAAAGGGGTTGCGGGGAAAAAGGGGATGATGGGTAAAGCTGAAATGCTGAAATGCTGAAAACTGAAATTCTGAAAGGAAGAATGCTCCGCAGCCCGCCGGAATTGTGCGGAAGTCGGAGATTTCACAGCAATTTCCATTTGTCGCGAGACTAACTTTCCAAACCGCTTTGCCAAGATTTTTTTTGGCAGTGGTTGTGATCAAAACAGGCGGGACGCATGTTCCCCTTTCTCAGGTGTATTCGAGAACTAGGATTCGCTCGTCGTCCAGTTGGATTTCCTCGGGCTGCCATGTTAGGCTTTGATCGATGCCGTCCGGGTCGTGATTGGAGGGATCACGAGGACGGTTGAACCAGTCGAGGTCGGGTTCGACGTCGGGGATCCACTCTTTAATCGCCTGCCACGGCGGCTCGATGGGCTCCATGGTTTCGATGTCGAAGGGTGGCGGTGGCGGGCGGGCGAGTTGGATGATGCCTTCCCATAAACCTTGGAGGGTTCAGAAAATGGGGTCGGGCCGTTGTTTGTTGGTTTCCGGTATCTCTTCCGTTTACGGGCCGAAGAGGCTTCCCCGTTGTAGTCGATGAGATGGTTGTGGCGCATTAAAGGCGGCAGGCCAAGTTTTATGGATTTGGTTTGGAGTGGGTCAAGCAACGAGGGTCTTTGTTAAGCTCGGATTTGCGAATAGTTCGCCTTGCGCGTCAGTTACAGAGATGATTTCGGGCCAGCGGGCGAGGAGTTGTTTGGCGGAAATGCGGGAGAGTTTTTTGGGCTCGATTTTATTTAGGCCGCCACCGTAAACGCGGCCTTCGCCTCGGAGTTCGTCGCCGGTGACTTGGCTCAGCGGAAACCGGTCGGAATCAGGCCGAGTATGGTTGTATTTTATCGACCCTTATTCGCTACAAAGGGCGTCCGCCAGCTTTTATCTTCCAGAGAGCTATCCTCAGTTTTCTAGCCATGTGGAGATGAGGAAGGCTGGTGTTTGAGTCGCTAGCTTCAAATACAGCAATTCTCGGACTGAACCCCTCGCTCGCTGAGAAAACTAACAAAAATCACATTGACCCCTCGGGTCGTATTCCTTTTTCAGTCCCTCCTTCGGATCGCTTTCTTTTTCAGTTCCGCTGGGGATTATGTTTGGAGGCGTTCAAAAACTACTCCACTTACGCCGTTAAGAGCGCAATACACTATGTTTGAACAAACAATACCATGCGGGGTATTGATAAGGTGAATCGTATTGATGTGGTTTTTTATAAAATCGTTAACATATGCCCAATCTAAGATATTCGTGTTTCGGGACCCGCATACTGAACAAATCAGTTCTGGAAACACGCGATCGCGATCTAACACAAACGGCAAGGCTTCGAGAATATCGGTGCTGTCAGGATAAATTTTTTCCCACACTAAAGCTGAACCGCATGCGGCCTGTAATCGTTCTGCCAGTTCTGTTCCCATAAAAAAACGACAGCCGCCAAACCACTGCACTTCAGTTCGCCATTTAGTATTAAAAAGCCCTGAGATTTTTGCCGGTCCAAAAGTCATACCTGGGGCCAAAAATCCTCGGGCATCTCCACCTACTTCCTCGGTGATAAATTCAAATATCTCGTTTAAAACGGCTGGCGTGCATAGGCCGCGCTTGGGAATACTTGGTATGGAGATGCCAAACTTCTTAGGCATTCGGGTGACTATGGCCCACGTTTTTTTACAGGCAGGACATACAACGCCAGGAACAGACGCCGTTTCAATTCGGATCGACGAATAACCGTCTGTGGATTTAAGTAACCAGCACATACAAATGCATTATTTTGATGGGCACTCTTCGCTAAGATATTCCTGCGGTTCAGAAAACGGGTTTAGGCCGTTGTTTGTTGGTTTTCCGGTATCACTTCCGTATATGGTCCGAAGAGGCTTTCCCGTTGTAGTCGATGAAGTGGTAGTGAAGAGCTAGAGGCGGTAAGCCAAGTTTAGTGGCATTTGGTTTGGAGTGGGTCAAGCAACGAGGGTCGTTATTAAGCTCGAATTTGCGAATAATTCGCCTTGCGCGTCAGTTACCAAGCCGATTTCGGGCCAGTGGGCGAGGAGTTGTTTGGCGGAAATGCGGGCGAGTTCTTTGGGCTGGATTTTATTTAGGCCGCCGCCGTAAACGCGGCCTTCGCCTCGGAGTTCGTCGCCGGTGACTTGGCTCAGCCACGCGTGTATCTAGGCTGCGCGGTCGGGGTGGGCGGCGAGCATTTTGGCTAAGCCATCTTGTGGCGTGAGCAGGAGGTAGAGATTCGTGGCGGTGGCGGCGGAGCGGTTCCAGATGAAGCGGAAGGGGGCTGAGCCGAAGACGGCACACCTTGACTTTTTATAGAACAAACATCAAGCCGGTTTCCACCCCATTTTTTGTCAAGAGTCAAGGTATGACGTCTTATGCTTTATCCTTCGTGGAAGCCGGAAAACTCCTCAAAACGTTTGCCGTCGCCCGAGTTGCCGGGATAGAGCACGTAGGCCCCCGCCGTGCGGCGGATGGCGTCGCGGTATGCGTGCATTTTGAGCAGGTCGGCATACTTCGCCGAGGTTGGCTTGGCGGCGAGGGATTCGGAGCGGTCGCTGATCAACTCTTCGTCGTCCTCAGGACGACCGAAGAGCGCCTGTGCGTTCTCCACCCGGTATTTGGCGTCGAAGTGAACATGCACCAGCACCTCGCATTTTTCCGCTTCGGCTTTGTCGTATTCAGCCGGCCAAATGCTCAGGGTGTAGTCGGGTTGCACGCCTCGGGTCCAACTGCCGCCCTTCTGGTGATCGGGGTTGCGGGCGAACTTGTGGTTGAAATGAAACTCGGCCTTGAGCGGACGCCGCGCCGCCTGCGACCAGACGCCGCCTAGGTGAGTGCGTAACTATCAGACCGCGCGGGCTTCTTCGAAAAGTGCGGCGGGCATGGGGTGTTCGAGTTCCCAGACTATGGCGATCGGGCGGTCTCCTTCTGCTGAAATCAACCGTTTCGCCTGACCCAGAAACAGGAACGGCGCAGTCTCGTCCTCGATGCGTTTCTCCAGCCGGGCAAAGAACAGGATCGTGTACTCGCGCTCCTGAAAGTGCAGGAGGTTTTGCCCCGCTGGGCTGGCCTGAGAGGTTCCAGATTGGCTTTCCCAGTGGAGCTCCGTGCGGCTGATCGGGTAGTCGCGATATTGGGTCGTAGGCGAAAAGTCCTCGTCTGATTTACGAAAGGTCACGAGGTGGATATAGCACTTGTGATTTTCAGCGTGGAGCACGCCGACGCCGGTCGGCCCGGATTTCTCAAGCGTGGCCAGCCCGAGTGCCGCCTTGATTTCAGCAGAGCCGTAGGCCGCGTGCATTTGAAGCGCGCAGGGAAAGGCTAACGATATCTTGGCGGTGGGAAATTCGCGCTGGCTGCGTCGCCACGACGCCACTTCGAGCAGGTCGCGTCGCGCAGTTTGATTACTGTGCCATTTACCCAGCGACTCCTCCAACGTCGTTACGCCGACATCGGCGCCTTTTTTACCCCACAATAAGTAATGGAGGCGAAGCGCATCGGTCGGAGTGAGCATGAGTAACGCATCCTCGATTCGGTCGCATTCCGCCAAAGAAACAAGTTGAGCGAGCGTATCGGAATCGGTGCGTAGGAGCACGCGGCGGAGCGTTTGACGGCACGCTTCGAGGTCGGGGTCCGTCGGGGCCGCCGTGTGATGGGCGAGCGCCTGCCACTCCGACCACGTTTTATTTTTTAGCAGAGTGAGGGGCGAGATGCCGGTCGCTTGGACAAAATTGCCGAAGCTGGGCGGAATGCCGTGGTCCTGCTCGAACGTGGCCAAACTTTCGGTAACGAGAGTGGCGAGGTTGCGCAGGTTTTCGCGGATGTTGCCGAGGACGTTTTCGCGGGCGATGCGTTCGAGCTGAATGTTACAGCCTGGGGGCAAGTGGGGGAAATCATTCTCCACTTCTTGATCCATGCGCTGGCGGTCGCGGGTCAGCAGCGCGGCGAATTTGCGGTCGATCCGATAGCGACGATGGCTCTGGCCGATGAAATCCAGGACCGTGAGGCAATCTTTGTCGGGGTGGTGACGTAGCCCACGACCAAGTTGCTGAAGGAAAACCGTGAGGCTTTCCGTAGGGCGCAGGAACATGACCAAGTTGATCTCCGGCACGTCCACGCCCTCGCTAAAAACATCCACCGTGAAAACAAAAGGAATGCGGCCGGCGCGAAAATCGCGGACGAGGTTGGCGCGCTCGGCGGAGGGCGTGTCGCCCACGATGACGGCGGCTTGCAAGCCTTGTTGGTTAAACGCAGCGGCCATGAAGCGGGCGTGAGCCACGCTGGCGCAGAAGCCGATGGCGCGGGTGCCGCTCAAGTCAGGTTGATAGCGTCGGAGGCTGGCGATGATGACATCGAGGCGTTGTCGGGCACGCAGGTCGTCTCCCGTGTAAACATCGGTGAGGGCGGTCGTGTCGTATTTGCCATTTCGCCAGAAGCGTTCGTCAGCGAGCGAGACCGGATCGGTGACGCCAAAATAATGGAACGGGCAAAGGAGCTTTTCTTCAAGTGCTTCCGGCAGGCGGATTTCGGCGGCGAAGGATCCGCCAAAATCAGGAAGGATGGAGCTTCCATCCATACGCTCGGGCGTGGCGGTGAGGCCTAGCAGGATTTCGGGGCGGCAGTTATCGAAGATGGGGCGATAACTGGTCGCGGTGCTGTGATGAGCTTCGTCGATGACAATGAACCGGTGATGCTCGGGCGAGAACGTTGCCCACGGCTGGGCGGTGAGGAGGCTTTGCACCGAAGCGAAGACGTAGTGCCAATCAAGAGGGCGCTCACCATCCACCAAGAGTTCGCCGAAATTGGGGTCACGCAAAATGGTGCGAAAGCAGTCGCGGGCCTGTTCGAGGATTTCTTTGCGATGGGCGATGAAAAGAAGTTTGGGCCGGGCGGTTTCGGAGGGGTTGGCTTTGGCTGAGCTCGCGGCAAAGCGCGCGTAGTCGAAAGCCGCCATGACGGTTTTACCTGTTCCGGTGGCGGCGACGACAAGGTTGCGCGTCTGACCAGCAAGACGGGCGGCGGCGAGCGCTTCGAGAATACGCTCTTGAAATGCGTGCGGACGAATATCCGCAAAGAAGCGCGGACCGTTGTTTTCCGCACCGTTTTTGGCGTAGTGAATCGCCTCCTTGAAGCGTTGCGCCTGCGTGGAATCGTAGGACTCGAAATCGGGACTGCTCCAGTAGGTGGAAAACTCGGCGGCGAAACGGTGCAGGATATGGGGCAGATCGCGTTCGGTCACTTTGACCGTCCATTCGAGACCGCTGGTCATCGCGGGGCGCGACATATTGGCGGAGCCGATGTAGGCGGTGGAGAAGCCGCTGCGGCGGTGGAAGTGGTAGGCTTTGGCGTGGAGACGCGTGCGTTCGGTGTCGTAGGAGACTTTTACCGAGAAACCCGGGCGGGCGGCGAGAGAGGCAATTGCCTCGGGATCGGAGGCTCCCATGTAGGAGGTGGTGACGATGCGAACAGGGATGCCACGGGCGGCGAGATTCTCGAAGGCGGGTTCGAGTAGTCGCAGCCCTCCCCATTTGATGAAAGAGACCAAAATATCAACCCGGTCGGCGGTGAGCATCTCCTGCCGGAGTTCGTGTTCGAGCTGTGGGTCGTGTCGTGCACCGGTGAGCAAGCTGCTGGTCGCAAGCGGGGTGGTCGGCCGAGGCAGTGGCTGCGGCTCCACCCCGCCCGGAGCGGGTGCGTGTAGGGAAAGCAATAACGGAGACGCAGAGGAAATGAGCGTCTTGCGCCGGAGGTATTCGAGCCCGTCGGTCGCTGCAATCAGCTCGACGAGTCGGTTGACCAAAGGCAGGCGCTTCTCGGGTTTACGTGCGCGAAGGGCTTGGCTGATGAGTTGAAGAAGAAACTGACCGTAAGCGTGGGGAGCTTCCTCGTCGTCGAGTTTGCCAAGTATAGATTTGAAATCGGGCTGGGCCGCGAGCGCGGTAGAAAGCTCGGCGTCGAGTAGTCGCTCATAAAGCCCGACGGCTAATCGCGGCGCGTGATCGTTGCTCATGTCGGCATCATCCGCCGCAGATACGCATCAAACAGTGGCACGGTAAAGCCGGTGTCACCGTGGGCGGGGCTGTAAATCATGCCTTTGGAAATAAGCGAGGAACGCACCGGGGCGACGCTGCGCACGGATGCTTTGAGTTGCTCGGCTATTTCACCTGAGCGGTGCGGGCCTGCGCCGAGCGTGGCCATGGCGCGCATGTAATCTTTTTCCCGTGGCGTGAGGCGATCAAAACGCACCCGAAAAAAGCCTTCGTCCAAGCGACGGAGAGAGGATGCGGTGGCGCGTGTCACCACGGCGGCGTCAATCGTGGACGTCGGCGCGAGGTTCCACGCCTGATAGCCCCATTCTTGCAGGAAATAGGGGTAGCCCTGCGTCTGTGCGTAAATCGCGTCGATGGCCTCGGGTAAAAACGCCACGCCCGCCCGTTCGGCGGGTTCGGCGAGCGCTTGCCGCGCATCCTCGGGCGAGAGCGGGCCGATCTCGGGGTAGTCGAAGAGGCGTTCGGCGTAGGATTTGGAGCGTCCGGCTAAACCGACGACTTGCGGCAGGCCGGCACCGACGAGGAGGAGCGGCAGACCTTTTTGCGCGATCTTGTGCAGCGCCATGATGAGTGCGCTGAACTCGGATTCGGTGAGGTATTGCAGCTCGTCAATGATGATGGCGACGGCGGTCTTGCGCGCCCGGGCGGCTTCGCCAATCGCAAGGAAGAGGGCAGGTAAGTCAGATTCTAAATCGCCGCTATCGGCCACGCCGAGTTCGGGGTCGATGTCGATGCCGAGTTCGATTTCCCCGAGGGTGACCTTGAGCCCGTTGGTAAAGCTTTTGAGGATACGAATGCCGCGCTTCACCGCCGCCTCGACTTGTTCACCCCGGTCGAGGGCGAGGAGAATACGCCTTAATTCGGGCAATAGCAGCGCGGGCAGAGATTTTTCCTCATGGGCCTCGATCAAGGTCGTCTGAAAACCGGCTTCGCGGGCCTGATCCTCCACGCGATTCAGAAGCACCGTCTTGCCGACACCCCGTAGGCCGACGAGAATAAAACTTTTGGTGGAGAGTCCGTTGCGCGTGCGGGTGAGGGCGATGCGCGCGTTCTCCTGCAAATACGCACGTCCCGTGAGTTCAGGCGGCTGAGTGCCTGCTCCGGGTGCGTAAGGATTAAGCGCAGGATCCATTAGTGGATGAAATCAACGAGTGTTACCAAGGTATTCAACTAAAACCGTAACCTTGGGTAACATTCTTTGATTTGTGGAAGGCTTCTGAAAATGGCTCCTGAAAATGGGGTTAGGCCGTTGTTTGCTGGTTTTCCGGTATCTCTTCCGTGTATGGGCCGAAGAAGCGTTAGCGTTGAAGTCGATGAGGTGGTTGTGGCGCATTAAAGGCTGTAGGCCAAGTTTTCTGGATTTGGTTTTGAGTGGGTCAAGCAACGCGGGTCGTTGATAAGCTCGGATTTGGGAATAATTCGCCTTGCGCGTCAGTTACAGAGCTGATTTCGGGCCAGTGGGCTAGGAGTTGTTTGGCGGAAATGCGGGCGAGTTCTTTGGGCTCGATTTTATTTAGGCCGCCACCGTAAACGCGGCCTTCGCCTCGGAGTTCGTCGCCGGTGACTTGGCTCAGCCACTCCTGTATCCAGGCTGCGCGGGGTCAGGCTGAGTATGGTTGTATTTTATCGACCCTCATTCGCTACAAATGGCGTCTGCCAGCTTTTATCTTCCAGGGAGCTGTCCTCAGTTTTCTAGCCATGTGGAGATGAGGAAGGATGGTGTTTGAGGCGCTAGCTTCAAATACAACAGTACTCGGCTTGGCCTCGTCGGCTCGCGCCTAGCGGAACAAGCTCGGCCAAATCTTTTTAGTCTTGGGGCATAAATTCAACGCGCGTGTCTCGCCCCTTGCCCGAGGCAGCCGCTATTTTGCTCCGTTCCGTGCAGGTGCATCTGCTGACCGAGCCCGAGGCTCGAGCTCGGGCGCTGGTCTTGCTCGCCGAGCATCCTTATTTCGGCGGCGAGGCGGCGACCCAAGCGGCCTGCGCATCGAAGGTGAGGGGTAAGGCATCTACCCCCCACGCTGATGCTCTGGCGACGATGATGTCGTGGCCAGATATGCGGCCGCTTATTTAATTTGGATGTTATTTTGCACGCGGATCACACCATTAACCATGGCGGCGACATCTTCGGCTTGTGCTTTCTCAGCGGGGGTGTTTACGAAACCGCTGAGCTGGACGACCCCTTTAAAGGTTTCGACGGAGACGTCCATGGCCCCGACGACGGGGTCTTTGACGAAGGCGGACTTCACTTTGACGGTGATGGCGCTGTCGTCGATATATTCGCCGGTGCTGGCGCGAGTGTCGGTCGAGGCGCAGCCGGTGGCCAAAGTGGCCAAGCCGAGGGCGGAAAGGGAGATTGCGAGCAGGATAAAAGGCTTAAGGGATGTTTTCATGGCAAAAGGGTAGTAGCGTAAAAGCGGCGGCGGTTCGGCCCTCGGTGATTTTTAGTTTATTGGCCGCAACAGCGGAATCGACGGGTCCGAACGGGGAGGGTGAGGGGGCACGGGGGAAATCACGGGCGGGACGCCCGTGTCACGGTGACGGAGCCGGAGTCGGAGTCGGAAATCACGGGCGGGACGCTCGTGCCACTATGTCGGAGGCGGACCATTGACGTCACATTTGCTGGCGGAAGAGGGACCAGAACCGGTCGGTGAACTTCACCCAAGGCGTGCGGGCTTGCCACTCGGCGAGGGTGATCTCGTGGGAAAGGATTTTGTCGGCTTCGAAGGTGCGGGTCATCTGCGCGGCGAAGGCGGCGTCGTAGATGTTGAGGTTGGCTTCATCGTTAAGGCGGAAGGCGCGATTATCGAAATTGGTCGAGCCGACGGAGGACCAAAGATCGTCCACGATCATGGCCTTGGCGTGCAGGTTGGTGGGCTGGTATTCGTAGAGTTTAACCCCGGCCTCCAAGAGGGGACCCCAGCGCGCGCGCGTGGCTTGGCGGACGTGAGGCGTATCGGTTTTATCTCCGGGCATGATCACTTCAACGCGCACGCCGCGGCGGGCGGCCGCAGCAATGGTTTCGATGAGGAGATCATCGGGCACGAAGTAGGCCTGGGTCAGCAAGAGGGTGCGGCGGGAAGCGGCGATGGAGAGCAGATACATGAGGCGGATGTTTTCGCTGCCCTCGTCGGGCGAGCTGTGAAACATCTGCGCGCGCTGGTCGCCGACAGGGGTGAGAGGAGGGAAGAAGTCGCTCGTGTGCTCGACGTTGGAGCGGGCCTTGATCCAGTTGACCATGAAGACGGCCTGCATCTGCGCGACGACCGGGCCTTCGACTTTGAAATGGGTGTCGCGCCAGTGGAGCGGGTCTTGCGCGTTGCCGGTCCACTCGTCGCCGATGCCCACGCCGCCGGTGAAGCCGACGCGGCCGTCAACCACGAGAATTTTGCGATGGGTGCGGTTGTTGAGGCGGGTGAGGTGATACCACTTGAGCGCGTGGTAGCGCACGACTTGGCAGCCAGCCTGTTCGAGCTCGTCGATTAGCGCGGCCTCCATGCGGACGGAGCCTGCCCAATCGAGCAGAACGAGAACTTTGACCCCGAAGCGGGCACGCTCGGCAAGAGCGGTGGCGAAGGTTTGGCC
>Ga0335395_10003088_pt1 | contig 10333 bp, 8 predicted proteins | sample MAT02_FD_205744 | JGI IMG/M metagenome (GOLD analysis project Ga0335395, IMG submission 205744) | Freshwater microbial communities from Lake Fryxell liftoff mats and glacier meltwater in Antarctica - MAT-02 (spades assembly) (version 2) ...
CGTCATCCAGCTTGAGCATCGCGGCCGGCCCGGTGCTGACCATGGGCACGATCTTCTCGAAGGGCACGCCCAGCGCGATCATTTCGCTCATGGCGAGTGTGAGCGAGAAGCGCGCCTTGCCGGTGAAGGGGTGGTCCTCCTCGGGGTCCGAGTGGTTGGCGGGTGTGCCGGGGGGCGCGGGGATGCGCGTGTTGTAGCCGTGCATGTCGGCGCCGAGCGTGTCGGGCATGATGCCCGCATCGAGGCTGATGCGCGCCATTTTGAAGGAAAAATGGGAGCCATGCCCCACATCCACCTTCAGCCCGGCATCAAGTGCCGCCTGCACCATCCCATGCACCTTCCCGGTGCGCCGGTCCACGAAGCCGCCGGGGTGGCGGGTGAAGGGGTGGGCCAAGATGTCACCCGGGCGGAGCAGGGGGATGACGAGGGGAAGGATTTCATCCGCGTCAACGCCGTTATTGCCGGTCTCGGGCGTCGGCCAAAGCTGGCCAAAATGGCAATAGACAGGCAGGTCTGACTCGCGGCCAATCTGCGCCGCCTTCTTGAGCACCTCCAGGCCGTAACGCGCCATGTTGCCGATCTCGGCATGGGCCTTCACGCCGCGCACCAGGCCGGGGTTTGCACGTGCAGCCTTCACGGTGGCGTCGATATCCACATGCTCGGGGCCATAGAGCGTCGGGTAGTAATGCCCTTCCAGCCCGCCCACGACATAGGCGCTGATGAAGCTGAAGACGCGCGAGTGGGCTGGCTTGGCGATGAATTCGTTGAAGCCGGGCAGCGTCATGCAGGAGGCGCCGCCCTGGTCCACCAGTGCCGTCACGCCGCTGTCCACGCCGGCCATGTCGGCGGGTAGGCCGAAGCGGCCGGAGACGTAGGTGTAGATATGCGCGTGGGTGTCCACCATGCCGGGCAGAACGATCTGGTCGCGGACGGAGATCACCTCCTTGGCGCTGCTGGGCAGGATATCGGCGGCGATGGTGGCAATGCGGCCATTTTTCACCGCCACATCCATGATGCCATCAAGGTTGGAAGCGGGGCAGACCACGCGGCCGCCCTTCAAAAGGATGTCATAGTCCACAGGACGTCTCCCTGAATTATTGTCCGAACTTGCTGAGGATGAGCTTTTCCAGCCCGGCGACAACTCCGTAAAGCACCAGCCCGACCACGCAGAGCATGCCGATGGAGGCGAGGATCAGGGCAGTTTCAGCCTGGCTGGAGGCAAAGAGGATCAGATATCCAAGCCCCGCCTGCGCCGTGATGAACTCGCCCACGATGACGCCGATGATGGCGAAGGTCACGGCGATCTTCAGGCCCGAGAAGATGTGCGGCAGGGCATAAGGAAAGCGGACGGAGAGAAACACCTGCCAGGACCGCGCCGTCAGCGCTTTGCACAGCCGCAGCATGTCCGGCGGAGTGGCGTTGAGGCCGGTGAGTGTCGCGATCACCACGGGGAAAAAGGCGATGAACATCGAAAAGGCCAGCCGTGAGGATGAACCAATGCCCAGCCAAACGATGAACAGCGGGGCGAGCGCGATCTTCGGGATGAGCTGGAAAAAGATCACATTGGGATACAGCGCCGCATAGGCCCATTTTGAATAGGAGAGCAGGACCGCCAGCGAGATTCCGAGCACGGTGGCCAACATGAAACCGATGGCGGCCTCGGTGCCGGTCGGGACAGCGTGCCTCAACAGGAAGGGCCAGGCGGAGACCGTGCGCGCATAGATATCGCTGGGCGCGGGCAGGATGACCTTGGGCACCTGGTAAAAATCCACCAGGAATTCCCAAAGCAGCAGCACCACGGCGGCGAAGGCGATGGGCAGCAGGATCTGCACCGCTGGATGGGCAACAAGCTCACGCTTCTCGACGTTCAGGGCAGCGGGCGCTTCAGCGGGAAGTGCTAAGGTTTCAGTGACACTCATGCCGCATCCTTGATGCTGTGCTCGATCATCCCGCGCAGCCGCGCGACGATTGCATTGAATTCCGGGCTGTCCTGCACGCTCTCATCGCGCGGACGGGCGAAGGGAATGGGCACATCGGCCACGATCACGGCTGGCCGCTTGGTCATCACCAGAACGCGGTCGCTCAGCAACACGGCTTCACGAATGGAGTGAGTGATGAAAATGCCCGTCTTGCGGTGTCGCGCCCACAGGTCGAGCAGGACCAGGGCCATTTCGTCGCGCGTGATGGCATCGAGCGCGGAGAAGGGCTCGTCCATCAGCATGATGGAGGGCGTATGAACCAGCGAACGGCAAAGGGCTACGCGCTGGCGCATGCCGCCCGAAAGTTCGCGCGGGCGCTTGTCCATGAAGGCGCCCAGGCCCACGGATTGCAGAAGCTCCTCCGCACGGGCGATGTATTTCTCGCGCGGAAGGCGCATCATCTTGATGGGAAACAGCACGTTGTCGCGCGCCGAAAGCCAGGGCAGCAGCGTCGCGTCCTGGAAGACCAATCCCGCATCGCGGCGCGGCCCGACCATGGGCTGCCCGCCGATGGAGATGCTGCCGGCGGTGATGGCCTCAAGCCCGGCCAGCATCATCAGCAGCGTGGATTTCCCGCAGCCGGAGGGGCCAAGAATGGAGACGAACTCCCCCTCCGCGATGTCCACCGAAACCCCGGCCACCGCCTCGATAGGCCCGGCCGGCGAGGCATAGGTCTTGCGGACACCGCGAAGCGAAATCATCCGAGCATCTGGCCGAAGGGTGCGAGGCGTGTGCGCTGCGCTGCCCACTCCTCGGCTGTCAGCTTGATCTTGCCGGCAAAGCGGTTGGAGATGATGGTCTCCGTGCTGGGGCGCTTCGCATCGGCGGGCGCGCCGAACTCCATCACCAGATCAGTCATCGCATTCCACTTGGCCATGTCGGTGAAGCCCAACCCGTTCTCGATGGCTTCGGGAACAAGCATGGTGGACTGCATCAGCCCCTGACTGAGCCGCGCATTCTCACGCCCGCCCGAGGTGATGCCGATCTCAGGCACCTGGCGGATGAACATGTCCAGCGCCCGCTCAGGTTCACGAAGCTGCAGTGCCACGGCTTCCAGCAACGCCTCGGTGACGGCCTCGGCCTGGGCGGCGCGGTCGCGCAGCACTTCGGCGCGGGTGCAGATCACATTGGCGTAGAAGTTCAGCCCCGCCGAGGAATAGGGGATGAAGCGGTGCGGCGCATTCTGGGCCTGCATCACCGGAATGGTGGAGGAGCCGATGGCGGTGACAGCATCCACCTGGCGGTCGATCAGCGAGCGCTCCAGCACGCGATTATCCATCTGCTGGATCGTCACGGTGGAAAGGTTGATGCCCGCGCGGCGCGCAAAGGCAGGCCAGAAGGGAAATTCCGCGCTGGTCGGCACGGCGCCGATGCGCTTGCCCTCCAGATCCTTGGCGGTGCGGATGGGACTGTCGGCGCGAAGTGCCACGCCCATCGTCATGTCGTAATTGACGGTGGCCATGCCGACCACAGGCAGTTCGCGCGCCGCGGCGAGGATCATGGGGCCGGCACCGATGATGGCGTAGTCGAACTGACCCTGGGAGAGGGCCTGCGCGGCAGCAACGGAGCCAAAGCCGCGCGTCACTTCCACATTCAGGCCACGGCGGGAAAAGGCACCCATTTCGCGGGCGATAAAGGCATAGGCCGTGGAGCCCTGGGCAAGCCACGGAAGCGTCAGGCGCAGCGCGGCTTGGGCGCGTGCAACATTCGGTGCGGCAAGTAGGGCGGCGCCACCAGCGAGCGCGGAACGACGGGACAGCGTGACCATGGCGGAAGGCCTCCAGGCAATTTGTTTCAGCGGTTTCATCTATGGGTAGGCGGGCCGGGCCGCAAGCGTGGGACGGACTGCGCTCAATGGAATGGGGGACGGGCATGCTCGGTTTGCAGGCAGCGCTGCTTCTCTCACGCACGAATCCACAGCACGGAGAATGTGGTGGGCGCTTCGGCGGGCGGCTCCGATGCGTGGTCAGGTAAATGGAAGCGTCAAGATGAGAATGCCGCCCAAGCCTCGTCTCTCTGGCACGCTGCCGAAAAGTCAGCAACAAAAAACCCGCCGCCAAAACTGGCGGCGGGTTTGAAGGCTCCGGCTGCGACTGCGGCCGGCGCGTAGCTGCATCACACCGAGTAATACATCTCGAACTCGACCGGGTGCGGCGTGTGCTCAAAGCGATACACTTCCGTCCACTTGAGTTCGATGTAGCTCTCGATCAGGTCCTTCGAGAACACGTCGCCGGCCAGCAGATAGTCATGATCGGCGGCCAGGGCACCCAGTGCTTCGCGGAGCGAACCGCATACCGTGGGGATGTCCTTCAGCTCTTCCGGCGGCAGGTCGTAGAGATCCTTGTCCATCGGATCGCCAGGATGGATCTTGTTCTTGATGCCATCCAGGCCCGCCATCATCATCGCCGCGAAGGCGAGATAGGGGTTGGCACCCGGATCGGGGAAACGGACCTCGACGCGCTTGGCCTTGGGGCTCGTTGCGTAGGGAATGCGGCAAGATGCGGAGCGGTTGCGGGCCGAATAGGCCAGCAGCACGGGCGCTTCGAAGCCAGGGATCAGCCGCTTGTAGCTATTGGTCAGCGGGTTGGTGAAGGCGTTCAGCGACTTGGCGTGCTTGATGATGCCGCCGATGTAGTAGAGCGCCATCTCCGACAAGTCGGCATAGCCATTGCCGGCAAACATCGGCTTGCCGTCCTTCCAGATGGACTGGTGGACATGCATGCCAGAGCCGTTGTCGCCATAGATGGGCTTGGGCATGAAGGTGGCCGACTTGCCGTAGCTGTGCGCCACATTGTGGATCACATACTTGTAGATCTGCATGTGGTCGGCCTGCGTCACCAGCGTGCCAAACTTCGTGCCGAGCTCATGCTGGGACTGTGCCACCTCATGGTGGTGCTTCTCGCCGGCCACGCCCATCTCAATCATGGTCGAGAGCATTTCGGCGCGCAGATCTACTTCGCTGTCCACCGGATTGACGGGGAAATAGCCGCCCTTCACGCCGGGGCGATGGCCCATGTTGCCTTCGGGGAAATCCTTCATCGAGGCGCCGGGGCCTTCGATGCTGTCCAGGCTGAAATGGCCGAAATTGCCGCCCGTGCCGAACTTCACATTGTCGAACACGAAGAACTCGGCTTCGGGGCCGAAGAAGGCGGTGTCGCCCAGGCCAGTGCTCTTGAGGTATTCTTCGGCCTTCTTGGCGGTCGAGCGTGGGTCGCGGCTGTAGCGCTGGCCGGTCGAGGGCTCATAGATGTCGCAGAAGAGGATCAGCTGCGGCTTTGCGCTGAAGGGGTCCATGCAGGCACTGGCCGCATCCGGCATCAGGATCATGTCGGACTCGTTGATCGCTTTCCAGCCAGCGATGGAGGAGCCATCGAACATGATACCTTCCTCGAAGGTCTCTTCCTCGATCGTTGAGACGTGCTGCGCCGTGTGCTGCCACTTGCCGCGCGGATCGGTGAACCGGAAGTCCACATATTCCACGCTGTTCTCCTTGATCATTTCCATGACCTTGGAGACGCTATCGGGGGAATTCATCGCCATGTCGTCTCTATCCTGTTGCCTGCGTCCCTGTTGATATCTCCGCCCGGCCCCGTGCGTGGGATCTCCGGGCAGCCGCCCCTTGCCAGCCAGGGACGCGCCCAGGGCCAGCGAGTGGCGAAACTTTCAGACCGCGTCTTCGCCGCGCTCACCTGTTCGGATGCGGATCACCTCGATAATGTCAGAGACGAAGATTTTCCCGTCGCCAATTCGCCCGGTACGGGCAGCCGCCTGGATGGCCTCCACGGCGCGTTCCAGCATGTCGTCGGCGCAGATGACTTCGATCTTCACCTTCGGCAGGAAGTCCACCACGTATTCTGCGCCGCGATACAGCTCCGTATGACCCTTCTGCCTGCCAAATCCCTTGGCCTCCAGCACGGTCAGGCCTTGCAGGCCGATCTCGTGCAGCGCGTCCTTCACCTCGTCGAGCTTGAAGGGCTTGATGATGGCCTCGATCTTTTTCATCTCATCCAACATGTCTGTGCGTGGCCGGGCTTGGGCCCACGACGTTTCCCGAACAGCCCCCGATGGTGATACGCGCCACCGCCGCTTGGACCGGGTGCCTTGTGCACGCCGATGCCATCCGGCGCAATCGGTCTCAGGTGAAGTTCTCGGCGATCCGCCTGCATCAAGCGCTCTAAAGATGGGCAGCATGCCCCACTTCAAGGCAGGTCTCTGCACCCGACCTTGCGTCGCTTTGGAGGGGCCACCATGATAGAGTAAGGATTCCATGCCTCACCAAGGTGCCGCGCCCATGAAACCCATGAATGATCTGCTTTCCGCGACGGGGACCACGATCTTCACCGTGATGTCGGCGCTGGCGGTGCAGCATGGCGCGATCAACCTGGGCCAGGGCTTTCCCGATTATGACGGCCCCCCCGATGTGCTGCAGGCCGCCGCCGATGCGCTGATGGATGGGCGCAACCAGTACCCGCCCATGACCGGAGTGCCGGAACTTCGCCAGGCTGTCGCCGCCGCCAACAAGCGCTTCTACGGCCTCGAGGTGGACCCCAACGCGGAAATCATCGTCACCTCCGGCGCTACTGAGGCGCTGACCGCAAGTCTGATGGCCGTGCTCAACCCGGGCGACGAGGTGGTTCTGATCGAGCCGCTTTATGACACCTACGCCCCCACGGTGAAGCTGCTGGGCGGCATCCCGCGCATTGTCCGCCTGAACCCGCCAAAATGGGAACTGCCACGCGCCGAACTGGCCGCCGCTTTCGGCCCCAAGACCAAGGCCATTCTTTTCAACACGCCCATGAACCCGACGGGCAAGGTGTTCACCGCAGCCGAACTCGCTTTCATCGCGGACCTGGTGCAACGGCATGACTGCTACGCCATCTGCGACGAGGTCTATGAGCATTTGACCTATGATGGCTGGAAGCACATCCCGCTGATGACATTGCCCGGCATGCGCGAGCGCTGCCTGCGGATCGGCAGCGCGGGCAAGACCTTCAACCTGACGGGTTGGAAGGTCGGTTACGTCACCTGTGACCGCGCCCTCGCCCCCAATGTGGCCAAGGCGCACCAGAACCTGACCTTCACCACGCCGCCAAACCTACAGCGCGCTGTTGCAGTGGGCCTGGCCAAGGATGACGCTTATTTCGCGTCGCTTTCCTCCGATCTTGCGGCGCGGCGCGACATTCTGACGGCCGGCCTGACGGAGTTGGGCTTCCAGGTGCTTCCGGCCATGGGCAGCTATTTCGTGACCGCCGATATCCGCTCCATAGGGTTCACCGGCGATGACGTGGCTTTCTGCCGCACCCTGACCGAAGAAGCGAAGGTCGCGGCCATTCCCGTCACCGCCTTCTATGCCGGAGAGAATCCGCCCAACCATTATGCGCGCTTCGCCTTCTGCAAAAACGAGAGTGTGCTGCATGAGGCATTGGCCCGCATCGGCGCATGGATGGCGGCGCGGCAATCCGCCCACCGCGCCACGGCATAGTCGGACGGCGCCTTACTGGCTTCCTTCTCGCGGCGGGTTGACGCATCCGGCGCTGGGGGCCTATCCAGCCTTCGCGTGTGGCGGTCGTAGCTCAGCAGGTAGAGCGCCAGGTTGTGGTCTTGGATGTCGCGGGTTCGAGCCCCGTCGATCGCCCATCCCGCGCTTATCATCCCCCGGTTCGCCGAAACACCGCGGGTTGAATGTCAACGCCCATCCAGAGACGGTCCAGCGAGGCGCTCTCGGCATCCATGGAATCCTGGTCGTTACCATAGCGGAGACATGGGGTCCGCGTGCCGCCACCTGCTGGGCCTGCCAATGGTTCAGAGATGTCGCCTGCGCCAAAATGCCATCCGGGCAGCGAAAGGAGGGTTGATCGAGGTGTTGGGACGCAACAAACCAGCGGCTCGCAGTCTGCGTGGCCATCTGGTCCGCCTCGCGGTCCTGCTTCTGCTGCCGGCGCTGCTCATTGGGGCTTGGCTCACGGCCGAAGTGGCGCATCGGCTGCGATCCGACATGGAGGGCCTGCTCGCCGCCGAGGCACGCGCCGCCGCCGCCGCGGTAGGCCGCGACCTGCAAACCGCGGTGGTGCTGCTGGAGACACTGGGCACCTCACCCCATCTCGATGCAGGCGCCGATGGGCTGGAGGCTTTTCACGCGCAGGCCCGCCTGGCTGTCGCGTCGCTGGGCGGCTTCGTCATGCTGACGTTGCCAGAGGACCCTTTGCGCCAAGTGATCAACAGCCGGCTGCCATTCGGCACCAACCTGCCCGACAATCTTCCTGAAGGCCCCGCGGCGGTAGCCCTGCAAACCGGCCGCATTGCCTTTCGCCCGCCTCTGGACCTCCCTGGCATCGATCAGGTCTTCGCGGGGGTTGCGGTGCCCATCCAGCGGGAGGGGCGTGGCGTTATCGCAGCCCTCGCCATGCCCCTTCCAGCGGCCAGGCTGGCCCCCTTGCTTCGGCAGCCTGATCGCGCGAGCTCATCCAGCGCATTCATCCTCGCTGCCCCCGCCAATTCAGTGGTGAGCCTTTCCACGCGCGGCGACGTCCTGCCAAGGATCCCAGCCCGAGACATCCTGGACCTTGCAGGGGATCAGCGTCGTGGCCTCCTTCGCCGCGGCGATGCGCCAACCTCCGACCCGGCATTGATCGCTTTCGAACGCGTTCCCGTCAGCGGCTGGATCGTGGCCCTGGGCATGACGCGCGAGGAAGAACTTGCCGCATGGCTGCGCCCTGCATTGGCCAGCGCGACCCTGGTGCTCGTTCTGGTTCTGAGCCTTGCACTGATTGCAGGTGCGACGATCATTCGTCTGATCCAACCCTTGGCCGGGTTGACGGGAGAGGCGGGCGCGCTCCCGCCCGGCACCGTCCGTGTCGCCGAGTTCGAGGCCTTGGCAGAGGCCGTTGCAGAGGCGCGGACCGCACCCCTGCGCGAGGCGGCGATCGCGAATCGCGCGGCCGCCGAGAATCTTCGACTGGCCCGAAAAGCCGAGGATGAGCGCCAGCTTCTGCGGTCCATCATCTTCTCCGTGCCTGACGAAATCTTCGTGAAGGACGCCGCACTTCGCTACGTGGTTGCCAATCCGGCGTCTGTTCGGCTGATCGGCGGAAGCAGGGGCGAAATCCTGGGCGCCACGGATGATGAACTGCTGGCCCCCGAAGTGGCGCGCCGGGTGAAGGATGTTGACCAGCGCACGATCAAAACGGGAGAAGTGCAGGAATACGAGATGAGCATGATCCTGCCAGGCCATCCGGACGAAACTCGCATCTATGCGCTGGTCAAGGCGCCCTGGCGTGATTCGGCGGGACGCATCGTGGGGCTTGTGGGGGTGGCGCGCGACGTGACGGAGCGTCGGGCCGCCGAACTGAGGATACATGGAGCAGAACAGGCCATGCAGCGCATCGCGCGCGCCGATATCATGGCTGCAATGAGCTTGGGTGTCGCGCATGAACTGAACCAACCGCTGACCGCGGCGGGAAATTTCCTGCGGGCGGGCATTCGCTGGCTGAGTCCGGCCCCGCCCAATCCGATGCTCATCTCGGCAGCGCGCGAGGCCATGCAGGAAGCGGCCGCCCAGACGCTGCGCGCCGGGGAGATTCTTCGCCGGTTGCGGGATTTCATCAATCGCGGCGAGACCGAGCAACGCCTGGTTTCACTGGGTCCGCTAGTGGCAAATGGCGTGGCACTCGTCTCCGCCGGTCAGGGTGCGGAGGCGCCGCGCATCACGCTCGATCTTGCGATTTCAAGCTGTCTTGTCATGGCCGATGAAGTGCAGATGCAGCAGGTCTTCGTGAATCTTCTACGCAATGCCATCGAAGCGACTGAGGGAGTGGCGGAGCGGGGAATCTCGGTCACCTTATGCCGGGAGGCCGAGGAGGCTGTGCTGCGCTTCGCCGATGCAGGACCTGGTTTACCGGATGAAGTGCTGGAGCGCCTGTTTCAACCCTTTGTCACCACAAAGGAGACAGGCATGGGAATCGGGCTTTCGATCTGCCGCACCATCATCGAGGCGCATGGCGGGCGGATCAACGCTGAGGATGGTGTGGGGGGCGGTACGATTATGACCATCCGCCTCCCCCTCGCCAGGGCGGCCCTGGCAGCATGACCGACCGCGTGGTGCATGTTGTGGATGATGATGAGGCGGTGCGGCGCTCCCTGGCCATGCTGCTGGCTTCGAACGGTTTGATTACAAAGACTTACGCCAATGCGGAGACAGTGCTCTCTGCCGCTCTTGAGCCTGAGGGGCTCGCCAGGGGTTGCGTGATCCTTGACGTGCGAATGCCCGGCATGGACGGAATTTCGCTGATCGGGGCGCTGCAACGCGAGGGCGTGACCCTGCCCGTGTTGGTTGTCACCGGCCATGGCGATATTCC
>Ga0335395_10003089_pt1 | contig 10331 bp, 3 predicted proteins | sample MAT02_FD_205744 | JGI IMG/M metagenome (GOLD analysis project Ga0335395, IMG submission 205744) | Freshwater microbial communities from Lake Fryxell liftoff mats and glacier meltwater in Antarctica - MAT-02 (spades assembly) (version 2) ...
AAGCATATCCAACGGTGCTTCCATTATTGACTTTACACCGCCTCAAAAGATTGATTTGTTTTTACGGAATTTTAAAGAAGCCCTTGATGGTGAAATAATTGCCGGGGAAAGCAGTGTGATTGATACAGATGGAAATCTCCTCTGGTACCAGTATAACTACACGCCCATTATTTCGGATGCAGGTTTGGTTACCGGCGTATCTATGAGTATGCTGGACATTACCAAATCTAAAACGCTTGGTGCAGCATTGCAGGCCACTGGCAGGCTGCTTTCATCGGTATTTGATGCCACTTCTATCGGGATCGCTATTGTAGACGAAGCAGGTTTTTTTGTTGATGTAAACCAGGAGTTCTGCAGCCTTTACGGCTATGAAAGAAGTGAATTAATAGGTAAGGAACATTATTTGCTGATCGCAATTCCTGACAGGGAAAAGGCACAACAGCTTCACCTGGATTTTATTGGCGGGAAGGTAAAAGAATCCGGGGCTGAAACAGTGGCGCTTAAAAAAGATGGAATCCGTTTTGAAATTTATACAAGCTCCGAATTATTGCTGCAGGATGATGGCAAAAGGTATAAAGTAAAATCTGTAAGAGATATTACACTTGAGAAAAATGCCATTCGAACGATAGAAGCCAGCCAAATAAAATACAGGGCGATGCTGGATAATTCTATGCATTCTTTTTTCCTTTCCATGCCTGATGGTGCCATACTGGAGGCCAACAAAGCTGCTACTGAAATATTTGGTTATACGGAAGAAGAATTTTTGCACATGGGCCGCCAGGAATTTGTTGAGCATGATATAAATTTTATACAATCACTTAAAGAACGGGAAGAAAACGGCTTTGTTACAGCATTGGCTTATTGTACTAAAAAAAACGGAGAAAGAATTACCTGTGATTTTTCTTCAGTTATTTTTTATGATATCAATGGTGAAAAAAGAAACAGCACCATGTTGATCGATGTGACTGAAAGAAAGAAATTGGAAAAACTCTTAGAGGATACCAACCAAATGGCAAAAGTGGGTGGCTGGGAGGTAGATGTGATCAATAACAAACTATACTGGAGCCCGGTTACAAGGCAAATTCATGAGGTTGGGTTTGGTTTTATTCCGGAAGTGGAAACAGCCATCAATTTTTATAAGGAAGGCGAAAGCAGACAATTAATAGCGAAAGCAGTAAAAGACGGGGTGGAAAAGCAACTTCCCTGGTATGAAGAGTTGCAAATTGTAACAGCCCTCGGAAATGAACGCTGGGTAAGAGTAAGCGGTAAACCTGAATTTGAGGGAGAAAAATTGGTAAGGCTGTATGGGTCATTTCAAGATATTACTGATAATAAATTAGTGGCATTAGAGCTGGAAAGAAGCCGCCAGGAATACCAGTCTCTTTTTGAACAAAACCCCAATGCTGTGATTTATTTACGATTAGACGGAAACTTTTTTAAAGTGAATGATGTTGCTGCATCCATTGCTGAAACAACAATTGATGCATTGCTGCAGCAAAACTTTATAGAGTATCTACACCCTGATGATATTGAAATGGTGATAGCATATTTTGAATCAGTCAAAACTGGAACACCCAAAACCTACAACACGAAAATAATTACTGGCAAAGGAAATTTAAAACACCTGCATGTAACCAGCATGCCCATTATTGTCGGTACTGAAATTGTAGGGGTGTCGAGCATTCTATCAGATATCACCAGAGAAAAAGCATCAGAAGAAGAACTCCTTTTTCAGTCGCACCTGATCAACGCCATTAAACAAGCAGTGATTGTTACTACTGTTGAGGGGGTTATTACTTATTGGAACGATTATGCAGAAGTTTTATATGGTTGGAAAAAAGAAGAAGTGATGGGCAGAAATATCGTTAAGGTACTCCCTGGTGAATTATCAAAGGAAGCTGCCATCGCAATAATGGAAAACCTTGGTAGAGGCGAAAGCTGGACGGGTTCATTTTCTGTTAAAAATAAAGCAGGCGATTCATTTACAGCCTATATCTACGACTCTCCCATTTTGGATGCTTCCGGCAATCTATCGGGCATCATTGGTGTAAGCTGGGATATTACCAAAGACTTAGAAACGCAGGCTTACATCAAATTTCAGGCAGGCTTGCTGGATTGCGTGGAGCAAGCGGTAATAGCAAGCGACCTGGAGGGAACAATTTATTATTGGAATCATTATGCGGAGGTTTTATATGGATGGAGCAAGGAGGAAGCACTTGGTAAAAATGCAAGTTTTTTGTTGAGTAAAGATCCTCATTATAATCAATTGGCAATTGAGCTGATGGGGCAATTCAGGCAGGGTAAAAGCTGGGCTGGTGAGTTTATACTTCAAAATAATAGAGGTATCAGTTTCCCGGTATTCTGTGTTAATTCACCTGTTTATAACAGCAATCAGGAATTAACCGGTATCATAGCCGTTTCTTATGATATTTCAGCAAGGATACAGGCAGAGCAACAAAAAGAGTTTGAGCAGCTGGATAAGGAAGCACTGATAAATTCTACGAGAGATTTAATTTGGAGTGTAAGCAAAGACTTCAAACTAATTGCAGCCAATAAGGCGTTTGTAGATTTGATGAAAATGTACACCGGTAAGGATATAAAGCCGGGTGACGGATTGCATGATCCGGAGGATATTCCTGTTGAATACATTGAAATATGGCAAAAGCAATATAGTCGTGGCTTGGCGGGAGAGTCATTCACCTTTGAATTTTATACACCCGAGGAAGCAGGCATGAAGGAAGCCTGGTCAGAAACTACCATAAACCCAATTGCCAATAATGAAGAAGTGATCGGTATTGCCTGCCACTGCAGAAATATTACGGATCGTAAACTCTTTCAAAAAACACTGCTCGATATAAATGTAAAACTGGAGACGGCCCAGCAAATTGCAAAACTTGGATATTGGGAAAGAGATATCAAAACAAATAGCTTTTTCTGGTCGGAGCAAACCAGGAAAATGTTGAATCTTCCGGAAAACATTACCAGCAGCAGTTTTGAATCACTTATGGAAATGATTCACCCGGATGACAGGCAGAAGGCATTAGATTTTTCTACCATTAATAATATTGAAATTTCTACTTCAATTGAATACAGGGTAATACTAAAAGATAACATGGTAAAGTATCTGCAGTCCATTCGTTCATTAATAAAACATGAAAATGGATTGCCCGTAAGAATTGAAGGAACCCTTCAGGACATTACCGAACGAAAATTGATTGAAGAGGCTATCCGGGAAAGCGAAGAGCGTTTCAGAATAATGTTTTCCAAAGCGCCTTTGGGCATGGCGTTGATTGATTCACTAAATGGAGATGTTTATGATGCCAATGAACGCTTTGCTGCAATCGCTGGAAGAACCATTGATGAATTAAAAAAAACCGATTGGATGCAAATCACTCATCCGGATGATGTGCAGGAAGACCTGGATAATATGAAACTACTCAATGAGAAAAAAATTTCCGGGTTTACTATGCAAAAACGATATGTCCAACCGGATAATTCCATTGTGTGGATACAAATGTCCATCGTTCCAGTTGATACAAAAGATGCGTTGCATCCAAAGCACCTTTGTATGGTGGAAGATATTACCGAAAGAAGATCGGCGGGGCAAGCACTACAGCTCAGCAATGAAAGGTTTAACATGGTATCCAAAGCTACCAATGATGCCATCTGGGACTGGGATATTTTGACTGGTAATGTAATTAGAACAGGCACCGGAATGGAAAATATGTTTGGATATAATTCTGATGAGGCATCTGCCGATAATAACTTCTGGTTTAGTAAAGTGCATCCCGAAGATTTGGAACAAGTATTAAGCAGAAGGGAAATTATTTTTGCTGATGTGAACCAAACTTTCTGGGAAGATGACTACCGGTTTTTAAAAGCGAACGGTCAGTATGCTTATGTGAATGACAAAGGGTTTATCATTCGGGATGAAGCGGGCAGGGCAGTGCGAATAATAGGAGCACTGCAGGATATATCACACAGGAAAGAAGCTGAGTTGATGTTAAAAGACCTGAATGAGCAACTGGGAAAAAGAGCCGAACAACTGGAAACATCTAATAAAGAGCTGGAGAGCTTTGCATACATAGCCTCCCACGACTTGCAGGAGCCACTTAGAATGGTTGGCAGCTTTTTGAAATTATTGGAAAAGAAATACAAAGGGCAGTTGGACGATACTGCAAATAAGTACATTCATTTTGCCGTGGATGGTGCTGACCGAATGAAAAAATTAATACTCGATTTGCTTGAATATTCAAGAGTAGGTACCAGCGATTATATAACTGCCGATACAGACATGAATGAAGTGGTAAATGATGTGTTGAATACGTTTAAAAATACCTTGAAGGAACTGGATGCAACGGTAACTGTTGCTTCACTGCCGGTATTGCCCAATACAAGAAAATTACAAATGGGGCAACTGATGCAAAACCTGGTGGGCAACGCATTAAAATATCACGGTGATGCTAAACCCCTCATCTCCATCGACGTAATAGAAAACGAATCCGAATGGTTGTTTACTGTAAAAGACAATGGCATTGGTATTGATCAACAATATTCAGAAAAGGTATTTATCATTTTTCAGCGCTTACACAACCAGGATGAATATTCAGGCACCGGCATTGGATTGTCTGTCTGTAAAAAAATTATTGAAAAACACGGTGGTAAAATTTGGGTAGATTCCACTCCGGGAGAGGGGAGTACCTTTTTCTTTACTTACCCAAAAAATACAAAATCCTGCAATTGAAATATTAAAATGCAGCCACTGCATATTTAATTGATTGCTCCCGTGGTCGGTGTCCCCACCGAACACTGCTTGCGTTAGAATACCTCCCGAAAATGCGTAAGCAACCCAAACTCGTCCACGTTTGGTTCATAAAATTTTGCAGAAGAAAACCTATACTCCGCAGGGCTGTTGCATAACAACCAATGAGGTTGCATCGGGTTCAGATGCATATATTCCAACTTTTGCTCCCGTGGTCGGTGTCCCCACCGAACACTGCTTGCGTTAGAATACCTCCCGAAAATGTGTAAGCAACCCAAACTCATCCACGTTTTGTTCATAAAATTTTGCAGAAGAAAACCTATACTCCGCAGGGTTGTTGCATAACAATCAATGAGGTTGCATCGGGTTCAGATGCATATATTCCAACTCTTGCTCCCGTGGTCGGTGTCCCCACCGAACACTGCTTGCGTTAGAATACCTCCCGAAAATGTGTAAGCAACCCAAACTCGTCCACGTTTTGTTCATAAAATTTTGCAGAAGAAAACCTATACTCCGCAGGGCTGTTGCATAACTACCAATGAGGTTGCATCGGGTTCAGATGCATATATTCCAACTTTTGGGCAGCTATATGCCTGCTGAAAACTTTTATTGCCAATGGATCTCTAAGCCAGATATTGTGTTGCCTGTCTGTTGCTGTTACCACATAGTTTTTAAACGCCATGTCTTTCATTTGTTTCATCTTATTCACTAAATTTTTAGCAGTAAACTTTTCAAAACTATTCTTAGGAAACTCTTTTCCGTTCATGCACAATTGCTCCCACATCAAGTGAATGTGATTGGGCATTATTACGAAACCGTCTATTTTAATAAGTTGCTGCTGTACCAGCCACTGCAAGCTGTTAATTACAATCATTTTGTTCTCATCAGGCATTAATAAATGCTGCTATTTATTGATGGTGATTGTAAAAAAATAAATTTTATTTAATGCAGTACAGAAATAGCGGTGGCCCTTACAACCAAATTTATTTTCTTTCATGGTTGATTATGTTTACTATAAGATATTAAAAAACAGGGTAGGGTTTCTTATTTTATTTTGTTTTCGGTACTATTGTAAGCGTGTTCGGTGGAACCACCGACCACGTAGGCAGAATTGAAATTTAAAAGGAACTTCATCCATTCCAAATTAATATTTTATGGTTTCGGGAAAGGAAGGGTTCAATTATCATCCTGTTTTTTTTCCAGTTTTTTCAAACGCTCGTCCAATTCCTTTAATGCTTGTTGCTGGCTATTAAGAGATAACTTTTGCTGTTGAATGATTTTCTGTTGTTCCCGAATCATTTTCTGTTGTTCCTTTATGGCATTGATCATAATAAACTGCAGCGGTCCGTAATCTACTCCCAATAGTTTATCGCCTACTTCGCTGTGTTCCTTTAGGGTGGTAATCATATAGGGGGCTATTTGCTGTATGGCCTGTGCAGTGGCACCTACAAATTGCTCCTGTGGGTGATTTTCGGCACCGGTATAGGTAAACCAAATAGGATTTATTTTTTGCAACATTTCAAGCCCGTCTTCAAAGGGTTTCATGTCTTTTTTAAGCCTTTCGTCGCTGCTTACCGTCCAGGCGGTACTACCGGGTTTGGCAGCACTGTTTTGAGAAAGCTGTAATTGAAAAGTTGGCGAAATGACACCAATACCTACTTGTCCTGTGGAGTCAATAACCATGTTGGTGCTGCCCTGGGAAAAATCTGATCCATAAGCAAATGCAAGATTCCTGTTTTGGTTAAGTCCTACTATCCATTGATTGCTCCCGGTGCCTTCGGGCCCCGCATTTTTGAAGCTAATGGCAGCTTCGCCGGTGTTATTGGCTCCGGTGGCAGTATTTTCTACTACGATGCCTTCACGGTATCCAAAGTTTGCCGCATCGTTCGTTACCACGTGCAGCCGGTACTGTGGGGCAGTGGTGCCAATACCTACATCAATACCTGCAGTTGCACCATTTACGCCTGCCACGCTACCCAATACAAGCGCATTATCTACCGAAACAAATGCCCTGTTACCAATAGCCGCTGCGTTGGAAATGGTTGCACTGCTACCTCTTGCCCCATCGCCTACAAATACATTTCCGCTGCCTGTGGTAAGTTGGAAACCTGCACTATCCCCTACCAATACGTTTTTGCTGCCAATGTTAATATTTCGGCCACTGCGCCTGCCAATGGCTACATTGCTTTGGGCATTGTTACTTAATATTCCACTGCTATCACCTATATAAATATTGTAGTTTCCTATGCCGTTCGTATTATTACCAAAGCCGGCACGCCTGCCGATGGTTACATTTCCTGCACCACCACGCAGGTAAAAACCTGATCTATAACCAATTGCCACATTTCCCAAAGCACCTGCTGTGCCATCTGTGCCTAAACGAAAACCTGAATAACTACCTAATAAAGTATTCTCGCTTCCATTTCCGAAACCGCCTGCGGCAAAGCCTAATATCGAATTACTATTACCTCCGGAAATGGTCTGACCTGCCAAAGAACCCACCATGGTATTCTGAAAACTGTTCCTGTCATCGGAACCTGCGGATGCACCCACATAAGTATTGCTTGAGCCAAAAGCATTATTTCTGCCTGCTCCCGAACCCAGAAAGGTGTTGTTTTCTCCTAATCCAGCTGACACAGAACGATTAGATTGCCCAGCATTTAACCCTAAAAAAAGGTTATCTGAAGTTAACTCAATGCGCCCTGCTGGTTGATTGCCCACCCTAAACATCAATGACCTGTTATCGGTAGTACCTATAAAGTTTATGGCAGTATCGGTAAAGCTGTTTCCGGTAAGGCTCCAGCCTTCGGTTGAACTTATGAGTTTCACCCAGCTTATGCCTGTCCAGTAATAGAAACCCTTACCGGCAGCAGCCGCACCAGCAATGGATGCATTGGTATTAAATACAAACAAACCCTCAACCGGGCTTACTACCGGTGCCGCCACAGAAGTATTGGTAAGCGATACTCTTGGCACCAGGACTCCTTTGCTGTCGGAGAAAACATCCAATTGTGCACTTGCATTTGGGCTGTTGGTACCAATACCCACATTTTGAGCGAGACCTACCTGCACAAAAGTGGTCATTAAAAAAACTGAAATGACTAGCTGCTTCATAAAAAGAATTTAATAGAGTTTTTCAACCTTCACGATAGACGGTTGTGATAATACACTGCAATTTAGTATAGGAAAAACGTAATCTATATACCTGAATTCAGGTAATTTATAACTTCAATCATTGTATAAATCCATTCGGTTCCGGCGGGGCTTTAGCCCTCTGAATCTGCTTCGGTGGTCGGTGTTCCCACCGAACAATGCTTGCGTTAGCATAAAAACTTCAATTTGGAGGGCAAGTAAATGATCGGTGTCACAACCGAACACTGCTTGCGTTAGAATACCTCCCAAAAATGTGTAATCAGCCCAAACTCATCCACATTTTGTTCATAATATTTCGCAGAAGAAAACCTATAGCCACAAAAACTCCTCCATATACAAAAGTGAGGTTACATCGGCCTTAAATGCATGTATGCGAATTTTTGTTCTACCCTTAAATATATTTTTTGCTATTTTCTTTTTTGTTTAAACGCACGTATGCCAATTTTTGTTCTGCCACCTCCTTGCTGAAAACTTTTATTGCCAATGGATTTCTAAGGCAAATATCGTGTTGCCTGTTTGTTGTTGTTACCACATAGTTTTTAAGCGCCATGTCTTTCATTTGTTTCATCTTGTTGATCAAAGTTTTAGCAGTAAACTTTTCAAAAATATTCTCAGGAAACTCTTTTCCATTCATGCACAAATGCTCCCACAACAAGTATATGTGATTGGGCATTATTACGTAACCGTTTATTTTAATCAGTTGCTGCTGTACCAGCAAATGCAAGCTGTTAATTACAATCATTTTGTTCTCATCAGGCATTAATAAATGCTGCCATTTATTGATGGTGATTATCCAAAAATAAACTTCATTTAATTCAGTATAGGAATTGCGGTGGCCCTTATAACCAAATTCACTTTCTTTCAGGGGTTGATTATGTTTACTGAAAGATCAGGGTGGGGTTTCTTATTTTTTTTAGTTTTCGGTACTATTTTGTCCGTGGCCGTTGTCCTCACCACCACTTGCTGCAGCGACATCCGATCACTATTTGATTGGAGATGCACCCCGGTATTGTACTTACAGGAGGCTTTTAAAGAGGGAAGTCTTGGGCCCGTGCCCGTTGTCCTCACCAACCACTTGCTCCTGCCACATGCGATCGCTATCGGATTTGAGAAGCACCCCGGCATTGTACTTACAGGAGGCTTTTAAAGAGGGAAGTCTTGGGCCCGTGGCCGTTGTCCTCACCGACCCACTCGCTCCTGCCACATCCGATCGCTATCGGATTTAGGATGCACCCCGGCATTGTACTTACAGGAGGCTTTTAAAGAGGGAAGTCTTGGGCCCGTGGCCGTTGTCCTCACCGACCCACTCGCTCCTGCCACATCCGATCGCTATCGGATTTAGGATGCACCCCGGCATTGTACTTACAGGAGGCTTTTAAAGAGGGAAGTCTTGGGCCCGTGGCCGGTGCTCTCACCAACCACTTGCTCGTGCGCCATCTGATCGCTATCGGATTTGAAAAGCAGCCCGGTATTTTACTTATCAGGATGTATATAACGATTGAAAAGTGTACCACATTGCTGTTGAAAATGGTACCACTTTTGGTAGCAGTTTAACCCGTCTCTTTGGGCCCCCGTGGCAAGTGTCCTCACCTACCACTTGCTACTGCCACATGCGATCGATATCGGATTTGAGAAGCACCCCGGTATTTTACTTTTCAGGATGTATATAACGATTGAAAAGTGAACCACACTGCGGTTGAAAATAGTACCACATTGCGGTTGAAAATGTTACCACTTTTAGTAGCAGTTTAACCCGTCTCTTTGGGCCCGTGGCCGGTGTCGTCACCGACCACTTGCTCCGGCAACATCCGATCGCAATCGGATTTGAGAAGCACCCCGGCATTGTACTTGTCAGGATGTATATGACGATTGAAAAGGCACCACATTGCGGTTGAAAATGGTACCACTTTTAGTAGCAGTTTAACCCGTCTCTTTGGGCCCGTGGCCGTTGTCCTCACCGACCACTTGCTCGTGCGCCATCCGATCGCTATCGGATTTGAGAAGCACCCCGGTATTGTACTTACCTGCAGGCTTTTAACGAGGGAAGGCATCGCAAAACTTTATCTGTGGTTAGCAATGGAGGCGAGGCCATTCTTTAGCTATAGAAAGAAGGCAATTGTGCAAAGAAAAAATTTCCCTATCTTATTTCACTAAATATCAATTTGCCTAAAGTACACGAAAAGGAAGTGTTGCAATTTATTAACAAGGTGAACTCCGGACGGAGCCGATAGGGTTCGGCTTCTGCGCCTGCCGGAGCTTTACGTAAAACTGAAATGAACAATGACAAGGCACCCGTTTCATCTTTGGCAGATCAGCCACCTTCCCCGTTAAAGATGATCAGCCTCCTGCTATTGGGATTTTTTAAACTGATGAATCAAATCTTTCAACTGGTCTAATTCTACCCCCATCTGCTCCC
>Ga0335395_10003090_pt1 | contig 10330 bp, 10 predicted proteins | sample MAT02_FD_205744 | JGI IMG/M metagenome (GOLD analysis project Ga0335395, IMG submission 205744) | Freshwater microbial communities from Lake Fryxell liftoff mats and glacier meltwater in Antarctica - MAT-02 (spades assembly) (version 2) ...
CAGCAACCACGCTTTCGCCAGGCTCCACGTCGCGCGTGCTGACGATGCCCGCATACGGCGCGCGCACCACGGTGTAGTCGGCCTGCTGGCCGGCCTGGGCGAGTCGTGCGCGCGCTGCGTCGCGCGCGGCCACGGCGGTGTCACGTGCGGCCCGGGCCTGGTCGATCTGCGCCCTGGATACGTACTGGCCATCGCCGAGTGCGGCAAAGCGCTGGTAGGTGTTGCTGGCTTCGTTCGCCGCGGCTTCGGCCGCGCGCAATTGCGCGCGCGCCGTATCGGCGCCGGCCTGCTGTTCCACCGCACTCAGTCGCAGCAGCACCGTGCCCGCGGAGACTCGGTCATTGACGTCATGGTGCACCTGGGTCACGCGGCCGTTGGTCTGCGCCGACAGCGTGGCCTGGTTCACGGCTTCGACCACGCCGTCCCAGCTGCGTCCAGCGGACGCCCGGCTTTCGCCGACCACGATCGTTTCCAAGCCACTGGTGGCAGCCGGTGTCGTTGTCGGCTGCCCGCTTCCGCAGGCAGCCAATGCGGTCGCCAGTACCAGCAAGGCCCCGGCGCGCGGGAGTGCAAGGCGTGCCTTCACTTGAAGGCACATCCGCTGGCCAAGCCAAGCTTGCGGAGCACCATGGCCGCCGGACAGAAGCCTGTGATGCTGGACTGCAGCAGGTTCAGCCCGACGAAGGCGGTCAGCAGCAACCACCACGTCGATACGAAGTACACCAGCACCACGCTGGCAAGGATCATGGCGCCTGCGAAGGCGAACACGGCACGGTCGATGTTCATGGGATTCTCCATTGGTTGGGTGGAAGTGGGCGGCAATCACCTGGTGCGCAGGATGCCGAGCAGCTTGAGCACGTACTTTTCATAGACCGGCTCGGTGTTGCCGGATTTGATCTTCATCAGGAAGTATTTTTCGTATGCGACCTTGGCCAGGTGCACCCACTTGCCCTCCCTGGCCCAGGTCACGTTGCGCGGCGGGATCTGCGGCAGGGCCACGAACGCCACCCCGGTATCGCCCATGTCGGCCAGGCAGATCGCATTCCAGGTCGCCACTGCTTCGGCAGGTTGCCGGGTCAGGTCGGCGCGGATGTTCTCAGCCACCGCGGTCACCATCGACTCGATCATGAATCCGGTCTTTGGCGCGCCCGTCGGTACTGGAGTGACCTCGACGGGCGGAATCGCCACGCACACGCCCAGTGAGAAGATGTTCTTCCACGTCGGGTTGCGCTGATGCGCATCGATCTGCACGAAGCCACGCGGATTGCACAGGGCCTTCACCTGGCGCACGGCATCCACGCCGGTGAACGCCGGCAACACCATCGAATACTTGAAGGGCAGGACATGGGTCTGCACGGGTTCGCCCTTGGCATCCACTTCGCTCACGTCCATCTCGCCTTCGCGCACGCCGGTGATGCGGGCGTTGGTGATCCACTTGATGTGGCGCTGGCGGAACTGCGACTCCAGCAAGCCCTTCGAGTCGCCCACGCCGCCCAGGCCCATGTGCCCGACGTAGGGCTCGGACGTGACGAAGGTCATCGGCACCTTGTCGCGCAGCTTGCGCTTGCGCAGGTCGGCGTCGAGGATCATGGCGAATTCGTACGCCGGCCCGAAGCAGCTGGCGCCGGCGGCGGCACCGACCACGACCGGTCCGGGATCCTCGATGAAGTCCTGGTAGGCCAACCATGCGTCCTGCGCATGCGGGGTGGTGCAGACGGACTGGGTGAAGCCGCCGTCCGGCCCCAGGCCAGGTACCTCGTCGAAGGCCAGTCGCGGCCCGGTGGCGATGACCAGGTAGTCATACGACAGGCTGCGGCCATCGCCCAGGTGCACCTGGTTGGCGTCCGGATCCAGACGCAGCGCGCCAGCCGATTCGAAGGCGATGCCTTTTTTGGCCAGGTAGATCGGCGCTTCCACCTGGATGGCCGCTGGCGTGCGCCAGCCCACCGCGACCCAGGGATTGGACGGAGTGAATGAAAACTGCACGCCGTCACCCACCACGGTGATTGCATGTTCCCGGCCCAGCGTGGCTCGCAGTTCATAGGCGGCGCTCATGCCGCCGATGCCTGCACCCAGCACGATGATGTTCGCCATGGTCCTGCCTCCCGCCACCCGTGGCGGCCCATGTCGGGCGGCCATCGGGGGCCTTGCAATTACATTAGCTTCTTATTATATTAGAGTCAACTAATTTAGGAGATACGGTTATGACTGCCTCTGTCAGCGCCCTGGTCAGCGCCGCGCGACAGCGCATACGCGAGGTTTCCGCGGGCGACGTACAGGCCATGGATCCGGCCGGATACGTCCTGATCGATGTGCGGGAGCCGGCGGAATACGCTACCGGCCACCTGTCCGGGGCGATCAACCTGCCGCGTGGCGTGCTCGAGTTCCAGATCCACGCCCATCCCGCCATGGCCTGCACCACCAGCGATGCGCTGGCCGCCAGCGACCGCCCGCTGCTCCTGTACTGCCTGTCCGGCGGACGCGCCGCGCTTGCAGCCGACAGCCTGCAGCAGCTGGGTTTCAGCCAGGTCAGTTCGCTGGCAGGTGGCATCACCGCCTGGCGCGAGGCGGGCCTGACGGTGACCCCCGCTTCCACCGACTGATGCCAGCCCGGATAATGACGACCATGACGCCTCCTGCCGCAGCACTCGCCATCGATCTGGCCGCCATGCGCGCGCACGCCAGCGACGCGGCGCAACTGCTCAAGGCGCTCGGCAACGAGAAGCGCCTGATGATCCTGTGCCTGCTGGCGGAAGGGGAGCGTTCGGTGGGCGAACTGAATGCGCTGCTCGAACTGAGCCAGTCCGCGCTGTCCCAGCACCTGGCCATCCTGCGCGACGAACGACTGGTAATGACCCGCCGCGAGGCCCAGAGCGTCTTCTACTCGCTCGTGCCTGGCCCGGCCTTCGTGTTGATCCACAGCCTGCATGACATCTACTGCGGGCCTGGCGGGGACGTGCCAGCCTGATCGGCCTGCTGGAATACCCGTTCGCAACCAGTGGGAAACGCATCGGTCCGCAGGAAGTCGCGCATCGTTGAGTGGGTTGCGGGGACTGGTGCGCCTGGAGGGATTCGAACCCCCAATGGCTTCGGAATGCTTTTCATATCGAGCGGCTTAAAGGTTCGAAATTCGTATTAACCGGCTTGCCTCAATGATCGGCTATGGGTTCCGGGCCTACAGTCAACGCCTGGCTGCAGCGGGAAAGTCCGGAGAGTGGTCCAAGCTACATGCCCGTGCGATGGAAGCGATCTTGGGCTCTCAGGCCAAGATAGAGGCCTAGGCAGCCCCAAGTAGGTTCGTCGTTGGAACGAGCTACACACGGCAGGATGTTTGCGAGATCCTTGCCATACCTGAGGCGCAGCCTAGCGGCGCCTGGCTAAATGATTACCACAGGCACGAAGACGACTACTTCGTCTTCTGCAGTTTCGGGACGGCAGGGCGAACAGGCCATGACCATGCCAACAACTGGGCCATCCGCAGTCAACGCCTGATGTGTCTCAGATCACGCGACCAGCGAGCCCTTGCTTAGCGGCATGCGGCTTTCCGCCCCGGCCAGTTCGTGCATGTGGCCAACCGTGCGGTCAAACTCGCGGGCCAGTTCGTGGAAGCGTCGGTTGTCCGGCGCGACCCGCTTGAGCAGCACGTGGGCAATGGCCTCGTAGTACTGCAGCGTGCCCTTGCGGCCGGCGGTGAAGCGCTCGAATACACTCTCGCCAGCGTTGCCCTGCAGGTCGGCGACGATGGCGCGGGCGTTGTGCAGCTTGTCGCAGGCAGTCACGAGCAGTGAGTCCATTTCCTCACCAGATATGTGGTCAACATAAGCCAGCTTGCGCGTGATCCAATTGGCGAACTTCTCCTGGGGAGTGCGGGCGGCCTCCTTTGACTCGGCGCTGCCGTCGGTGCAGTCGCCGACGATCTTGGCCACGGCATCGCCGAATTGGGCGCCTATGGTCGCCTTGTGATCGTCTCCGCAGTCCTCCAGCACGTCGTGCAGCAGGCCGGCGATCGCCTGGTCCTCGGTGCCGCCGTACTCAAGCACGAGGCCGGCAACGCTGATCAGGTGGTACAGGTAGGGAATGCGCGAGCCCTTCCGGAATTGGGCGGCATGCGCGATGCGCGCGTAGTCGACGGCATCGGTGAAGCGGCGGGTTAGGGCTGTCATGGGTTGCGGTCTCCAGTGTTCAAAGGGTTGTCTGTTGCCGCGGCGGCAGGCAGGTCGCAACCCGTGCCGCGCAGGAAAGGTGCTGCCTCGTCGGGGTCGAGTTCGCGCACTCGGCAGCTCTCGTACTGCGCCAGGGAAGACAGGCCGATTCCGCGCCCGAAAGGCCGGATCCAGAGCGTGACATGCGGAAGTGTCGCGGGCAGCTCAAGGCCGGCGTCGGTCGCCAGTCGGGTGCGGAACCGGTTGAGTGCGGGGCAGTCCACCGGCGTGATCAGGCTGTATTCGTCGCCGGTAGGCTTGTGCTCATGCAGCAACACCGCGCGGACACTGTGCTTCATTTCCCACACTTCGGCTTCGAACGCCTCGCGCCAGGCCCACTCTGGTAGTCGGGCCGCCAAAGCTTCGGCCTCGCGGGTTGAGAGCACCGTCAGGTGTAGTTCGTCCTTGGCGTGGAAGGCCAAGCCGTTCAGGAAGAGTGGTTCCCCGGGCATGCAGGGAATTACCGCCGGAAGCGGCACCAAGACGGAGCCGCTTTCGCTTCGGCCGGGCCACCCGGGCGTGAGCATGCCGCCGAAGCAGGCAGGCTCGGGGTGTGCCGCAGGAGCGAGCGTCATGCCACGCCCGCCAGGGTGGGGGCAGAATGCGAGGTGTTGGGGGCGAACGAAGCCATTGGCGATCTCCTCGGATGGGAGGGACATCGCCTCGACAAATCTAAGGCGAGCGCTTTACCAGTACTTGTGGATCGCCCTGGAAGTTGTCCCTTAAACCGGCGATGCCGCCTTGGAGCGACAGGGAACGGATGCAGGCTACGGGTCTCAGATGTCGAGACTCCGCCTTACAACCTAAAGGTGCGCATCGGAATACTACCGACACCGGCATTTCGTCGCCCAGATCAGAATTTTTGGGACGTGTCGCCAGTCGAAGGCGCCGGCGGTGAGGGCGGGCCGCGGGCCGCGAAAGTCTAGGTGGGGGCGGGCAGATCCGGTCGGGGCGCTGTCACACACGCCTTTACTCATTCCGGCCGCGGTGCCAATTCATTTCTGGCACAGGAAGGGCACAGATTTGGCACAGGGGGAGTTGGTGCGCCCGACAGGATTCGAACCTGTGACCCCTGCCTTCGGAGGGCAGTACTCTATCCAGCTGAGCTACGGGCGCGTATTTGCAGGTGTTTCATGGCCGGCGGGGCAGCCCGGCGAGTAAAAGCCCTGTGACAACTTACCTCGCCTCCGGGGGCAATGAGTAGTGGCTTCGGAAGCCACTACTCTATCCGGCTGAGCTACAGGCGCCTGTTGCAGGTCCCGCGGGCCGCGTGAGCGGTCCGGGCGGGCATTATAGGTGATCGGGCCCGCGGGCCGGAACCGGCGCGGGTCAAGGTCAAGGCCCGGCCCCGCCGGCACTCACGCTGGCGGCTGTCCCACCCACTTGCCGAACTCGACCGAGCGCATCGCCGGGCTGAAGTGGTAGCCCTGGACCACGTCGCAGCCCATCTGCCGCAGGGCCTCGAAGGTGGCCTCGTTCTCTACGCCCTCGGCCACCACCGACAGGCCGAAGCGATGGGCCAGGTCGATGATCAGCGAGGTGATGTCGGCGCTGGCCGTATCCTCCAGCAGCTGGTGGATGAAGGAACGGTCTATCTTCAACTCGTCGGCCGGGATCTCCTTGAAGTAGGCCAGGCACGAATAGCCGGTGCCGAAGTCGTCGATCGACACTTTCACCCCCATGGCCCGGATGCGCGAGAGGATTGCGAAGCTGTGCTTGTGGTCGGCCACCAGCGAGCGCTCGGTGATCTCCAGCACCAGCTGGACGTCCTTGCGTCCCCACAGTTGCAGGGCGTTCTCGACCAGGTCGGGCAGGTCGTGGCGGGCGATCATCTGGGCGGGGATGTTGACCGCCACCGACAGTGGTCCCGGGCCCCATTCGCTGGCCTGGCGCAAGGCGGTGTTCAGCGCCCACACCGTCATGGTCAGGATCTGCCCGGTCTGCTCGGCGATGGGGATGAACAGGTCCGGGGTCACCACCCCGCGGGTGCGGTGGTTCCAGCGCATCAACGCCTCGGCACCGACCGGTACCCGGTCCATGGCCCGCACCTTGGGCTGGTACTGCATGCTGATCTCGTCGCGGTCCAGGGCGCCGATCAGTTCGATTTCCAGGTCCCAGAACGCCGACAGGCCGCTGTCCTTCTCGTGGTCCGGGGCGAACATGCAGTTGGTGCCGGCCGCGCGCGCGCTTTCCAGGGCCTGTTCGGCCTGGCGCAGCAGGTGGTCGGCCTGTGAGGCGTGCATTGGGCACATGGCCACGCCGGCGCTGGCATTGACCTTGAACTTGGTCGTGTCGCTGCCCAGCGGTTCGCCCAGCAGCCGGAACAGTTTCTGCATGGCCAGCTCCACGTGGCCCTTGTTCATCACCCGGGTCAGGATCAGGCCGAAACGGTTGTCGCCCAGGCGCGCCACGTAGTCCTGCTTGCGCGCCACCTGGTTGAGCACCTCGGTCACGTGCAGCAAGGCCAGGTCGCCCTTGTGGAAGCCGTGGGTCCAGTTGATGCGCGAGAACCCGGTGATGTCCACCACCACCAGCCCAAGCTTGGTCTGGCGGTCGTTGGACAGGCCCACGTGCTGGCGCAGCAGGCCCATGAAACTGCGACGGTTGCGCAAGCCGGTGAGGCTGTCCTCGATCGCGCTCATGCCTGGTTCAATCCAGGAACAGTTCGGACGGCTGGATCCCGTAGGCGCCCGCCGGCAGGCCGCACTTGACCGTCAGGCTGTCTTCCTCCAGATCGTCCGGGGCGGCTTCCTGGAGCGCGCTCAAGTCCAGCTCGTGGAAGCTGTCCAGCGCGGTCTTGTCGTGGTCCAGCAGCAACATCACCCGCGGCCGCAGGCGCTTGAGCGCATGCACCTGGGTGACCACGCCCACCTGCCCGTTGGACAGTTCCACCAGCGAGCCGGTTGGATAGATGCCGCAGGACTGAATGAACTGCTCTACCAGTTCGGGCTGGAACAGCACGCCGCGGTTGCGGTACAGCTCCTCCACCGCCTCATGCGGGGAGCGGCCGGCCGCATACGGTCGGGTCGAGGTGATGGCGTTGTAGCTGTCGACCAGGCCCATGATCCGGCCGAACATGGGGATCTCGCTGCCCTTGAGGCCACGCGGGTAGCCGCTGCCGTCGTGGCGTTCGTGGTGGGTGGCGATCATCTCGATGATGCCCTGCGGCAGCCCGGGGATGTCCTCCACCAGCGCCAGGCTGTGCTCGACGTGACGATGGATGTCCTTGCGGTGGTCCTCCGACAGCGGGCCGGTGTGCTCGAGCAACTCGCGCGACAGCTGGATCTTGCCGACATCGCACAGCAACCCACCCAGGGCCAGCTTCTGCAGGTCGGCCTTCTCCAGCCCCAGGTAGCGGCCGAACGAGGCGGCCCAGATCGCGCAGCCCAGCGCGTGCTGGTAGGAGTAGTTGTCCTTGCGCTTCATCTCGCGCAGCCAGGTCACCGCCGAGGGGTTGCGCAGGATCGAATCGACCATCGCGTCGATGCCGTCCTTGAGCTTGGGCAGGTCGACCTTGCGTCCGGTCGAGAGGTCGCCCATGACCTCCTCGATGCCCGACTCCAGCCCTTCGTAGACCGGCTCGGCCACCACCAGCTCTTCGGCCAGGGTGTTGCGCACCTCCCAGGTGCGGGCGCGCAGCCGCTCGATCTCTTCGCGCGCCTGCGCCTGTTGCACCACGCTGCGCTCGTCGAAATTGAGGAAGCGCAGGTCCGGGGAGGGCCCCAGGCTGGTGTCGATATACACATGGGCGCAGATCTGCCTGAGCTGGCGCAGGATCTCGGTGGTGGAGACGCGCAGCCCCTCCATCGGGAACGAAGTCTCCAGCCACGGGCGGTCCAGGCGGCTGACATACATGCCCAGCACCAGGCCGTTCACGCTGATGCGAACTTCTCTGTCCAGCGGTTTCATCGTGAGGGTGGGTCGACAGCCACGGTCGCAGGCAGGAATCGGCGAGAGTAACGGAGCCTCCGTCAATGCGATAGCCCGCCTATCCGTACCCGGCCGCACGTTGGGCCGATCGGCGACAATCGGCGCCATGGGGCCGCCTGCCGGGTGTGCCGCAGGACACGGACAGGCATGGGCTACGAGCGATTCAAGACTGAACCAGCCGCTACACCGGCTTCCCGCGGGCGGCTGTACTGGAAGCTGCTGCGCGGCGATCGGCCGATCGGCCTGCTGCTGCTGCTGTGGCCGACCTGGTGGGCGCTGTGGCTGGCTGCCGGCGGTACGCCGTCGTGGGACGTGCTGGTGGTGTTCACCGCCGGGGTCTGGTTGACCCGCTCGGCCGGATGCGTGATCAACGACTATGCCGACCGCTGGCTGGACCCGCAGGTGGCGCGCACCCGCGGCCGACCGCTGGCCACCGGCGAGGTTTCCGGGCGCGAGGCGCTGGCCCTGTTCGCGCTGCTGATGCTGGTGGCGTTCGCCCTGGTGCTCACCCTGAACCGCCTGACCATCTACCTGAGCGTGGCCGGGCTGTTGCTGGCCGCCACCTATCCCTACCTCAAGCGCCACACCTACCTGCCGCAGCTGTACCTGGGGCTGGCGTTCGGCTGGGGCATCCCCATGGCCTTCGCCGCAGTCCAGGGCACGATCCCTGCGGTGGCCTGGGTGCTGTACGTGGCCAACCTGCTGTGGGCCACGGCGTATGACACCTGGTATGCGATGGTCGACCGCGACGACGACATCCGCGCCGGTTCCAGGTCCACCGCGATCCTGTTCGGCGACATGGACCTGGTGGCCCAGGGCGTGCTGTACGCGCTGGTGCTGGTGTCGCTGTGGATGGTCGGGCGGCATGCCGGGCTGGGCATTTACTACTGGTCGGCGCTGGCGCTGTGCGTCGTGCTGGTACTGCTGCAGTTCCGCAGCGCACGCCGGCGCGACCCGGCCGGGTGCTTCAGGGCCTTCGTGCACAACCACTGGGTGGGCGCGGCGGTGTTCGTGGGCATCGCGACCGACCTCGCACGGTCGAACTGAGCAAGTCCGGACCCATCCAGGGGCGCGGAGTCGGCGGCGGGCAAGCGGCCCGTCGGGCGTGCCGGCCGCTCACGGCACCCGCGCGCAGACCCAGGCATCCACCCGCTCCACGCCAGCCTGCCGCAGGCAGCGTGCCGCCGCGTGCAGGGTGGCCCCGGTGGTCATCACATCGTCCACCAGCACCACGTGCGCAGGCGGCCGCGCGCCAGGCGCAATACAGAACGCGCCCCGCACGTTGGCCATGCGCCGGCCTGCATCCAGTTCGGATTGGGCCTGGGTGGGGCGTTGCCGCAGCAGGGCCTGCGCCAGCAACGGCAGGTCCAGCGCTCGGGCCAGCGGGCGGGCCAGCTCCAGCGCCTGGTCATAGCCTCGGCTGCGCAGGCGCTGGCGGTGCAGCGGCACCGGCACCAGCGCCGCCGGACGCGGCAGGTCCTGCACGCGTTCGAGCATCAGCAGCGAGAGCAGGCGACCGGCCGCCAGGTCGTCATGGAACTTGAAGCGCGGCAACAGCCGGTCCAGCGGGAAACCGTACACGAACGTGGCGTGTGCCTGGTCCAGCGGCGGCGGGCTTTGCAGGCATTGCCCACAGGTTCCCGGCGCGTGCAGGGGCAGGGCGCAACGCAGGCAGGCGTGCCCAAGCCACGGCAACTGCGCGGCGCAGGCGGCGCACAGGTCGCGCGCCTGCGTGCCCGACTCGCGGCACACCTGGCAGCGCGGCGCCAGCAGCAGACGACCCAGGCGTCCCAGCCAATGGTCAACCTTGAACGCATCCATGTGGTTGACAGCCCAGCCTCCGGTTTCCAGACTGCCCCGACTTTACCCTTTGGCGAACCCTTCATGTCCGCAGCTGCTGTGAACCCGACCCCATTGCGCCATGACTGGCAGCGCGATGAACTGCTGGCGCTGATGGACCTGCCCTTGCCCGAGTTGCTGTTCCAGGCCGCCAGCGTGCACCGGCAGCACTTCGACCCGTCCCAGGTCCAGGTCTCGACCCTGCTGTCGGTCAAGACCGGCGGCTGCCCCGAGGATTGCGCCTACTGTCCGCAGGCACAGCGTTACCAGACCGGGGTCGATGCGCAGAAGCTGATGAGCACCAAGGCGGTGCTGGACAAGGCGCGCCAGGCCAAGGCCGCGGGTGCCTCGCGCTGCTG
>Ga0335395_10003093_pt1 | contig 10327 bp, 8 predicted proteins | sample MAT02_FD_205744 | JGI IMG/M metagenome (GOLD analysis project Ga0335395, IMG submission 205744) | Freshwater microbial communities from Lake Fryxell liftoff mats and glacier meltwater in Antarctica - MAT-02 (spades assembly) (version 2) ...
GATAACTGACTGACTGATAACTGACTGACTGATAACTGACTGACTGATAACTGACTGACAATTAACCTTAAAAATAAACCCTCCATTTCAAATGGAGTCATAAAGTTGCAAGAAAACCTGGATAGCCTGAAGATCTTGATAACCTGAAGACCTCGATAGTCTAATCTCTGACAATCTAAACAGTTCAACCCAAATCTCCAGATGTCCGATCTGAATCTCTTGAAAGGCTCCTGCAAGTCGATACACCGGAAAGGCACTGACCCGACATTAACTCCTTGACCGGCTGTATCAGTTAAGCCTAGAAGTATTCACGGAAAAATGCTTGAAATTAGGAAGAACTTTTCCTCGACTTTATCCATCACTCTAGAAAATTAATCCTTTTCCGGGCAGTTATTCTTTCATTTCTTAGATAATTCTTCATAAAAGTTGGGGTTACTGACTAGAAAGCTACGCAATTTTACATAGCTTTCCGGTGTCATCTCACTATCTCGCCATTGCCCTACCACCCATAAACCACCCCAGATCTTCGACAGTGGATCTCCGATAGCGGATCTCCGACAGCGTGAGATCGCTAGGATGTGGGTGATCCGTCCGATGCAAACGAGGCAGGCATCCTCTCAGACCATAGAATTTTAGGCTTTAGAATTTCAGGTACTATCTATAGCGGTCAAGTACATGCGAACACACGATATGAAGTGTAGTTAATTTGTACTTTACGCCACCAATGACGTAGTACAAGTGAATTTCACTATCCTTAGCCCCAACCTGCGGAATGTCGGCTAGACCGGAGGTCAGATCATTAGTTTAATGTCGCTTTAGGGATTGGCGGAAAAGCGCTCGGCCACGGGCCAGGAGGCGTGTCTGGCATGGCACGGGTACATTTTTCTTCGCGGCAAATTGTGAAGCCCCGCGACTGATAATTTTTGAGAGCGGCTTCGCTGTCGAGACTGCAGGTATGCACCCAAACCCGCTTGGCTCCGCGATCCCAAGCTTGCTGAATGCCGACGCTGAGCAAATGGCCACCAATGCCTTGCCCCATGAAGCCCCGCAGCAACCCAAAGTAGGCAATTTTGATACTGCCCTCGGGTTCGGTCTCTAGCTCTACATACCCGGCTGGGGTGCCTGCTTGGTAGGCGACCCAGGTTTCGATTTCAGGGCGGTTGAGGTAATTTTGCCAGTCTGCGTAGCTCCACGGTAGGCGATCGCACCAATACCAGTCTCCCCCCACACTGGCATAGAGGAAGCGGCTGAGTTCGGGAGACGGGATTTCGGCCTGCATCACCTGGAGGTGGGGATCGCTGGAATATTTAGGGCAAAACTCTGCCCGATCCGTCATTTCCAAACACCAGGTGGTAATGTCAACCTGCATAAACGTTAGGGGGAAAGGGTTAGCTCAGTGCCGATCTGGCGGTGGAGGGCGGTATGGGCAACCGGCTTGCCCTGCTTAAAAACGGTGCGTTCGGTAGGCAGGAGGGCGATCGCCTCTCCTACAGACTTCACCCCCAACAGTACCAGATCCGCCAAATTTCCGGCTTCGATGCCATGGGTTAGCCCCATTGCCCGCCCCGCATAACTCGTACCCATGGCCAAACATTGGGTTTGCTGCGCTTCGGTGCCTAGCTGCAAGACCTCCGCCAACAGCCAACACACCTTCAACACATCCCCATCCCCAAAGGGGGTAAACAGGTTTTGGGTATTATTGACCGCCACCCCCACCGTTACCCCTAAGTCACCTAGGCGGTGGATCGGCGCGACCCCCCGCCGCACATTATGGGTATCTTTGCGACCCATGATATAGAGATCGGAGGCTGGTAGCGCCAGTACGGCAATCCCTGACTCTACAAGGGCTGGGGCAAGCTCGTCGAGCGCTTGCGGAGAGAGGGCGGCTAGCTTCGTCATGTGCCCCACGCAAACCCGCCCTTGCCATCCCCGGCGCAGGGTTTCTTCGATCACAAAGGGCAACAACAGCGGCTCGTCATCATCCAAAAAATCGAGGTGAAAGTCTACGTCGCAGTTAAATTCTTGGGCCAAATCGAAGATGAGTTGGACATTGCGCCGAGGGTCAGGGTCTACATAGGGAGCAGAACCAATGACATCGCCCCCTAGTTGGAGCGCCTGTCGCAGCAACGCGAACTCCCCTGGCAGGTTGGTGATGCCTTCTTGGGCAAAAATGGCCAATTGCAGCGTGATCCCCCAAGCATAGGCTGAGCGCAGGGGCAGCAGCGCTTCGAGGGCGCGCAGACCGAGGGTGGGGTCTACCTCCACATGGCTGCGAAGAGCCGTGATGCCATGGGCGATCGCCCGCTCTAACACCTGCGTTGCCCGGTGCTGCATATCCTCCACCGTAAACCCCTGCTTCAGGCGCAGGGTTTCGCGCATGGCCTCGGCAAAGGTGCCCTCCTGCGCTGGGGCACGGTCATAGATCAGCGCCTTGTCAAGGTGAAAATGGGCATCGACAAAGCTGGGGATCAGCAGGCGACCATCAGCGACGAGGGTGCGATCGGCGGTGATGGGATGATCCGTGCTGGCGTGGGGGGTAACTGAAACCGTGCGATCGCCCAAAATTCCCACATCCCACAATCCTGATCGCCCCGGCAATGTGGCCCCTGCAATGCTCCAATCCAAACCCATGTTTCCCGCTCCCAAACCTGAACGCTTATCCTACCAAACCTCTACGGATCTACCGGATTTTGGAGCGTAGTCATTGTTACCATTTGCGAGGAGGCCGTTACTGTTTGAGCAAGGTCTCGCTGTACGTGCAACCGGTTGTCTATGTCTGCCGAAAAAACCTGAACGGATGGCCGCTGGGTGATTGGCACTGCGAATTGCCTTTATAATGCCCGCTCAGAATGGGTGCGTTGTGCGGTTAACCCAGAAGGCCCGTGCCGAGACTGCCGCTTCTACGAACCCCGTGTAGACAACAAAGCCTAGCGTACCCACGGCTCCCTAAGCAGGGTTAGGAATGCGTTCGATAATGCCTCCGCCCAACACGCGATCGCCCTCATACCACACGGCTGCTTGCCCCGGCGTAACGCCAAACTGGGGTTCGTCAAAGACAATGCGAGCCCGATCATCTTCTAGCGGAATCAAGGTTGCGGGGACGGCGGCTGTGCGATAGCGGACTTGTACTTCCACCGAGATGGGGGTTTGGGGGGCTGTGATCGAAACCCAGTTGATCCGTTGCACCGTGCAATCTGGGAAATGAACGGCAGTGCGATCGCCCACAATCACCTGATTTCGCGCAACATCTAACCCAACCACATAGAGCGGGTTTGCTGCCGCAATGCCTAAGCCCTTGCGCTGCCCAATCGTGTAGTGATGGATGCCTGTGTGCTGCCCCAACACCCGTCCTTCTTGATCCACAATGTCGCCTTCCTTCGGAGCCAAAAACTGATCCAAAAAGCCTTGCATCGAGCCATGGGCTTCCACGAGGCAAAGGTCCTGGCTTTCTGGCTTTTCGGCGGTGTGGAGGCCAAACTCTGCGGCCATGGCACGGGTTTGCACCTTGGTTTGGTCGCCTAGGGGAAAGACGACATGCGCTAGGATTTCTTGTTCTAAATCGTAGAGAAAATAGGACTGATCTTTGTTGCGATCAACGGCGCGGCGTAGCTCATAGCGACCGGTTTCGGTGTTGTGGGTGATGCAAGCATAGTGGCCTGTGGCAATGCGATCGCACCCTAATTCGGCTTGGGCGTAGCGTAACATTGGCGCAAATTTGACGGCCTTGTTGCATTGCGAACAGGGCAACGGCGTAATGCCATCCCCATAGCCACCCACCAAATAATCCACGATGTTCTTCTCAAAGGCTTCGCGGCTATCCACAATATGATGCGGGATGCCCAATTCTTCGCATAACTGCGCCGCGTCTACCATCCCTTCAGAGCAGCACTGCCCCTTTCCCTTCATCAACCAGAGGGTAATGCCCACCACGTCGTAACCCTGACGGTGCAACACAGCCGCCGCCACAGAACTATCTACACCACCTGAAAGCCCAACAACGACCTTTTCCATAAAGGTTTGAAAAATACTGCAACCTAAACGTCGTTAAATTATTGATCAATTTCCAGGCTAACACCTCCGTCTCCATCTGCGGCAGTGTAAAAGCTAGCAATCTTCGTGGGTTTGCCTGGATCTATCTAGATCGCATGGATCTTATGGATTCGATCTATTGGATCTAATGGGATCTATTTGAATCTAGGAATCTGAAGTCGGGAGCTTTTTGGAGCTTTGTGAGTCTGGTGATCCCAGGGGCTATTAGGTCAATGCGAGGTTCAAGGGAGGATTTCAAAGCAGATCAGGCCAAGCCGCGATCGCCCTTTCCTGAAAGGTGGCCTAGGCGGAGGAAAGGATAGGAATGCCAGACGGGGGCGATCGCCCCAAAAATCACCCGGCAAGCGCTAGCGTTCCTTGTTAGCTTGGGATCATGGCTCACCTCAAACACCCACAGCCTGAGTTGGCCAGTTTAGGGGATCGCAGTTTAGGTGAATTGAGCGCATCAGCCAGCGGTTGAGGTTGCAGAAAAATAGGCACAGTATATGGAATTGATAGGCCGTTCTAACCCATCTGAGGGGCGCACAGAAAAAGGAATGCATTGGAGCCGAGGAATGGCGATCGCCACTACCCTCATCAGTCTTGGTATCGGGGGGCTGGGGGGAAGGGCGATCGCCCAATCTACCCCAGCGACCTCATCCACCGTTTCGCCCATCGTCTCGCCCACCGTTATCAGCCAAGCCACGACAAGCCAAACTCCCGCCCTGTGTCCCGTTCCTGCGCTGTCTCGGTTACGCGGGCATCGGGTTGCCTCCGGCGAAACACTAGCCTCGATTGCCCAACGATACAACCTCACAACCGCTACTTTAATGGGGCTAAACCTCAGTCTCCGAGGCGGTTCCGTCACTCCGGGCAGCGAAATTGTGATTCCCCCCTACGACGGGATTCAGGTTGCCGTGCCTGCCGGAGTCTCTTGGCAAGATTTGTCTGCCACCTACGGGGTTCGAGCCGATGCTTTGTTTGAAGCCAACGGATGTGACACCGTACCCAACTTTGCGTTCATCCCAGGGGTTGAGTGGTCTCCAAATACCCCCCATCTGACCCGCCGCGAAAACCCTGCTGCTCGGTTGCAGGTGTTTGAGGGCTATCCCTTGCCCAGTCAGACCACGGTGTTAAACCCCTTTGGCTGGCGGCTAAACCCTGTTTCGAGTGAGTTGGTGTTTCATAGCGGGGTCGATTTGGTGGCTAGCCTTGGCACTCCGGTGTTGTCGGTTGAGGCCGGCACCGTAGCCTTTGCCGGAGAACAAGGCATCTACGGCAACTTAGTGGTTGTGAACCATGTCCGTGGGCTGCAAACCCGCTATGCCCAACTCGACACCCTGAGCGTCGAAACGGGGCAAACTATCCAAACGGGGCAACAAATTGGCACCGTCGGCCAAACAGGGGATGCCACGACCCCACATCTCCACTTCGAAACCCGCTCTAGCTCTAGCCTGGGCTGGGTTGCCGAAAGCCCCAACAGTTTCTTTTCGAATATGGGCGCTTCTCGTTAAAGGGCTAGCTGGGCGCTCTGTTATTCGTGACGGCATCAATGGGCATCAATGGGCATCAATGGGCATCAATGGGCATCAATGGGCATCAATGCCTTGATCTGTGGGTTGTTCATGCCACCCAGGGCAATTTTTATCCACCCAGGTTGAAAATCCTAATCACTTTAAGCGGTTAGAATAAATGGTTAATTGATGCTTTTTTAATCGCTAACCTGCCAAAGGCTGGCTGGGGCGATCGCCCGGATCCTCCCATCCATCCCACGAAAACAGCCTATAAATCTGCGATTTCTCAGCCCTCACCCCTTGCCATGCATCACCCCCGCCTTCGATCTCATGTCCACACCCTCGCTCTGCCCATTGCCGCAGGGATGCTATGGCTAGCGATGGCGCAAGGGGCGATCGCCCATCCCCACCACCCCGACTCGTCGCTCCTCTCATTACTGGATCACGACACCCTCACCCCTTTGTGGGTCGCCACGGGGCTGGGGCTAGCGGTGGTGCTCGGAGCTACCCATGCCCTGGCTCCTGGCCATGGCAAAACAATGGCAGCGGCTTATTTGGTGGGCGATCGCAGCACCCCTCGCCATGCCCTATTGCTGGGGCTGATAACCACGCTGACCCATACCCTAGCGGTGTTTGGGCTAGGGGCGATCGCCCTCGTCGCCGCTCAGTTGGGCTGGGCAGACCAGATCTACCCGATTCTGAGCTTGGTCAGCGGTGTCATGGTGCTAGGGGTTGGCAGCTATTTACTCCGCCAGCGCCTAGATGCCCTTCCCCCGGCGAGTTCTGCTGAGGCAATGGCTCACACCCATGAATCTGGGCACAGACATGAACACGGGCACAGTCACGGACACGAACACAGTCACGGACACGAACACAGTCACGGACATGGGCATAGCCATGAACACGGGCATAGCCATGAACATGGACACAGTCACGACCCTCGCACTATTCTGGCATTGGGGATCGCGGGTGGGCTGGTTCCCTGTCCCTCAGCCTTGGTGTTGCTGTTATCGGCGATCGCCCTCCACCAAACCGTGTTTGGATTGGCCTTGGTCACAGCCTTCAGCTTGGGGTTAACCTTGGTGTTAGTCGGGCTTGGCCTTAGCGTCGTCTATTCTCGACGGTGGGTAACGCCCTGGCTAAATCAATGGTCGAGCCAGACCCCTTTCTATGCGTCCCTATGGCGGTATCTCCCCGTCGCCAGTGCCGTTATGATTATGGCCATGGGTGCGGTGTTAACGGCTCGGGCGATCGCCTAATCTCTACATTCCACCCAAAAATCTTCTCTTTCAAAAATCTTCTCCTTCCCAAAAAAATCTTTCCCTAAGCCACATTTAACCTCGTTACCACGCACCCACCATGAAAAAACTCTTCCTCCTTCTAGCCCTCGTCGTCAGTTTGGTTGGGTTCCCCCGCACTGCCTTTGCCCATGGCGTTCAAACCGACTACAGCACCTTGCTGTCTCAGTTTCAGTTCACCAGCGAATATAGTTCTGGAGAGCCGTTTGCGGGTGCTCCTGTTTTGGTTTATTCCCCAGCAAATCCCGATGTTCCTTGGATCGAAGGCACCACGGATGAATCTGGAAGTTTTGCGTTCCAGCCCGATCCCGCGATTCAAGGCGACTGGCGAGTTCGCATTGGTGATGTCGGAGATCACGCCGATATCCTCACCATTCCTGTGAATCAGACCGGAATTGAGTTTGACCTCATCAGCCAACAATCCATCAATGCTCCTCATTGGTGGATGCGGCAAGTCGGCGTCGCCACCGCTGCCTTCAGCACCGGATTAGGCTCTGTGGTTCTCTTTCGCCGTAACCGTTGGTTTTAGCCAGCGTTGGTTTTAGTCCTAGCGCATTTCCCCTGCGGGAACTCGGCCAAGGTCATCTAAAAAATCTCCGTCCTAGATTCCCGTAGAAATGGGAATTTAGGACGGAGATTTTGAGGGATTTAGCGATTTGATGGATTGTGGCGATCGCCATAATCCAATAGCGATCGCCATAATCCACCAGACACCACTCCGTCATTCCCGCGCAGGCGGGAATCCATCCTTTAGGGGCAACCTACCCATGGATTCCCGTTTCCACGGGAATGACAGAGACGAGTCCGAAACTGGGTAACTATGCTTTGTAACTATGCTTTGTGACTATGCTTTGTGACTATGCTTTGTGACTATGCTTCGTAACTATTGCTTACAGCGTTAGCGCGCATTTACCAAGGGGCGTTGGGCGGCGCTGCTGGCATCGGCAGTGGGTTCTGAGGTCACGAGGCCAAAAACTTCAGCGGAGTTATTGGGGCTTTCGATCAGCTTGACCTTGTAGAGTTTTGCACCGATCGCCCGAATCGGAGCTTCTAGTAAATCGCGGATATACACAGCGATGTTTTCGGCGGTGGGCACCACGGTTTGGAAGTGAGGAATGTCGTGGTTGAGGAAAGTGTGATCGAAGGGTTCTACCACATGATCATCAACCGCTTTTTGGAAGGCCACGAGATCCGCTAGCATTCCGGTGCGGGGGTCGATTTCGCCTTGGATGGTGACTTCGAGGTGGTAGTTGTGGCCATGGCCATGCACCCGCGCACATTTGCCATAAATCTCGAAGTTTTCTTCGAGGGAAAGCGCCGGGGAGGCGAGACGGTGGGCAGCGCTGAAGTGGGTGCTAATGGTGAGATAGGCTTCCATGTCGTTTCCTTGGTAGTCGGCCCAGAGTTTGGGGTGTTCAAATAACTGGATATTGGTGATGGGTAGATGGGGCGCAAGGCGTTGCCAAATCACCCGTGCTGTGTGTTCGGTGGTAGGCAGGGTTTCTTGGAACTCCGGCCAAACCTCGTTGAGATACGAAAAATTAAGGGGGGCGGTGACTTCGCGCTTAATCACCTGCTTGACATCTGACAGGTTGAGCACCATGCCATACTCATCCAACTCGCCTTCCATGGAGACATAGAGAACGTAGTTGTGGCCATGGCCAGGAAAGTTGGTGCAAAGGCCAAAGCGGGCAAAGTTTTCGGCGTCGCTGATTTCGGGCATCCAATAGCGATGGCTGGCAGAAAACTCGGCGCGGCGATTAATGATGCATTTCATAGGTGGAGCTTAGCGAAAGTAAGTCGCAGGATGGGGTGAGTCGCGAACCATGCAAGCTATTAAGCTTCGTAAGATTAATATACTTCGCAGCATTAAGTTCTGTGACAACTCTGTTTTCTAGGATAAGGGGTTTTGGGGCAAGGTGGCGAGCCTCGAAAACCAGGAATCCGTTTCCGATCGGAGCCAAGATGAGATGGGTCAGAGTTTCAGCATTTTTAATAGGATCTGAGAATTCTCAGATAGATGGGTCTCTGATGGCCATACTCATCTATTCTCTAGCCGGGTCTCTAGCCGGGAAAAGTGGCTTTCGCTTTATCAGGGGTGCCCGTAGAGTCATCGGTGGGTTTGGCAGCAGATTGATTGGCGGGTTTGCCCATTTCTCGGAGGCTTTGTAGGTAGAGAGTGCCGACGGTTCCTAGGAAAAGGAGGTAGGCGATCGCCTGCCCTAGATACAACTGCTGGGTATAGCCAAACAGCGCCTTGAGAATGATCCCCGGAAATTCTTGGTCAGGGAGAAGGGTGCTGGTATCCCAGACTTGGGGGCCTAGGAGACAGGCTCCGGATGTGCCAGGGCAGAACGGGAGAAACCGGGGATCGGTGGCCGCGAGTAGGGCGATCGCCCCATCAAAGTGCCGCAGCATCGAGATCACCAGCCCCGCCACAATCAGCAACAGCAAAACTCCCATCCCTTGAAAGAAGAGGCGCAGGTTAATTTTGACCCCCAGTTGAAAGAGGGCAAAGCCGATCCCCACGGCTCCGAGCAACCCTGCCACGGCTCCGATAGCGGGCAGCCAGCCCTCTTGAAATTGGGCGGAGAGAAATAGCACCGTTTCAAACCCTTCCCGGAGAACGGCGATCGCAATTAAGCCAAAAACGCCTGCCGCCGCATTGGGCTGAGCCAAGACGGTAGTGACGGCTCCTTCGAGTTCACCCTTAAGGGCTTTGGCTTGGCGTGTCATCCACACCAACATCCAACTCAGAAGGGCGATCGCCACTGCCCCAAACAAGCCTTCCATAGCCAGTTTGGCCGCGCGGCCATAGCCCGACTCTAACCCCGCCAGCCAGACCAAACTGCCATTCAGCACCACCCCAACCAAGATGCTACCGCCGATCCCCACGCCAATTCCGGCGTAGACCCAGCGATTCAACACCGACTGGTTGGCTTTCTGCAAATAGGCCAACACGATCCCCACGACCAGCGCTGCTTCTACCCCTTCTCGCAGGGTAACTACAAATGCTGGCAAAGCCGCCGTCACGTCCATACTCTCTATCCCTTGATTTACCTGTGCTACCGTAAGGCTGCAAAGCCGTTCGGTTCAAACCCACTGTTTGACTGGCGTTTTTGAAATACCTGTTATCACTCAAGTCCGTTCTCTCTCAGGAGTCGTCTCTCAGGAGTCGTCTCTCAAGAGTTGTGGCTTAATCGTCGTCTCTCAATACCGTCGTCTCTCAATATGGATGAGTAGGCTTTGGGCGCGATCGCACAGAGGGCTTTGCCCGAAAATGACGTATCCACTGAACCCCTGAGCTTGATCCGTCTAGCTTGATCTCCGTTTAGTTTGATCTCCGTTTAGTTTGATCATAGACAGGATCGCCAAGAGTTTACAGTTCTCGCTATGATCCTCGCTAGGGTTTGGGTTGGGCTGAAGGCTGATTGTCTCTCCAATATCTCGCTCTGGTACACAAGATTAAAGGCATTCGTGAAAAGG
>Ga0335395_10003094_pt1 | contig 10326 bp, 7 predicted proteins | sample MAT02_FD_205744 | JGI IMG/M metagenome (GOLD analysis project Ga0335395, IMG submission 205744) | Freshwater microbial communities from Lake Fryxell liftoff mats and glacier meltwater in Antarctica - MAT-02 (spades assembly) (version 2) ...
GCTCGCCTCCGGCCTCCAAGGACGCCGCGACTTCGTCCTCCCCCTCGCCGACGAACAACCGCAGGCGGACGAAGCCGCCTTCGACCTCGTCACCTGGCTCGTCCTTCACGACGCCTCATCGCCATCGTCATCGTGACAAGGATGCCTGTCCCCTTTTTCCTTCAGCGACCGCGTTACGGTTCTACACCCGTGCCATTGTTTCGCCGACAACGTGAAAACGAATAAGACGCCCCCTTAGCTCACTTAGACTTAATTCACGTCCGAGATAAAATTTCCGCCAGACGAATGACTCAATGCGTTGCATTCCAAATTATTGACACCCTATATTCCTTAAGATAAAAATTATTACCTTAACTAAAATCCAGCAATGCCATCCTCTTGGAGTTTTTACGGTCGCCGAACTGAGCTGAGCCAATTGCAGGCAATTCTCGCGCGTCGGCGTTGGTTTTTTCTCCAGATATCCGGCCGGCGGCGCATCGGCAAAACCACCCTCATTCAGGAGGCCTTGAGCGCCGATCAACGCGCACGCACTCTCTATTTTCAGATTCCCGACTCCGACCCCGTCGGAGTGGTTGCCGCCTGCAATGGCTACCTCGAAACCTTTGGCCGCCCCGAACGTGTTTCCGATCTGGGCGATCTTGCCAAACTCATCGGAAGCCTCGCCGAGACCGGTCACATCGTCGCCATAGACGAGTTTCAATATTTCCACCGCAAGCCCCTCGGCGACTTTTGCTCCCTTCTACAAGCCGAGGTTGATCGCCTGGCGGCCCGTGCATCCGAGGTCACCGGTGGTCTCATCGTCCTCGGCTCCCTGCACGCCGAGATGACCGCGCTACTGGAAGACCGCGATGCACCGCTCTTCAATCGCACCACCGACCGGCTCGACCTTGGCCACTTGGACACCTCCTCGATTCTCGAAATTCTGCGCGTTCACGCCGATACTTCTCCGCAACGGCTCCTCTTTCTTTGGAATCTCTTCGAAGGCGTGCCCAAGTTTTACCGGGATGCCTTCGAGCAAGGCGTCCTCGGCGCGGATCGCCGCGAGCTGCTCCAACGGCTCTTTTTTGCCAGCTCATCACCCCTGCGCGGCGAGGCCGACAATTGGTTCCTGCGCGAACTTCGTGGCCGCTACGACATGGTGCTCCAGCACCTCGCCAAAAACCCCGGCTGCACCAACGCCGAGATCGACGCCGCCATTGCCCAGGTATCGCGCGGCGGCGAGGCCAAACAGATCGGCGGCTACCTGAAAATCCTCACCGAGCGCTACCGCATGATCGAGCGCAAGCTCCCCATCTTTGCCCCCGCCAAAGCCCGCAGCGGCCGGTATTATATCCGCGATAATTTTCTCCGCGCCTGGCTCTCCGCCCTACAACGCCCCGTCTCCGCCACCGCCTTCCGTCCCCTCGAAGAGCTGGTCCAACAAGCCGACGAACGGCTCGCCACCGTCGAAGGCTTCGCCCTGGAGGCCCTTGCCGGCCAACTTTACGAGGAACGCAGCCGCCTCGGCCTAGGTGATTTTCCCCTGAGTGATCGCATCCGTGGCTACTGGGATCGTGGCGACGTCGAGATAGACTTGGTGGCCGTCGCCGAATCCGAGCGGCGCATCCGTTTCGGCACCTGCCGCCGCAACTCGGAAAAACTTTTCGCCTCCCTCGACGGGCTGCGCACCGGTGCCGAGGCCTTTATCCAAGCCCACGGCCGCTTCCGCGACTGGCGCTGCGAATTCGTAGCCATCGCACCGGAGATTGCGCCGGACCTACGCGCCCGCCTGCAACAAGCCGGCATCATCGCCCAAGATCTAAACGACCTCACCGCCGGTCTATAACGCCCGCTTCCCTCCTTCAACTTAAACGTCCCCCTCCAATCTCGCGGCCCCCGGCCGCGCCCGAACCATGTCCGAAGCCCTTCGCTCCTCCCTCAAGTCCGCCCTCGCCGCCTTCACGCAAAAACCCCTGCGCGAAGCCTCCCTCGGCTTCTTCAAAGCCCTCGGCTACACCAGCGAGCGCACCGTCATCGTCCCGAAGTCTTCCACCCGCGCCATTCGAGGCTGACCCCATTTTCCGACCGACAACAAAACTAGACCCGACCGCTGCTTTCCACACTTTGTCAGAAGTCAAAGTATGACAACTTCTGCTCTTGTAAAAAGAAAGAAGAAAGCGGCCCGAAGGCCGCTTTCTTAGAAGCGCTGTTTACCACGGTGTGTTCGCCTAGCGAACAGGGATGCGGGCTGCGCTCACTGACTTTGTCTTGATTCGTGATAACTCCTTGCGAGATGCACATCTCCCCGCAAGTAAAATATAAATGGAACTCAACTTCGCCTTCGACGTCGGTCACAGTTCAATAGGTTGGTCTGTCATCGCACCGAAGGTAAACGAAGCTCCCGACATCCTTGGCTGCGGCGTTGTCCTTTTTGAAAAAGACAGCGCGCTGGCTAACCAACGTCGTCTCCACCGCTCCCAGCGCCGCCACGTGCGCGCCACCCGCCAGCGGATCGCTAGACTTGAAAAGCTCCTCGCCCATCTCGGCGTCATCGCTTCTTCCGACCTTGCGGCAAAACACGCTGCCGCCGGCGGTCACGCCGCGCCTTGGCTACTCGCCGCCCGCGTCCTCGCCAGTAACGGCACGCGCACCCTCACTTGGTTCGAACTCTGGGACGTCCTTCGCTGGTATGCCCACAATCGCGGTTATGATCCCCTTTCGATGACCAGCGACGAGGCCGACGCTGCGGGCACCCAAAAAGTCGCCAACGCACGCACCGCCATGCATGCCCACGGCAAAGTCACCATGGCCGAGACGATCTGCGCTTGGCTCGGTCTAGATCCGTTCGGAGATAAATCCGCTTCCGCCGAAAGCTACAAAGCCAAGGAAGCCGCCTTCCCCCGCATTATCGTTCAAGACGAAGTGCGCCGCATCCTTACCGCACACCTCGGCATCCTCCCGTCCGTCACTCCCGAGTTTATCCGCAGCCTCCTTGATAAGGCCGACGCCCTGTCCTGCCCCGATATCCTCCTACCCAAACGCTATAACGGCGGCCTGCTCTTCGGTCGCCTCGCACTGCGTTATCACAACCGCATCATCGGTCTTTGCCCACTCTCCGGAGAAAAACTCCCGCTCAAGGACTGCCCCGAGTTCTACCGCTTCCGCTGGGCCATGCTCCTGGCCAACATCAACGTCACTACAGCGGCAGCACCAAACCCGCGCCCACTCACGCCCGCCGAACGAGTCCAGCTGACACTCGCCGCCACTAGCCAAGGTTACTTTACCCCCGGCGAATTCCGTAAAACCGTCCGAAAGCTCACCGGCTCCATCCGCGATAACCTCGACCAGATGTTCATGGACGCCACCGCCGCCGAAAACCTCGTCGTCGATCCGGCCCGTCGCCTCGTCCATAGCAAAGCCTACCTTTCCGATGTCTGGCCTCATCTGCCTGAACGCACTCGCAATCACGCCCTCAACCGACTGAGGCGCGGCAACTCCATTACCCTCGCTGGACTCCGCGCCGAAGCCTCCACGGCCGGTCACAATCTCACCGGCTTCGACACTTCGCTGGCTAATCGCTGCGCCGCCCCCGCCAAAAAAAGCCGTAGCCAAAAGTCCGCCGCGCCACCGCCCACGCCCGAACAAATTCTTGCCACGCCCTTTCACGCCGAGCGCCTCGGCGGTCGTGCCCCCTTCGCCCGCCCATTGCTCACGCGTGCCTACGACGAGGTTATGGCCGATCCGCCCATCCACCCGCGTGTCGAGGGCGGCAGCCTTTTCGAGACACCCGCCCAACGCCGCGCCCGCGATACCCGCACCATCGATCAGCAGACCAATAACCACCTCGTCCGCCATCGCCTCGCCATTCTCGGACGTCTACTCGACCACCTCATCGCCGATCCCGCCTACGCCGCCGGGGATGCCGCGCGTGTCTCGCGCCTCGTGCTTGAGGTCAACAGCGACCTTCGCACCATGGCTGGTCTCACAGCACAAGACATTGCCAAGGAAATGAACGAGCGCCTGCGCAATCATGCCCAGGTTTCCAAAAAACTCGAAGTTCCCGGCGCTCTCCCTCCCGGCACACGCATCAACGCTTCCCTCATCCGCAAGGCCCGTATCGCCGACGACCTCGGCTGGCGCTGTCCTTACTCCGGACATCACTTCGAACCCGTCGATCTTGTTACTCGGCGCGTCGATCTCGATCATATCATCCCGCACTCGCAACGCCCCTCCGACTCGCTCGATTCCCTCGTAGTCACGTTTTCGGCAATTAACAAAATGAAGGGCGCGCGCACGGCACGCCAATTTATCGAGGAGTTTCAGACCAAGTCGGTGCCCGAGATTCCTAATCTCCACATCATGGAGGCCAGTCATTACGAAAAGTTTATCGACGGCCTCGACACGCGCGGTCACCCCGACGACGTCCGTCGCAAAAAACGCCGCATCGAACGTCTGCGCCTCGCCTCCTACGATGAAAAATCTGGCGGATTCACCCCCGGACACCTCACGCAGACTTCGCAACTCTCCCGCCTCGGCCAACACGTCCTCCGAAAGCCCTTCGCCCATCTCGCCGAACCGCCCGTCTTCGTCGCCCTGCCCGGCCAGCTCACCGCTCGCGCCCGTAGCGCGTGGAGCGTACTAGCGTGTCTAGCTGACGCCGCCCCGGATACACTCGAAACCACCACCGATGCCGACGGACGCGAGCACCGAGAAGTGAAAACCAAAACCGAGATTCGCAACATCACCCATCTGCATCACGCCCTCGATGCCTGTGTGATCGGCCTCGCCGCCGACCGTTTCCGCAACGACGGCAGCATCTGGCGAGCGCTCATCGAGCGCCGTCCTAATCCCGCCCAGCGCGCCCTGATCGAACCACTCGACCTCGGCGAGTTCGATTCCTCCGGCGGCTTCCGCCTCCGCGACCTGCCCGAGACGCTCAAAACCCAACTCCGCCAACGCCTCGCTGAACGCCGCGTCGTCCAACACGTCCCCGCCGACATGAGCGGCATGAAAGCCAAACAAAACATCCGTGGAATAGCCGACGATTCAGATCCGGACTTTCTGATTTTAAAACCTGGTATCGGTGATGACGGCACCCAGCAGAAGAAACCTGAAAAGGTTCTTCGCACCAAAGTAATCGGCCTTTTGCCTGGAAAACTTAAAAACCTCAAAGGAGTGCAAATCATAGCCGCGAACTTCGGCGTCGCCATACTCAATGATACAAAACTAGATCCTGATGCTCGCTTTATAATCATTCCCCACGTTCGAGCATGGGAGCAAATACGTGCACTGCGCATTCGTAATGGAGGCAAAACACCACAAATTTGGCGCAATGGGCAATTAATCCGATTAGCAATAGGGCCTCGCGCAGGCATCTGGCGTATCTGCTCGATTAAAAACTCTGCGGCAAAAGGACTCGTGCTTGATCTTGCACGCACAGACCAACTCCAAGCCACGTGGCGTGAAGTTATTCTTCGAAGTTTACTAAAAATGAGCGTTACACATTTAGAGCCTAAACTTACCGGCGAGAAAGATACGGGCGTCTAATTCTCAACCAGCCATGTCCTACCACATCGTCAGCATCGACGCCCCCCAAGCCGATCTGACCTGTCGGGACGGACAGCTCGTCTGCACCACCGAAGCCGGAGTAAAAAAACTCCCGCTCGAAGACATCGCCGCCATCGTCATCACCAGCTTTTCGGCGCGCATCCATACTCACCTCTTCCTCGAAGCAGCCAAGCAAGGCGTCTCGCTCATTATCTGCGAACGTTTCCAACCCGTCAGTCTCCTGCTCCCTGCCTGTCGCGCAACCGACACCCTGCTCACCCGCCGACACCACACGCTTCCTGAGAAAACCCGCCGACGTCTTTGGGAAAAGACCATCGACGCCAAGTGCCTCAACCAACTCGCCATTGCCGAACGCATAGCACCCGATTTCCCCGCCACCCGTGATCTCGCCCGGGCCGCCGCCGCCCGGAGCGCCCGCAAAGAAGGCGGTTGCGCCAAAATCTTCTGGGACATCTTTTCCAACAGTCTCCGCGTGGAAGGCTTTGCCAGAGGCCGAAAACTCGGCGGACTCAACGACCTGCTCAACTACGGCTACGCGGTGCTTCTCTCCGCCGTGCTGCAAAAGCTCTATGGGTTTGGCCTCGATCCCACCATCGGCATCTCCCATGCCATCCGCGAGCGCAGCGCCCCGCTTGCCTACGATATCATGGAGCCTTTCCGGCCGTGCGTCGATTGGCGCATCTACCAATGGCTGAAAGATCGTCCCGATGACGAAGTGTTCGAGGTCAACACCGCCTTCCGCCGCTGGGTCACGGGATTCACCATTGAACGCGTCGATTACCTTGGCCTCGAACTCGATTTGGCTGGTTGCATCGAAGGTGTCGTCCGCAGTTTCCGCCAAGCAATCCTAAGCGAGAGTCCCCGGAGCTACCGGCCATGGATGTTGAAAAATTTAAAATGGGCTGGCTTGTCGTAGCCTTCGACCTGCCGGTGCTGTCCAAGGAACAGCGCAAAGCCGCGACTGGCTTTCGCGATTTTCTTTTAGACGACGGATTCCAAATGATGCAGTTCAGCGTTTATATCCGACCCTGTGTTAGCTTCGCCCGACAGGATACTCACTTGGCCCGTATCAAAAAAGGTATCCCGCCCGCTGGGAAGGTGCGGGCCTTTTTCGTGACCCGATCCCAATGGGAACGCGGTTTTGTGCTCTACGGTAGCCCCTCAAAAGAGGGTTCTGCCGAGGATTTCCCTGAGCAAATCCAACTCTGGTAAATACGAAACCCCCTCATAGAGAGGGGGTTTTGTCCGGCGAGCTTCCACGCGCCGGAATTTGAATCAAGGCAAAGCTCGCGATCGGTGTGATCAGTGGCTTCGACTGAGCTTCCACGCGCCGGAATTTGAATCAAGGCAAAGCAGAGGAGCCCATTGTATTTTAGGATTAATGAGCTTCCACGCGCCGGAATTTGAATCAAGGCAAAGCGGCGGATACGCTGGCCTTCTCGGCTTCGATGAGCTTCCACGCGCCGGAATTTGAATCAAGGCAAAGCAGGCAATACGGGCGCAGGCGGCGGCCGCAGAGCTTCCACGCGCCGGAATTTGAATCAAGGCAAAGCGCGGCCATCCAGCATCGCCGCCTCGCCGAGGAGCTTCCACGCGCCGGAATTTGAATCAAGGCAAAGCTCTCGGGCCACGGTCCCACCGGGTCCCAGGGAGCTTCCACGCGCCGGAATTTGAATCAAGGCAAAGCAGCAATTTAGTCCTCACGCGGAACGAGCTCGAGCTTCCACGCGCCGGAATTTGAATCAAGGCAAAGCAGCCGCACGCCGCCTATGACTTCGGAACCGGAGCTTCCACGCGCCGGAATTTGAATCAAGGCAAAGCCCGGCTCCCACACTGCCGACAGCGCGGCCGGAGCTTCCACGCGCCGGAATTTGAATCAAGGCAAAGCATTCCGCCGAATACAGCAGGAACTTTTCAAGAGCTTCCACGCGCCGGAATTTGAATCAAGGCAAAGCCCAACTGTCGCCTGCATGCGCTCGGCCACAGAGCTTCCACGCGCCGGAATTTGAATCAAGGCAAAGCTCGTGGAGCACGGCGACAACCTCGTCGGCGGAGCTTCCACGCGCCGGAATTTGAATCAAGGCAAAGCGCGACTACGCCGCAGACGTCCAAGCGTGGGGAGCTTCCACGCGCCGGAATTTGAATCAAGGCAAAGCTGGGATCGGAGGATGCGGAGGCGGCGACGCGAGCTTCCACGCGCCGGAATTTGAATCAAGGCAAAGCATCTGGTATCTACCCCAGCCGGTGTGCGGGAGCTTCCACGCGCCAGAATTTGAATCAAGGCAAAGCACGTGGCGCGGCAGGCGCGGCCGGCGGCGGAGCTTCCACGCGCCGGAATTTGAATCAAGGCAAAGCACGTGGTCCATGCGAAGCCACCGAAGTAGGGAGCTTCCACGCGCCGGAATTTGAATCAAGGCAAAGCCGGCGAAAACGGGGTCAGGCCGTTACTTGCTACTTTTAGCATTGATGGCTTAGCGAATCAGTTCTGCTCTGTGGATAGCCGTCGCGCAGGGCGGAAGCGAGGTTGGGTTCGGAAAACGGAGTCAGGCCGAGTTTTTTTGTTTTTCCCGAGAGGCCGGAACCGATTAGCGATAACCACGGGTCGCGCTGCAAATTCGCGTGAATTTAACGGTGGATAGGATGCTCACGGTAAGATGCTGTCTTGACAGCAGGCTGCTTGCTGCCATGGTGTTTTTATGAGAACGACAGTCACCATAGACCCTGATACCGAGAATCTTCTGCGTGCAGAAGTGCGGCGCACCGGGCGTTCATTCAAAGAGGTTCTTAATCTCTCCATTCGTCGTTCCCTACTCGCTACCACCGTAGAATCCCGTCGCATCGGCATTACTCCGCTCTTTCCTGCGGCTTTTCCCTCCGAGTTCTCCGGGGGGAGTTTTAACCGCCTCGCGAATGAATTGGACGATGAGACCACCCTGCGGGAACTCGGTGCATGATTCTTCCGGACATCAATATCCTGCTCTACGCCTACAATCCCCATGTGCCTCAGCATCATGCTGCTGCGCGTTGGTGGGAGGGGGCTATGAACGGCGACGAACTGATCGGCCTACCCAATGAGGTAACCCTCGGCTTCGTGCGCATCGCCACCAATCCCAGGCTCGGAGCCGCCGCAGTCACGGTGGTTCGGGCACGGCAGGTCGTTGATACCTGGCTGGCGCTCCCCGTCGTCCGCATACTTACCCCGCCTGCCGATCATTTTGCCAAAGTCATGACCTTGGTGACACAGGCGATGGGCTCCGGCCCCCTTATTTCCGATGCGGTGCTTGCCTCTTACGCCATCGAAAACCGCGCCGTCCTCCACACCAACGACGCCGATTTCTCCCGCTTCCCCGCCTTAAAATGGCGCAATCCGTTGCTCGGTTGAAACAAGTTGGTTGCCGGTGAGCTCTCAAACTAGATCCGCCAATCTGAGCGGCAAATCCTAAGGGAATCGGCTAAATCCAAGGGGCGTCAGGCCGTGTTTTATTAGTTCACGCCACCTGTGATTTTAAGCGATACCTCCGCGCCATACTCACCAGCCCTCAAACGATCAATTCAGTCCGCCTCATCGAATCCGCCGGAGAGTAACCTCTGATGAAAAAAGAGAACCACTCCCGCCAAACGAGCCGCCGCCACCAAGGCCAAGCCCGGCGATCTGGCGGCGCTCATCACCCAAGTCCGCGACCTCATCCAATCCACCCGGCACGGCGTGGCCTCCGCCGTGGACACTTTCAAAGAAGACCAACTTCGAGACTTCGAGGCGCACCAATCGGATGCCCAGCAAATTCGTTGGCGGAATACCGGCCAAAGGCCTCGGTGGGGTAGTCCTTGCTTTCGCCGTAACCTCAAACTCCGCGTGCCTAAAAAAACGCGAGATAGTGCCGACCAGCCGAGTCGAATCGCGAAACTCGGCCCAAGCCGAAGCCCAATCCGAAGGGTGAAGTGCGGGGCGGCGCTCTCGGCCGACCAAAGGGCATAAGGGATCCTCAGCCCTTCATCCGCTCGACCATAAAATCGGCGCAAAGCGCGTGGATCATCGGAGCAGAGTCCATGGCTAGCGCAGCTTGGGCCAACTTTTTGGCGTCGGTCATCTTCATGTTTCGCAAGATGAATTTCGCCGCCGGCAGGAGCGGGGGCGTCATGCTCAACTCGTCCACCCCGAGGCCGAAAAGCAGCGCGGCATAGACCGGATCGCCCGCCATCTCGCCGCACACACTCACCTTGATGCCAGCGCGGTGCGCCTCGACCACGATATGCCGCAGGGTGCGCAGCACGCAGGGATGGGTCGGTTCGTAAAGGTGGGCGATCCGGTCGTTCACCCGGTCGATCGCGAGCAGATATTGGATGAGGTCGTTGGTGCCGACGCTGAAAAAATCGCACTCCTTGGCCAGCAGGTCCGCCGTCATCGCTGCACTGGGGATCTCGATCATACTGCCGACCGCGATGTGCTCGTCGAAGACACGCCCCTCGGCGCGAAGCTCAGCCTTGCACTCCTCCAGCACGGCATTGGCCCGTCGCATCTCGTCGCGACCGCTGATCATGGGATACATCAGCAGCACTTTACCATGCGCGCTGGAACGCAGCACCGCGCGTAACTGGATTTTGAATACGTCGAGATGATCCAGGCAGAAGCGGATCGCCCGGTAGCCGAGGAAAGGGTTGTTCTCTTTCGGGAAAAGATGGGCCAGGGTGGCGATTGGCTTATCCCCGCCGAGATCGAGAGTGCGGATGGTCACCGGCGCAGGCGTGAGCGCCTCAACCAGCTCGCGGTAGGCCGCATAC
>Ga0335395_10003096_pt1 | contig 10324 bp, 6 predicted proteins | sample MAT02_FD_205744 | JGI IMG/M metagenome (GOLD analysis project Ga0335395, IMG submission 205744) | Freshwater microbial communities from Lake Fryxell liftoff mats and glacier meltwater in Antarctica - MAT-02 (spades assembly) (version 2) ...
AGAGAGAGAGAGAGAGAGCCAATGACCTATTGAAGAGAAGAGGATGCACTGCGTCGCGAGCTTCGATTAAAAAATCTGGACCCTCCCGACCACAACGAGCACTCGATCGAACCTATCGCACGCAGAAGTAAGTGTCAATCGTTTTCTAAAAACTTAACTTGAGGAAATTGACAATCTTTCCAATCTGAGCAGAGTAATTCAGTTTTCGAATATCGATGAAATGATGCCCATCCAGTAGCCCCCTGTCCGAGCCGGTAGACTGACACCAAAATAGTAGGTTGATCTCTTGAGATTCTCGGTTTTCACCGTGCTCAAGCAACTCGCTTAAGCCTTATTATCAAATGTCCTTAGAATTGGAATTTTTAGCAACTATGTCCGACTTTCGTATTGAACAAGATTCGATGGGTGAGGTACGAGTCCCAGCACAAGCCTATTTCAGTTCGCAGACGCAAAGAGCTGTAGAAAATTTCCCTATCTCGGGTTGGCGATTGCCGACCCCACTTATTCGTGCGATGGGACGCGTCAAGTTTGCGTGTGGTGTCGCCAATCGTGATCTCGGAAAGCTAACCAAGTCTGGCAAGAACAAGCTGAGCGATGCACAAGTTCATGCTATGTTGACTGCTTGTCAAGAAGTCATTGACGGCAAGATGGATGACGAGTTTCCGATCGACGTGTTTCAAACGGGTTCGGGGACCTCTAGCAACATGAACGCCAATGAAGTGATTGCAAATCGAGCGATTGAACTGATGGGAGGTGATCGATTCTCAAAAGATAAGTCGATTCACCCGAATGATCATGTCAACATGGGCCAGAGCACAAACGATACTTTCCCAACGGCAATTCACGTGGCTGTTGCGATTGAGATCAGGGATCGATTGATTCCAGCGCTTGAAGCCTTCCATGTTCAGCTTAAGAAGAAGGCCCAAGAGTGGGACAAGATCATCAAGATCGGTCGTACACACCTGATGGATGCGACCCCGCTCCGATTGGGACAAGAGTTTGGCGGTTTCGCAAGACAGATTGAGTTGTCGATAGAGCGAGCCAAACTTGCGATTCATCCAGTGCTGGAACTACCGGTAGGTGGAACGGCTGTTGGTAGCGGTATCAACACGCATCCGGATTTTGGGCGACGTGTCTCTGAGGAGTTGGCGCGGATGACTGGTATTCCCTTCGTCGAAGCGATCAACCACTTTGAAGCGAATGCTCAGCGTGATGGGCTTGTCGAAACCCATGGGCAGATCAAGACCATTGCGATGACATTGTTTAATGTTGCAAACAACATCCGTTGGCTGGGCTCGGGGCCTCGATGCGGTTTCTTTGAAGTGGTGCTGCCAGACCGTCAACCTGGTAGTTCAATTATGCCTGGCAAGGTCAATCCCGTGATGTGCGAAAGCATGATGCAGCTCACCGCGAGGGTCATTGGCAACGACAGTACGATAACGATGTGCGGTGCCACCGGTGGTAACTTCCAATTGAATATCATGATGCCTGTGATGGGCCACACCACGCTAGAGAGTATTCACTTGCTAACCCATGGAACTCTTGCGTTTATCGAGTTTTGCATGGAGGGATTGGAAGCTAACCCCGAAGCTTGCGAGTCATCTGTTGAGCAGAGTCTTTCGATGGTGACGAGTTTGAATCCCCATATTGGATACGAAAAGGCATCGAAGCTTGCCAAAGAGGCCTTTGCATCTCGCAAGACCATTCGTCAGTTATGCTTAGAGCAGGGCATTTTGCCAGAGGAGATATTGAGAGAGGCATTGGATCCGTTTTCGATGACAGAGCCTCAAGCCTAAGGGCGGATATTTTTACGATGGAACGTTCATGATTCTCGTCTTGCCAAAATTCATTTATGCTCGTTGCTGCACTCACTTGAAATGGAGTGTGACGACATATTGTTTTTTGGGGGCAATGGGTTCGACTTGGTTAGTTTCAGCAGAACCTGAATTAAAATCTGGAGTATCCGCGTCATCGACCTCCGAGTTGCCGGAGGTGATGAGATTGCCAGATCGATTAGACGGGCCTATGGATCGAACGTTTTTTTGGATTCCTTCGTTCGATCGAGTAAAGAGTCGGTTGGACAAGGACTTCGCGGCCTTATCCAACGCAGAACGCGAATCGATTACCAACGAACAAGTCGTTGCAAAACAAGAGATTGATGAACTCATTGCGAGTGCTACAAGACCTTGGTCTTCCAGGGAGTCGATTGAGATATATCGGAGAATTGTCCGTCTGGCCTTCCTAGGCAGTCGAGACAGTTCGTATGTGAAATCTATCGTAAGCTCTATTCCATATTCGTTTGTCGATAAGTCGTTCCTGACGGTTCAGAGTCGCGCAACCAATCCACATCCCATCATGAGGTGGCCCGCGCAAGCTTATGCTCGCGTGGAAAGTCCGCATTTTGAAGTTTCTACGCAAGGGTCGGTCGCACTTGCATCGAACATCGCTATCTTGGCGGAGCAGACCTATGCAGTTTGGCAGCAGGCATTTGTTCCCGCATGGTGTGAACCGCACTCGCTTGAATCAGCCGTTCTGGATGGCCAAGCACTTCAGAGTGCATCGAATCGTCTCGAGGGAAATCGTCTCAAGATCGCCTTGTTTAAGAATCGGGATCAGTATTTACGAGGTCTCCGTGACATTCAACCTAACATCGGCATCTCGACCGGATTCTATCATCCTGATTCGCGAACTGTCTTTTGTTATTGGGACGAGACGGTATCTGCGCAAGTACTGAGGCACGAGATTACGCACCAGTTATTTTCTGAAGCGGGAGTGTGGGACCCGTTAGTTGTGGAGCAGATGCTAGGTAATTTTTGGGTCATTGAAGGAATTGCCCTCTACATGGAATCGATGCAGATCGATCCAGCGATTCGATGCGATCGCGTGACGCTTGGAGGATGGGACGCTCCGCGATTGCAACCCGCTAGATACCGCAGGCTTCATGATGAGTATTGGATCCCTTTGGAAGAGTTTAAAAAGGCATCGTCACAGACCTTTCAACAAGGCGATGCCATCCGACAACACTATTCCCAAGCAGCCGGCTTAACCCATTTCTGGATGGATCACTCGATCGATTCTAGGGTGTCGCTTGTCGATTTTATCTGTGGTGTTTATCGCCAAGAGCCTGTTTCCAAAAACCTGCTTTACACCGACGATACCGATCAACTGCGAGCACAGTATGACACGTTCCTGTTAAGTGCTGCAAAGCATTCTCGTCGTTTACCGCCGCGTCCCGCTACTCGAGATATCGTTTTGTCTCGCTGTGAAATTGACTCTGACTTGGTTCTGAGTTGGCCCGCGAAGCAAGGGCAGAAATTCGATTGGCTTGATCTTGCATTTACGAAGGTCGATGACCGCATGTGGACCGAAGCATCCAGCGGCCGTTGGGATACGCGTCGACTTAATCTGGAAGGGACAGGCGTCAGCAACGATTCGATAGCCGCTATTGCGTCGATCAATCGCCTCGAGGAGTTAGATTTATCGACTTGCAAAGTATCTGGCGACGGACTCGAACCACTGCGTGGGCATCGATCACTCCGCAAGCTATGGTTGACGGGCACCGACGTTACGGACGAACTTGTTGATCTTCTTGTGAGTATAACTCGGCTGGAAGAAGTGGATCTGACGGGAACGCAATTTACCGATGGAGGTCGCAAAGAACTTGCTCGCCGAATTCCCAAACTTCGTCGCAAATAACTTAATTGTTTTCTGGAAGACCTTCGCGATGGCCAACGTTGTGGACAGGCTCCAAAACCGTCAGTACATCTCGAAGGAGTTCCACATCGATTGGTTCATTTGCCCATTCGACCCATTTTCGAATGTTTTTCGGGTTCGCACTACCTGCCACATTCGTGGATATGTCTTCATTTATCAATGAAAATTGTAAAGCCAGTTTTGCAATGTCGGTACCTCGAGATTCGCAGAGTTTGGCCGCTTCTCTGGCTGCAAGTTGCACTGGTATTGGATCGCGGAACCAGGGAGGCAGAGTTGCATTGGTAAGCAGTCGCGCGCTGAACGGACCCGCATTCATAACGCCGATCCCCTTCTCCTTCAACATCGGAATGGTTTGATCGGCAAAAGCGGTGTTCTGAAGCGTGTATTGGTTGTAAGACATCACACAATCGATCTCGCTTGCGGCCGCGACTGTATGGAAAATCTTCTGAGGGTAACCGCTTATACCGATGTAACGGATTTTTCCTGCCTGTTGAACTTTTCGTAACGCGGGAATCGTTTCTTGAATCACTTGCTGCAATGGAACAAATTCGATGTCGTGACAAAGAGCGATATCCAAGTACTCGCAACCTAAACGATGCAAGGAGACATCGATACTTTCAGCGACTCGCTTTGCGGAGAAGTCAAAATGATTGATGTCGAATCGACCAAGTTTCGAGCACATCAGGTACGATGATCGCGGAACATCGCGAAGGGCTATTCCTAGAAGAACTTCGCTCATCCCGCGCCCGTAGAACGGGGAAGTATCAATCAACGTCAGACCGAGTTCGCGGGCGACACGAATACTTTCAAAGGCCTCATCTAGCGAAACCGATCGAAATTCTTGGCCGAGCGACGATGCTCCAAAAGCAAGAATTGGGAGGTCCAAGTCGGTTTTGCCTAGTCTTCGCGTCTTCATTGTAGGATTAGTTTTTCGTGTTTAAGTGAGGCCAATAGTGGAATTTTGCCGATTGTAGCGGTTGTATCTTAATGAGTTGCCAAGCCGACGACAAAGGCTAGTAAATCATGGATTTCGTCGCCCTGGCGATTAGAATCGGGTGAAGTTTGATGCAATTGGTGAACTAGCGGTATGATGCGATAGAATGGTTCGTTCGCAATTCTAAGGAGAGATACCTCGCGACAACGGAATATCGAGTGTGCTGTCCTTGGGAGTGATCCAAGCAAAAGACCTTTTCCATACGATGACAGATTCAAGTAAACCTCGTAAAAAGCTTTTGATGCTCGCACATGCTTGCGATCCCGAGGCTTTTATGGAATCCAGATTGGGTTGGCATCGAGCGTTGGAAGCTGCAAAGCAATTTGATACTTGGGTGCTATGTGATGGTGATGAGCGTCATCAGAAATCTTTGGAGGGGTGGGCAACTGGCATTCCGGGATTGACGTTTCGTTGCGTTCCACGCTCCAAGTTCGAGCTCCGATTTTGGGATAGCCCAGGTTGTCTTTACTACCTTTATAATCGGTGGCATCGCCGTGCGTTTCGGGTGGCCAAAGAGCTCCACCGGACGATCCAGTTCGATTTGACCCACCAAGTAAATTTTTGCGGGTTTCGAGAACCTGGATATTTGCATCAGTTGGATGTACCCTTTGTATGGGGACCGCTAGGTGGGACACAAAATTTCCCGCTTCAATTTCTGAGTGAAACAAGCTTGATCGACGGCATGTACGAATTCTTTCGTGGTTTGCTGAACACCTATGACTTGCGAATCAGTGCGCGGGTTCGGCGGGCAGCATGCAAAGCATCAGTCGTTCTATCGGCCAACACGACATGCCAGCGCGATCTGAAGGCAGCTCTAGGCTGTGAAACGACAGTACACCTCGAAACCGGCCTGCGAGAAATCCCCGGTCGCACGAAACCTCATCGCAAACAGGGTGAACCGTTAAACATTCTTTGGGCGGGGCGATTGAAGGCATGGAAAGCATTCCCGTTGTTGATGCAATCGCTCGAAGGTCTACCACCTGATGTCGACTATCGCGTTAGAGTCCTCGGGTATGGAGTCTGCAAGTCGCGTTGGATGAAGCAAGCCAAGAAACTGGGCATCGCCGATCACATCGAGTGGGTTGGGTGGCCTCCTTATGCGGAATCGTTAGTTCACTATCGTTGGGCAGATGTCTTTGCCTTTACTAGCCTTCGCGACACGTCTGGAACAGGATTGTTAGAAGCTTTATCGTTTGGCGTTCCGATAGTTGGGCTGAACCACCAAGGAGCCGCCGACATTATTACCTCTAACTCAGGAATGATGATCGACCCGACCTCAAAGGCATCGATATGTCGAGGCTTTACTCACGCTCTTGAAACACTTTATCGAGATCCAGATCATCTTGAAGTACTCAGTAAGGGAGCCCTCACTCGAGCCGAAAGTTACCATTGGGATCGGTTGGGGGAGTCCATGGCAGCGGTCTATGCGAGGGTCGTTTTCGCAGAAAGCGTATCAGAGGAACTCGACGCGACGGTCGAGTTAACCGATATCACCAATCGAGAGTTTTCCATTCAACCAAACCCTATTCAAAACACGTCCCCAATCTCGTGCTCATCGCATACTCATAGCGACTCGTAACCATTCAAAGGCATTTTCAATGCAGTTTTTAGGAGTTTCCTATCCAAAGCACGCCGATAGAAGGAAGGTCTCCACCTCCCTATTAATGGGGCTGGACGGAAATTCTGCTAAACGAGAATCCTCTTCCGGTGAGGATGGGTCGGAGGATGTGCTAGATTCCAAGAAATCAAAGCTCGCGAATGTCAAGTCTGGTACCTACCAGGGCATTGTTGCATTGCTAGATCAGATTCTCTGCAGTGCAACGACGCTTGTAACTTTTGTTTTGCTTGCCCGATTTTGCGAACAGGATTGCGTCGGGGCATACGCATTGGCCCTTTATCTCATCCTTCCTCTAAGAGTGATGCAAGATCGGATCATATCAACACCCTACATGATGCTTATTCATCGCGACCCGTCGCGTGCAGCGAGTCGCCTGGGAAGTGCGTTTGCGCATCAGTCGGCGCTCTCGTTGTTCTCTATCATTCTCGCCGTAGCAGTAGGACTTGGCTCACTGTGGCTACGCGGTTGGGTGCCTCACACGGAAGCCATTCTCGCGTTGGCTTTCGTAGCGCCTTGTCTTCTATGGCGCGATTTGCTTCGTTCCATTTCGTTCTCGCACGGGGATGCGTTTTCCGCAATGATTGCGGACGGGGTGGTTTTTGTGTTGCAGCTGATCGGACTGTATATTTGCCTTGCGACGTTACATACTTCCGTCAACTATTTCCTCCTTATTACGGGGCTTTCGTCTGCTGGTGGATGCGCGGTCTGGTTTCTGTTAGATAGAAGGCCATTCACAATCCAATATCGCGATGCGTGGCAAGACTGGACTGAAAACTGGGTTATCGGCAGGTGGCTGGTAGCTGCTCGTATCCTTGGAAGCGCAGGCATCATTGCAATCCCTTGGATTATTGCTTTTGAAAACGGCGATGCAGCGGCTGGAGTATTCGCGACTTGCATGAATTTGGTAGGGCTATCCTTTATGTTCGCTCGAGGGCTTAACAATTTTTTCAGGCCTAATTCCATCAAAGCTTTTCATACCGGTGGTGGGAGGATGCTGCGGAGAGCGTTATTGACATCAACTTGTGTTTTATCAAGTTACATGCTGTGCATTACGATTCTGTTTTGGTTTGTCGGTAGCTTCTTAATGGAATTTGTTTATGGTTCCAGCTTTGCAAATACCGGATACTTGGCGTTCCTGTTAAGTATTGTTTCTCTGGCGACAAGCTTGAGCATGGTTCTCGACAATGGGGTTACTGCTTTAAATCGCCCGGAGGTATCATTTTATGCCGAACTTGCTAATGGAATTGCTACCATTGGTCTTGGATTGCTTCTGATTCCCGCCTGGGGTTTGAATGGTTCGGCAATTGCGATCCTCTGCGGACAGTTGGTTGGCGCATGCATCTTGGGCATTGCTGTATTTAAGTTAACGGGTGCGAATTCGTCGCCGTCCAAAGCGTGACTCGATTCAATCTATGTACAATAAGCCACTCATTACAGTTGCGATTGCCACATGCAACAGAGCCGACACACTCAAACGAGCCCTGTCTTGCATCGTCAATCAGGAGCTGTCTGCGAATCATACCTATGAGGTCGTTGTTATCGACAACGGTTCCACCGATCGAACGGAGGAAGTTGTCCGGACGTGCGATTCGGAAAACGCCGGTAAGGTTCGATATGTACAAGAGCTACGTAAGGGGCTACCGTTTGTCAGAAACATGGCTGTTCGAGAATGCCGCGGCGAATGGTTAGCGTTCTTCGACGATGACCAACTAACCGATCGGCGATGGCTGCAGACACTCTATGAAACCGCAACCTCTAGCGACGCTCAGTTCGCAGGTGGTTCGAGGGATTTAGTGATAGAAGCTAACGAGATCCCGGCATTGTCCGAGGAAAGTCGATTTCTGCTAGGAGAAGTTCTGGAACCCGTAGCCCAGCCTTATCACAATAAGTTTCTTCCAAGTACAGGCAACGTGCTGATCAGACGGTCGCTTTTTGATGAGGTCGGCACGTTTGATCAAGAAGTACTTGACGGAGGTGAGGATAGTGATTTTTTTAACCGTGTGGTGAGGCGAGGTATTAAAGGGGCTTACAATCCTGAAGCTCTGGTACACCATCTCATCAGTCCAAATCGTCTAGAGTCAGACTATCTACGTTGGATTGCATTTCGTTACGGAATCCATTTGGGGCGGCGAGACGTTCAAGGGAGAGGGAAATGGACGTCGTTGATTTTGACTACAGCACGCTGGGTTAGAGCCCTACTGGGCTATTGGCCGAAGATGGTATATTTTTGGGTTCAAGCAAACCAAGCAGAGGTAGTGGGCATGCGCTGTAAAATTGAGAAGGTCGAAGGTTATGCTAGTTATGTTTGGACTCGTCTTTTTCCGTCCGACGAGAATGTGAAGAAACTTGCTGAACGTTCTACGCATCGAGGAAGTCGTTAAGTGTCATATGGAAGCCCGAAGGACTTGGCTAGTCATTCTCACAATCGCATTGATTTTTCGTGTTCTTGCACTACAGACGAGAGCCTTTGACTTTGACGAATGTTATGAACTCGATCATTTATCTTTGAGTCCTTTCGAGCTCATTCGTCACGGCGATGGATTTCCGCCACTATACCGCTGGTTGCTAAGTCTATTCTGCTTTGTGTTTGGAGAGACTTCAGCGAGATGGTTTTCAGTTTTGGTAGGCATGGGAACCGTTGTCGCGATTGTATTCCTAGCACGATGTGTCGCGGGTGAGTTCGTCGACCGTTCTGAAGCCGAATTGGTAGGGTATCGTGCCGGTCTGTTCGCCGCGTTATCGCCTCATCAGATTCTATTTAGTCAGCAAGCCCGTGGTTACATTCTTTTCGTATTCATCGCAGCAATTGTGTGTTGGATAGCTTGGGAGTTGTCGCATCGACCAACGAGACGACTGTGGTTCCTTCTGGTGACCGGATGTACGCTAGGGTTTGCCACGCATTACTATTTTTGTTTGCTTATTGTGCAAGTTTGGATTTGGGTTGCCATTTCGCTTAGAGCCTCACAGGCTAGGAATATTGCAATTTTTGCGGCGTTACAATCCTTGATGTGCGCTCCGATTCTTTATGCACTCTCGATCGACCTAGCTCACGAACTACCGGCTGAAGCAATCAATCGCGTTGACTGGACCGGTCTATTTTATGCTGGTTTCACTCTGTTTTCCGGGTGGACTCTTGGGCCGTCCTCGATCGCTTTACAAACGCTTCCCTTGCAGGAATCACTCTCTCGAATAGGGCCTTGGGCGATCTTTGTCTTTGCGATGGTGGCTTCGCTTAGTGTCTACGGCGTGAAGGGACTTCCGCCACGAAGCTACGTACCGATACTTGCGAGTTGTATTTTGACACCCTTAGCTGCCGCGGCGATCGCGATCGCACTAAGCTCAAGTTTTGCGGCACGCTATGTCGTTTGGCTTGCCATTCCGATCGCCGTTTGGCTGGGGTTGTGCGCGACGTTTCGCGGAAGAACTTTACGGACCACTGCAAGCTGGTGTCTAGTTGGTGTTTTCCTTCTCGCCAACTGGAACCGAGTCTATGATCGACACTACAAAATGGACGATGCTTTTGAACTTCGAAAGTGGATTGCTTCGAACGCAAGAGAAATGCCCGTGTTGGTGTTGTCGCACTACTTTGCTTCCTCAGTCGAACGTGCGTTTTCTGATTCAAACCTTACTGATAGCCAGTCCGATGCGAACAGTTCGAATTCTCATCACCGAGCGATAACAGCGTTGAGCTTTGCATCAGACGAGCCCAACGATTGGGGGAAGGTCCTTCCGAAGTTCCTTCATGAGGAGCTCACAAGTGAGGGGAAAACGGACTACCTTGTGGTGGCGAGGTGGTTAGATCCTGACAATTTACTTATCAACAAAAGAGATGCAATTCTGTCATTAAGCGGTGCTAAAAAGGTAGCGACTGTCTCCAACAATATTGAAATCTACCAAGCGAGTCGAAACGATCTTGAAAACTGGATTCAAAAAGTGCTACTGTCAAACGATTCACCAAGTGTCGGTTTTGCTAGTTTTAACGGTCTCATGAATGGTCG
>Ga0335395_10003098_pt1 | contig 10321 bp, 8 predicted proteins | sample MAT02_FD_205744 | JGI IMG/M metagenome (GOLD analysis project Ga0335395, IMG submission 205744) | Freshwater microbial communities from Lake Fryxell liftoff mats and glacier meltwater in Antarctica - MAT-02 (spades assembly) (version 2) ...
TAGCCTGCCGAAGATATTTTTATCCAAGTTTGTCAAGTTTGGATTATGTAAGTGGAAATACACCTGTCGCAAACGATATCGCGGAAAGGGTACTTTGTCTGCCGGTTTATCATAGTTTGAGTAGGGAGGAACAGCAATCCATAACCAAGTTGCTTTCGAAATCATTACAAAATCAAAAAGTTCTTTAATATGAATTGTATCATTTGCAATCATCCAACCCACAAATTTTTATCAAAGATTTTTACCGAAAAGCCCTTGAATCTCATTATGTCTGAAATCGGTGAGGTTCATTACCGTAAATGTGGTCATTGAGGTTTTGCATCCTCCCAGACTCATTTTGAATTGGAAGATTCGGTATGGGGAAAGCTGAATTATGATTTTAATGCACTTATAGGGAGTGGGGAAATCCATGGCGCCCACGGCAATTATCCGACGTACCTTGAACAGGCGCTGATGGTGCATCTTTTATCAGAAAACAGCCTTATAGACTGCGGTTCAGTATTGGATTATGCTGGTGGTTCCGGCACTTTCTCAAATTTGTTATCGGCATATTTTAAAATTCCGTCCTTGATTTTTGAACCTTACATGCATGACAGCTCAGATCCAAGGTATATTAGTAGAAAGGAAATGGATCAATTTAAGGTTGTGTTCAATTCAGCAATGTTTGAACATGTCCGGTCAAGGACAGATTTGGATGAGGTAAATGCTGTAGTGGCTCCCGATGGTTGTTTGATGATTCATTCGGTCATTTGCGAAAATGTGCCTGCAGATACCAATTGGTTTTATTTCAGACCTCCTGTCCACTGTGCTTTTCATACCAATAAAAGCATGGAGATATTGATTGAGCAATGGGGTTACGAATGTTCTTTATATTGTCCAAAAGCCAAATGCTGGACATTGTTGAAGAAAAAACCTGAGGATTTTGGAAAAAGGATTGATTCTATCAATGATCAAATGAAAGAAACCTATTTATATCACAAAGATGGTTTTGTTGACTATTGGAAAGGGTTTTAAATTAATGAAGAAGCAATTTTGAGAACTGCAATTTTCTTTTGTTTCAAATCCGTAGTCAATAAAAGAGGAATAGCACGTCGAAAGTTTTTTATCCAAGTTTGTCAACTCAGGACTATGTCTTTCTCCATATCCCAATTTCCAATTTTAAAGTAGGATAGATTTTCTTTTCTGGCTATTACTATTTGAAAGCAGTTCAGTATAAAATTTTTTCCCTTGAAATAAGATCAAAAAATAAACTTTGTAAAGAACTTTTAGTGTTATTTAATTCTTTTACTTTTCTAATTTTTCTACCAATAGTTTTTACGCTCTATTGGTTTGTTTTTCAAAGAAATTTGAAACTACAAAACGCTTTTATTCTTGTAGTCAGCTATGTGTTTTATGGCTGGTGGGATTGGCGATTCTTGGGATTGATTGCATTCAGCTCATTGGTAGATTATTTGGTTGGGTTAAAACTTGGTGAGGAAAATGATCAAAAAAGGCGAAATATATTACTTGGAATAAGCCTTGGATTGAATTTGGGATTATTGGGGCTTTTCAAGTATTTTAATTTTTTCATTGATTCCACCATTCAATTGTTAAACAGTGTAGGTTTTATGGCCAATCCATATTCGCTTCAATTGATTCTTCCCGTCGGGATCAGTTTTTATACTTTTCAGACGATGAGTTATACTATTGATATTTACAAAAGGCAAATAGAACCGACTAAAGACCCTATCGATTTTTTTGCCTTTGTATCATTTTTTCCACAATTAGTAGCAGGCCCGATTGAAAGGGCATCTAATCTGCTGCCACAGTTTTTTGCAAAAAGAAATTTTACTTATGAAAAAGGGAAATTGGGGATGGAGTTGATTTTATGGGGGTTATTTAAAAAGGTTGTAATTGCAGATAATTGCGCTTTGGTTGTAAATCAGATTTTTGAAAGAGTAGATGATGCTTCTTCAATAGAGTTATTATTGGGAATGTTTTTGTTCTCATTTCAGATTTATGGAGATTTTTCAGGTTATTCAGATATAGCCATTGGTGTAGGATCTTTGCTAGGTTTTACCTTGATGACTAATTTCAAAACCCCATATTTTAGTGTTGATATTGTTGATTTTTGGAGACGATGGCATATTTCACTTTCGACCTGGTTTAGGGATTATGTTTATATCCCTTTGGGAGGAAGTAAAATAAATTTGAATATAACCTTCCGCAATATTTTTTTGGTATTTCTAGTTTCCGGTTTTTGGCATGGTGCAAACTGGACCTTTGTATTTTGGGGAGCGATACATTCAATTCTCTTCATTTTTGTTATTTGGAATTATCAAAGATCGTCTGAGGCAAAACTTCAAAAAACCGGTTTTTTTTATAAAAAGATAACGCCCTTTTTATCAGGTTTATTAACCTTTGTTATAGTCACTATCGCTTGGATTTTCTTTAGGTCAACAACTCTCCAAGGCGCATTTCAGTATTTATCCAACATTTGGATAAACTTTGACATCCCGAGCAGTTTAAGATTGGCCTACCAAGTTCCTGTCTTTTTTGTCCTCTTGATGATGGTAATGGAATGGAGGGGAAAGGATAAAAATTCAGTATTTGAGGTTCGAAGCTTAAATTTGAAATACAGCCTTTATTTTGTTTTTTTTCTGAGCATTTTGTTTTACGGAGCATTTGTTGATTCACATCAGTTTATCTATTTCCAATTTTAAGAATGAGGAAGTTTTTAAAAGAATTTGGTGTAATTTTTTTCTTCTTTTTTGGCTTTATTTTAGCTTATCTGTGTTTCTGTGACTTCTTCTTTTCAAAAGAAGAATACTTTGACAAAAAGTACAAACCTGCTTGGATTCTAAGCCAGAAGGAAAAGGATGTTGATTATGCTATTTTGGGTTCAAGTAGAGCTTATGGAGCCTTTGATATGAATTTATTGGACAGTCTGACCGGCAAAAAATGGATAAATCTCGGATCAAATGGAAGTGGAATGGCCGAAAATTACATGATAATAAATCATTTTTTGAAAAGAAATAAGGTAAAAACAATTTTAATCCAGGTAGATGGGGATGCTTTTGCAGGAGCTGATAGTGAGCAGCATAGAATCCATCCTTACAGTTTTTTACCCTATTGGCAGGACAGTATAATCAAGGGTGTCTTGACCAAAGAAATTAAATCTTTGGATAGCTTTTTAATTAGAGCTATTCCACAATTCAGGTATTTGTACTACAATAAATATTTTTCACCAAAAGAAATATTCAGAAGGTTGAAAATTAATCAAGAACCTGAAAATACTTTGGATAACCTTTTTGGTGGAGAGCCTATTGATATAAGAACTAGGGCAGCTAGGTCAAATATAGAAAAGGCTATAAAAAGTGGATCAGCGATTAAAGATATCAATCCTTATTTCCTAAAAATTATCGATCTAGCCAAAAGTCAAAACATTGATCTTCTCTTATTTACTGCTCCGGTATATTATGGAACATTTGAGGAGATAATCTCTATAGATGAACAGTTTGATTATCAAATTCATTTGCCTGAAGACCGGTTTCAAAAAGATGAAACCTTATTTTCAGATACTTGGCATTTAAATGAAAAAGGGAGAACGTTATTTACTTTAAGTTTCTTCAACAGAATTTCACCCAATTATTTGCTTAATCTTTCCCAAGTTCCCTGAAAATGAATAATTTAAAATTATCAAATGTACAATTTCTGTCCGGATGCATCTCTAAAAATCAGTGAACATCAATTTTTATAATAGTAAAAATTGTATTTCCCCTTACATGCAAGTAACCATAAAATACTTGGTTTGAAGTTCGAAATCTGCAACTGTAAATCCTGCCTATAGGACAGGCAGGTACGGACGATTATCCACATCTCCGAAGGCTTTTAAATTACCTCACTTGTATCATTGCTGATAATCGTATTTAGAAAAATAAAATTACAATGCTGCTATCTATAATATCTCCCGTATATAAGGCGGAATTCCAACTTGAAGAGTTGGTAGAAAGAATAAAATCATCTGTGGAAACTATTCATTTGGATTTTGAAATCATTTTGGTCAACGATCATAGCCCAGACCAATCATGGGAAAAAATCGATGAACTCTCCAAAAAATATCCTTTTGTCAAAGGAATAAAACTCAGCAGAAATTTTGGTCAGCACTATGCCATAACCGCCGGACTTGATCAGGCACAAGGAGACTGGGTAGTGGTGATGGATTGTGACCTGCAGGATAGACCGGAAGAAATACCTAATCTTTATCAAAAAGCCCAAGAGGGGTTTGATGTTGTTTTGGCAAGAAGGTTTGATAGAAATGATCCATTTTTCAAAAAACTATTTTCGAAATTTTTCTATTTCATATTATCATACCTTACAGGAACTAGCTTTGATTTTTCTGTAGCGAATTTTGGAGTTTACAGCAGAAAGACAATCCGAGAATTTTCTAAAATGAGAGAAAATATCCGGGTATTCCCCATAATGGTTAATTGGATGGGATTTTCGACAGCAAAAGTAGATGTTCAGCATGATGCAAGATCCGTTGGAAAAAGTTCGTACACCTTCAAAAAACTTATGAATCTGGCATTAGATATTATTCTTGCCTATTCCGACAAACCAATAAGAATCACTATTAAACTTGGCTTTTTTTTATCAATATTCACTTTTGGTTTTGCTTTGTTCACTTTAATAAGGTATTTAACAGGAGGTATCTTAGTTTCGGGATACACAAGTATCATTATTTCAATTAGTTTCTTTTCAGGTATAATAATTATGATTCTTGGAATCGTTGGTTTATATGTTGGGAAAATTTTTGAGGGTGTAAAAAATAGACCACTTTATATTATAGATGTAATTACCAATGAAGGAAATTAACGCAGATTATATCGAAATAGGATCAGGAACCTTTATCCATCCAACGGCAACCATTAAAGGGGTATCTGGAAATGCCAATAGAATAGTTATTGGAGATAATTGTTTCATTGGTCAAGATGTTCAAATTATTGTTGATGATTTTGAATTAGGGGATTACGGAAAAATACAACACCACACCAATATCCATGGATATAAACCTTGTAAAATTGGTCATAATGCCTGGATAGGGCAGTATACAATTATAGACAGTATTGGGGGGGTCTCAATAGGTAATAATTGTGGGATTGGTGCTCATAGTCAACTTTGGAGTCACATAAAATTTGGTGATACTTTAGAAGGGTGCAGGTTTTTATCGGAAAAGCCATTGATAATTGGGGATGATGTATGGTTTGTGGGTCATTGTATAGTTTCTCCCATAATAGCCTCCAATAAATCAATGGCAATGGTAGGGTCTGTTGTAACTAAGGATATGGAATTCAACCAAATCTATGCAGGCTCACCTGCAAAATCAATTTCAGAAAAAATCGGCAATCAATTCGAGGAAGTGGATTTAGAGATTAAGTTTCAAAAAATGAACCAATACCTTTCCGATTCAGGCGTTGATTTATCGAAGATTAGAATTGTACGATCTAAAGGAGATGTGGATATTGATAACCAAGAAATAAGCTGGTTCTCAGTTTTGGAGAGAAAATACACGAAAAGAGGTTTGGATGCTGAAGTGAGTTTTATGAAATTTCTTTTGCCGGAAAAAGGGAAATTTGTTCCATTTTAAATTAATCTATTTTTTTCCAATAATTTTCAAAAAATCCTATCAAGTGGACTACAAAACCCCTTTCAATAAACCTCACCTTACAGGAAATGAGCTTTCCTATATAGAAGAAGCTGTAAAGACAGGAAAGATTTCGGGGAACGGTATTTTTACCCAAAAATGCCATGGATTTTTTCAGTCTAAATATGGCTTTGCAAAATGTCTTTTGACCACTTCCTGTACAGATGCTTTGGAGATGGCGGCTATTTTGCTTGACATCAAGCCGGGCGATGAAGTGATTATGCCATCATTTACTTTTGTCTCCACTGCCAATGCTTTTGTATTGCGGGGTGCCAAAATCATCTTTGTGGATAGCCGTATTGACCATCCCGGAATGGATGAAAATAAGGTCGAAGAATTGATAACCGATAAAACAAAGGTGATAGTTGTCGTGCATTATGCTGGAGTTGCCAGTGATATGGATATCATAATGGATATTGCCAATAGGAATGGATTATTTGTGGTAGAGGATGCGGCACAAGCTATTGATAGTTTTTATAAAGGAAAGCCTTTAGGAAGTATGGGGCATTTGGCAGCATTCAGCTTTCATGAAACCAAAAATATCCAATGTGGCGAAGGAGGAATGTTGGCCATCAATGATCCGCAATTTGAAAAAAGAGCAGAAATCATCTGGGAAAAAGGAACGAACAGGTCTGCTTTTTTTCGTGGAGAAATCGACAAATATGGCTGGGTGGACGTTGGTTCGTCATTTCTTCCTTCGGAGGTGACAGCAGCTTTTTTATATGCACAACTCGAACATCTTGAGGAAATACAATCCAAAAGAAAACAAATCTGGAACAGGTATTTTGAGATTTTGAGCGAGGGAGCCAATGGCTGTTTTGAAGTTCCGACGATTCCAGGATTTGCTACCAATAATGCACACATGTTTTACATATTATTCCCTGATACTGACTCAAGGCAGCGCACAATTCAGAGATTAAAAGAAAAGGGAATTATGTCCGTATTTCACTACTTATCCTTACATAAAAGTAATTTTTACCAAACGATTCATGGTGAAAGGGAACTTCCCATATCAGATCAATATTCAGAAACCTTGCTGAGACTACCGTTTTATTTTCAACTCGGTTTGGATGAGGTTGAACTGATTTCCCAAACTATTATTGATGGTTTAGAATGCGCTTGATGATGGTTTCTAGAAATATTTCTTTTGCGTTTATTGGAATGGCAGTTTTTATCCTGCTTATTATTTTTTGGAGCTTGAATAAGGGTTTGGGGCTTTTGGATGAAGCGTTTTATTTGCTTCACTTAAAAGAAGGCGTAAAATATTACGCGCTCAGTTCATGGCCTGAGTTCTTTAAGGATTTTCCAATCAAGAATATCTTTTGGCTCAGGTTTTTCATTTTTTCTTTGATGGCCATATCTGCCGGTCTTTTTGGAATGGCATTTAGTAAGTATTGGAAGATTAATTTGCCTACTTTGGTGATTTTGCCCATCATTATTGTGGTACAATTTGTTTGGTCAGCGCCTGTCCAATATATTCCTAATAATTCAACACTCAATCAGATTTTGATTTACCTCTCTCTAGCTTCATTTTTTTGGGGAATCAATGATTTAGAGAAACCAAAAATGAATTTGCGTTTGGTCGCATCAGGTTTTTTTATTGGTTTTGTACCTTTTGTTATGATTACAAATACCCCAATTATTGGGGCTATGATGCTGTTATTGATTATCCTCTTTCCCAACAAAAAAGCTGTTATACCAATCTCTCTTTTTACAATAGGCATTATTTTATCAGGAGTTGTTTTTTTTGTTTTCTTTCAGAGTTTGGACAAATTTCTGATTTCGTTTTCGGAAGCAAGGAATTACCTCAATTTCATGGACAGTCATGGACTTAGAAATATCATCAAATGGCATTATTACGCTTTTATTTATTTCATAGGTCCACCCTTGACATTGTTGTTATTGCTGTTGGCTTTTCATTTTGAAGTTCCAAAATCAAAATATTCCAAGCTAATCTTAATAGTAATAGGGATAGTTGTTTTGGGATTTGTGTTAATTAAGGATGTATTTTCTTCTATTTCTATCTTTTCTTCCTCCTTGATCTATGTCTTAGCAGTAGCCGCTTTGATTATTTTTGTGGACAAACAAAAGGACATTCAAAAAACTGCAGTATTGCTTTTTTTACTTTTGGTCCCCTATTTTGCTGCCTTAGGAACTGATGTTGCTTTTGAAATCAGGACTGCGGGATATGCACTTCCTCTGGCATTGGTCATAATGGGAGTCAGCTTCACAAAATCAAAAATATCGACTTATGCATTCTATGGATTGATTCTGGCGGCTTTTCTGACTTTTTTGACTTATCCATTCGGAACAGGTTGGATAGGATTTAAATTGTCTGATCAAAAGTATAGTTTGGAATTGCCAAATGGGTCAGGAACGCTTCAACTCGATCAGAATGTGGTTGAAACTTACCGTTCTTTTGTCCCATATTTGACAGGAGAAGAAAATGTAGTCGTATCAGATCCAAAGGCTTTGGGTTACATCTACCTTTGCGATGCTACCCCGCTTTATTTGTATTTCAGGTTAAGTGATAAATATCTCTTTGATTTCATGCAATCCGGAAATAGGGATTGGGGAGACCTCACTTTTTTGGAGGTCAAAAACAAACCATTCTCTCTACAAATGAAAAATAAAATAGAGGAATTGGTGTCCTCCGGCAATCATGCTGTGATATCATTGGATAACCACATAATATATCTTTCAAAATCACATTAGGACATGGGTTTTTTAAAAACAATTAATTTAAAACTTTTTAAATACTTTAATTTCTTCTTTAGATTTCTCGGCTACAGGATATTTGTAGCTCTATTTCTAAGTCTCGTTATCGGGGTTTTGGATGGCCTGGGCTTAGCCATGTTTTTACCTTTATTGCAATTTGCCGACAATTCTTCATCGGCCGCCTCCAACACAGATGTATTCGGTAATTTTGCCTTTATCGTAGATTTTATTCAAAATTTGGGTTTTGAGATAGATTTCTTCAGTATCCTATTGATTATGGTGCTGTTTTTTGTAGGGAAAGGGATTTTCAAATTTTTTGAATCTTATTATAACTTCCTGTCTTTAAGCTTATTTGTAAAAAAGTTGAGGTTTGAAGGAATCGAGAAGCTTGCAGGTGCTCAATATGTTTATTTTTCGGCAACAGATTCGGGCAAGATCCAAAATACCATGAGTGGGGAGATTGAAAGAATTATAGCTGCGTTCCGATCCTATATGGCAGCCATACAGGCTGTAGTGATGGTTTTGGTGTACTTGTTTCTGGCTTTTCTTTCCAATCCGTTATTTGCAGTTCTGGTAGGAATCGGAGGTGGACTTTCTTTTCTTCTTTTCAAAAATATCTATAGAAAAACCAAACAAACCTCGATACAAATGACTGAAGACAGTCATGAATATCATGGACTCCTGATTCAGAATGTCATCCATTATAAATACCTTAAGGCGACTGGGATGATATTTGAGTTTGGAGAAAAGCTAAAAGCCTCTGTACTTAAATTTACTGACGGGTTAAATAAAATAGGATATTATAATTCCATATTAGGGTCTCTTCGGGAGCCTTTTGTTCTCATCGTAGTTGCAGGGGTGATTTTATTGCAAGTCTCCTATTTTGGCCAAAGTATAGGAAGCATTATCCTTAGTTTGTTGTTTTTGTACCGCTCTTTGACTTTTTCAGTCGGCTTACAGGCCCAATACAATAATTTTTTGAATGTTTCCGGATCTGTTCAAAACCTGATGACATTTTTAGAAGAGATTTCCAAAAACCAAGAAATCAATGAACAGCCCATCGGTAAGTTCAAAGGTTTTGCCTCTCTTGAATTTAAAGATGTGCATTTCAATTATGGAAAAGATTTCCAATTGAAGGCGATCAATATGAGCATCAAAAAAAACCAAACCATAGCTTTGGTAGGACCGAGCGGAAGTGGGAAAACCACCTTGGTCAATATGGTGGCAGGGCTTTTACCTTTTGATTCAGGAGAATTACTGATCAATGGGATTCCATTCAATGAATATAACCTTATGGATATACGAAGATCAATTGGATATATCACCCAAGAACCTGTGATTTTCAATGATTCTATTTTCAATAATGTCACCTTTTGGGCAGAAAAAAATCCTGAGAATTTGAAAAAATTCTGGCATGCTTTAGAGCAAGCTTCGATCAGGAGTTTTGTGGATGGACTGCATCTTAGAGAGGAGACGACACTTGGAAATAATGGAATACTTATTTCAGGAGGACAAAAACAAAGAATTTCTATTGCCCGAGAGCTATTCAAAAAAGTTGAGATCTTAATATTAGATGAAGCTACTTCTGCCCTGGATTCTGAATCTGAACATGTCATTCAGGAGAATTTCGAAAAACTGGCAGGAACCTATACCATCATTATCATTGCCCATAGACTTTCAACCATCAAAAAAGCAGATGTCATTTATTTGATGGAAAATGGTAAAATCGTGCAGTCAGGAGGGTTTGAGGATTTGATGACCCAATCTCAGTTATTTAAAAAAATGGTAACTCTTCAACATTTTTAATTATGAGCACTCTTGCCGCCATGCAACCCTATTTCTTCCCTTATATCGGGTATTTCAGCCTGATTGATGCGGTTGACCATTTTGTGTTTTTTGATACGGTGCAATTTGTCCGCA
>Ga0335395_10003099_pt1 | contig 10321 bp, 24 predicted proteins | sample MAT02_FD_205744 | JGI IMG/M metagenome (GOLD analysis project Ga0335395, IMG submission 205744) | Freshwater microbial communities from Lake Fryxell liftoff mats and glacier meltwater in Antarctica - MAT-02 (spades assembly) (version 2) ...
TCAACTCCTAAAACAATAAAAATTACTTTAATGAAAACACCAGGGTGTTTGTAAACAACAATATCTCCTGGTTTAAAATTCATTTTAGCTTCACGTCTTGTAAGAGTTTACAATCTCTGTCGCTATAGCTAAGATTTGTTTTGATGCCAATAAATTCTGGAGCGAAATGATTTAATATAAAGGATATATATTCTTTTTTTTCTAAGTCAACTTTTAGAATAATATAAAGAACGTTAGAACATTTTTCCCAAACAACGATATCTCCTGGTTTAAAGTACATTTAGATACATGTCTTTTAAATTGGTCACATGTTTTGCGGAATGCCAGTCCAGGATATTTATTTTGCCAATCCATATTGGATTGATATGGCTTAAAATAATAGCAAAATAATTTCCTCTTGGGCTGACTTCCAAAACAAGATAAACTACTTTGTTATTTTCATTTGAGACAAGAATGTCTCCAAGGTTAAAGTACATTTTTTAGATCCATGTTTTGGATTTTTTTGAACTGTTTATTCTCATACCAGCCTCCTTCACACCAAACAATATGAATTTGGCCAATCCAATCTTTGTAGTTATGATTTAAAGAAAATACCATACTTTTCTCTAGGTCCACTTTTAAAACAATAAAAACTTTTCTATTGTCATCTGTGTGAACAAGTATATCACCAATAGAGTACACATTCACTCCCAGTGAGCAAGAGTTAAATCCTCTTCGAAGTTTTTAATCATGTCGGCGACTTTTTCTTCTGGTACGCCATGCGTGTTTTGAAATTTGGTTGTCAAACACTTCTGAAAAACTTCGTAACCCTTTGCCGTAGCAAGTTTTACATAGTCTTGATACCAAGACTTCCTAATGTTGGTGTTATCTACCACCACAACATTATCTCCTGCTGCTAGTGCTTTTTCAAAAGCACTCAAACACGACTTGTGCGCGGCGCCAAGTAGCGAGGGGTTAAACTTGTACTGTCCTTTTCCGTGAGACACGAAAAAATTGTCTGCGCTACAGACAGTAGCTTCAGGAAAGTTTGTTTTGATCCAGGTAGACTTGCCTGAACCGGATGCGGCGCGCATTATGATAATTGTGCCCTTTGATGCGTTGTTGTTGGTCATCGTTGAAATTTTCTTTCTTTGGTCAGGAAAACCGTTTACGCTCGATTTTGTATTCTTTTCTCGTATTTCTCAAGCATATCAGATTCCTGATACTCGTCAAGAAAAGATAGTTTTCTTCCCATATAATTAAAGTCACAAACAAACCTGTATTCAAGATAATAAATTATGCTTCTGTAGTCAGAGCTACAGAGGCGAGCCATATTGGAAGGCAAAGTGTTTAATTTAGGACCACTTAATAAATGAAGGTTAATTCTTCCAACCGGGTTTGTTTCTTCATTAAACTGTGACAAAGTATTAAAATCTGGAACGTAAGAAATTTCCGTCTTGTTCAAGATAAGAAAAAGATAAAAAGTGTAGTTTTTACTATTCCAAATTTCTTCTAGTAAAACCCTACCTGGTCTATAGGGCTCCAGACTTAATGTGTGAAGCTCAAACAAATACTCTCTTATATTTGTTTGATCTTGTTTATCATTCTGCTTTTTAATTTTAGAAAGCGTATTTTTGTGATATGTGTTACTCATTTTGCGAATGATTTAAATTTATCATCAAGAATAGAAAATTTTCTTTTCAAAGAAGAAAAAAAGAAAGACTGATTTAATTCCCACTTTCCTCCATACTGTTCAACATCAGTATTACCTCTTATGACGTTAGAGAGAGGATATACAAATATATTTTCTAAAGGATAGGAAGTATCAGTATATGAATACATAATATTTGTGTCAGGCAAGTAACGAAGATCCTGTTTGTCAAGGACTAGCCAGACAAAAAAACCATTACCAACTGAAGCCTCGGTTGAAAGATATTGTTCTCGACGTTCAATTATAATTGTGCCTGGTTTAATCCTATCCAGAATTAAATTATGCTTTTTTGCCAGTTTCTTTCTGTCAGCTTTTCTAGCTGCTTCTCTGGTCATTCTTCTGGTCACTTCTCTGAGATGTCCAGAATGACAACGTTGTTGCTAGGATACAGGGCAAGGAAGCGATTCTGTGCGTCCTTTACGTGGTACCCTAGCACCTCGCGGTGGCGCTTGACGCTATCCAGGGAGTAGATCACCACGTAGGTGATCTGGCGTGGCACTGACGGGTTGCTTGAGCGAGTTTGCATTTGCATTTTAAACCTTTGAAGTAGAGAGAGTTACACGATTACCAACTAGAAGTAACGTTCTATCACGTTGTTTCAGTGATGCAAGAAATATTATGTTCTCTAATTAATTTATAATTCGCGTCAATGAAACCATCTTCATCAGTAGTAATTTTAGTTTCACCATCAGTAGCATTAAGCCAAAAGGTTTTTATTATCCAGATGATTTTGCTTTCGGAGTATGTGTTCTGCAAGCATTTGTCAACGGACAAAATAATACCTTTGTAATCACGTGACCAAAGGTTGTGTTTACACATGATTATATCACCAAATTTAAACTTACAAGGCTTTAACAAGTTGCTCATTTGGAATTTTGAAGCTTCCACACCGGATCTCTAACTAAATCCCTATAACAAGGCTGGTCTTCAACCAGAGAAAAAGTCCACATAGGATCTCCTCTTTCAGCCGCCGCAAGCAATCCTTCAGCTATCTCTTTGCTATCAACTTGACACCAAACTGTCTCAATTAATGTTTTTTTGTCTTTCGCAACTATAAGCATATTAGTTTCCTTTACAACTAAGTTTTAAGAAATACGTGATTTTGGACTAATTCAAAATAATGATTTAAAAATGTATTTGATTCACTTCCAATTTTTTGGCTTTTAAACCAGAAGATTTTATTTAAAGTAACATCTTGTGACAGAATCAATCCAAGAAAATCTTTTTCTTCTACATTGTTTTCTGTAACAATTACATCTCCAACCTTAAATTTTCTTATTTTTTGTTTTTCATCCAAGTGATTTTGCTTTCGGAGTTTTAAGAAATACGTGATTCTGAACTAGTTTAAAATACTGATTTAAAAATTCGTCAGATACATTTGAACTTAGTTGGGTTTTAAACCAGAAAACTTTATTTTCGAGAGTAACATCTTGCGATAGAATCAGTCCAAGCAATCTTTCTCCTGCAAAGTTTTCTGCAAAAAGTACATCTCCAACCTTAAAGTTTCTTATTTTTTGTTTTTCATCCAAGTGCATAAAAAGCTTTTTCTATATTACTAATTTCAATCATCTCTTTTATAGTCTTGCTACGATGAAACCAGTGAATTTTGTAACCGTGGTAGAATTCACTGGTTTCATTTTGCAAGAGATATCTGTCTATGCACGGTAATGAGCCAGGCGTGGAAGGTGGTTGCGCAATGTCACTATCTTTTAGTTTTATCAATAAAGGATTTTCAACGTGAATAACATCCAGTATCAAGGCAAAACTTTTTTTGACTTCAAGATTAATGACACGGTGTCTATCGTCAGCATATAGATACTCTGCGCCATCAATTAGATAGATTACATCTCCTAGTTTAAATTTTGGCTTAGCTTTCTTTTTCATACTTCAGGAAATCTTCCTTCTTAAAATCGGAGAGTTTTTTCAAAGTCACTTCATGAAACAAGGGCGGACCAACGGGCGTATTAAACTGACCAAGTTCTGACGCATAATACCTTTGAGGATTAAACATATGCAAAGGATAATCATGGAGGTATTTGCCTTTTAGACAATATACTTGACAGTAAGCACTATGTTTTGATTTTTTTGCCTTTATGATTAAAAAAGTAGGAAAATACTTGAGATGATGGCAAATTTGACAATTAAGATTTATCCAAATATCGCCGACTTTAATTTTATTCCTAGTAACTTTCACTTTGTCTCATCATACACTAACTTACTAGCAAAGTCAAAGTCAAATATGAAATTAAAGCAATCGAGATCCAAACCTCCTGTTAATAATCCCATCATTGAAGACGACCCCATCTGGAGACTGGACCATCCAAAAGGAATAAAGAATCTACCAATTGAGGTTCACAATGCTTATTTTCAGGACATGATTGGGTGCGTCTTTAAAATTCACAATCCTTGGTGCGACAAACGAAAAAAATATCTTAAGCAGGCAGAAGTAAGTGTGGAACATGGTTTGTTTTTGTTTCTTGGCGCACATATTAAACCACCTGGTAAAAGTCCCAACTATTATTTTGACATGAATTTTCTTAGTATGGCACGCAAGAAGAAATTAACTATTGAATGCATCTATAGCCAGACTATAGAAGAAATACGCAATTGTCAAATGCATTATGAAGCACCAAGCGATTATTACTTAAATGAGGTGCCAACAGAATTCTTCTTCAGAACCAAAGCTTCAAAAAAGTGGGCGACAAAGACAGATATCCAAGTATGGTGACGGTCCAAGGTCTCCCATACCCTCTCTATAGTATCTTTCTCTTCTCTTATAATAGGTTATCCTCCACTAAGTTAAATTTGGGCTTCTAAGTAATCAAAAACATTCAGGAATTCTGCCTTTAGTATCTAGCACACTTTGAACACACGGGCCAGAAAAGCATCTTCCACTATGATTTGTCTTGCACTCTACTAGACTGATGCTATAAAGTCACTTGTTAGCTTCTTGCCGCAACTTCTGTCATCGTACCTTAATGGACAAAGGACGGATTTCCTAAATCTGAGATTGCTGGTTCAACTCCAGCCGGTGACTCTCCCTCTTTCAACAAGCACTCACAATCGCTCTAAAATAACCTGTAAGCCTCCCAAAAGAAAGAACTGTTCAATGACCCAAAGCATGATCAAAACCTTCGTAGAAAAACTCACAGCCTCGGGAATCGAGGTCCATCACTTTGAGCACACCGATGGTGCTCACGGTCTTCAAATCACAAAAAATGTGGAGAACATTCAACTTGGTGTGCTAGTAACGGGTAGCAACGAAAAAGAAACAATCGATCTTCTTCTGAAGAAGCTTGGCTCAATCTCTGTAATGATCCACGACGTCAATCGTGCATATGTTGCTTCCGAGGTCGCTGTTCAAGGCCACACGAAGGGAAAAGTTTAAATGCCTATGGCCTGGTTTATCTACTTTGTTTTGGCATACATATCTGGTTACGTGGCTACTTTTTATCTTTTAAAGAAGCAGCTTGCAAACAGTAATGGACTTCTGTATGTTTCTGATTTCGACCTAGCTATAACGGGAGCTAGACTCTGGCCACTTTTCTTTTTGTTGCTTATTCCTTGTTGGCTTCTATTCTACTTTTCACCTCATTTCAGAAATTGGGTTAAGAAGAATGGGAAATCATACAGAGAAGAAGAAGAAGAAAAAGAAGCGTGGGAGGATTATGAGTTTGCGTCGGAGGATGAACATTTCGAAGAAGAAGAAAAGTAATCTTAAAAATTAAACCTGAAGATATTCTAACTGCAATCATTGCCTTGTAAACACGTTCGTGTTACACTAACCTAGCAACAAACAGAAGAAAGAACAAAATGTCTTACTACGTAAATAATCTTGGTTGTTTTGGGTGGGCTCTTGGAGCTATCAATTTTGTTATACTTTTTCTCTTTTGTGGCGCATCCACCATTGTTTGGCAAGTCGCGAAATTCTTTTTCCCTCTTGATTTTTAATGAAATCAAGATACCAGGTTGGAGACATTTTATTATACTATTATACCGACATTGGAGGTAAACCAAGCGTTTACTTAGTTATAAAAGTTCTACATCAAAATGAGCAAGGGTCTTATTATAGAGATCCAGGTTATTATTACAACTTACTTTCATTAAACCCTGGCCAAAACACCATCCTCGAATACACAGAAAACTTTTTAACTTCCGTTTTTGTTCCTCTCAAACCACTCAAAAACCCAACCCACTCCCCAAAAAGAAAGTATAATAATGTTTAATTTATTCTCACACCTATTTTCATTCTCCCGAAAAACTCCACGTTCTTCATCCTCAATGACGCCAGAAGAGGCACGAATGCGTGCATATGCTATAATGGGGCATGAAGACATCACATTAGAATGGATTGACCAAGAAGGAATTGAACCGCAGGGCATCGGTTGGTATGCTTGGGACAACGCAAATATGGAACTTGGACCAAAGTTTATTGGTCGTTAAGTTTAAGTAAAAAAATGGAAATAGTTGACATGGCAGTAGGGTTCATCACCCTTGTTATGACGTGGATATTCATTTTCTTTTGGATTCCATCGATGTATAGCATGTATTCGTCGGCGCGCAAACCAACAAATAAACCTTGATCTTAAGGCGTTCGGTGCTAAAGTATCATCATGCTAAAGAAATACGGACGATCCTTTCACCTTCCCTGGTCTCCTGGAACTACGTCGGACGACAAACGCCACACGTTGAAGGAGGTGGAACATATGTTCCGTGGCAAGCAGGTGGTGATCACGGAAAAGCTGGACGGAGAAAATTCAAGTATTTATGCCGATGGCAGTTACCACGCTAGGTCCGTTGACTCGGTTGCTCACCCCTCACGAACAAGGATGTCAGCACTTGCTGCAAACATTCGCACCGTTGGTATTCCAAAAGGTTGGAAAATTGTTGGAGAGAATGTTTATGCAAAACATTCAATTTACTACAACCAACTACCAGATTATTTTCTCGTGTTTGGCATTATAGATGAAAATAACATATCCCTCTCTTGGGATAAAGTTGTTGAGTGGTGCGAGCTTTTGGATCTCAAAACAGTTCCGGTCATAGCTTCATTCGTTTGGACACAAAATTTTGTAGACTCTGCGTTCTGGACCAGTCTGTACCCCACAAAAAGCCTTTACTCGACTCACAATGACGCTGAGGGCTATGTTGTGCGCTTGGCGGGTGAATACTCGATGGACGCACTTGGAAGCTCTCTAAGCAAGTTTGTGCGCCAAGGACACGTTCAGGCATATTATCACTGGATGAACTCTGAGCTTGTATTTAATTCGCTTGCCAGTGTCAAAACATCGGTGTGTTGAGTGTGGAAATGACATTGAATCGGGACGAAAATTTGCCGAACATCGCCTTTGCGAACCATAATTTTTGTGCTAAGATATCCGACAATGCAAAACATCGTTCAATGTCATGTTGCCAACCAAAAGGCTATCTCCTTGATGCGGATTCTCTATGAGGTCGCCAAAGAGTTCCCTGGAGTTGGCGACCATATTTATGTGGTAGGTGGAGCCGTAAGGAACCACCTACTAGGCGTGCCCGTAAAAGACATTGACGTCGTAGTAGACTCAATTGCTTTGGAAGGCAAAGACTCGGATTGGTTTGCGAAGCGGGTTTGCGAAGCAATTCCAGTAGCCACCAGTATGGCAACGAACCAATATGGCGTAGCCATTATTTCGATTAAGGAAGATTGGCTTTTGGACGGTATCTCCATGTTTGGTGAGGTAATCGAAATTGCCAACGCTAGAAAAGAATCCTATGACGGGGCTGGAAAAGGAAAGGGTTACAAGCCAACGGATGTAAAGCCAGCTACAATTCAGGAGGATATTTATCGACGTGAGTTTACATTCAACACACTACTGTGGAGACTGTCCGATCTTGTGGACGGTCCCGACAAGGCGGAAATTGTAGATTTCACTGGCTTGGGTGTTGCTCACCTCAAAGAAAAACTTATTCAAACGCCCCTGGACCCTGATCGAACTTTCTCGGACGATCCAACAAGAATGTTGCGAGCAATTAAGTTCGTTGTCAAATATGAACTTAACATCTCGCCAGAGGTCGCTGCCTCTATCAGTAAAAATGCCGAGAAGCTTAAAAATATGCCCTGGGAAGCGGTTGGTAACCTTCTTGTTCGGGATATTCTCTCAACACCTAACGCCAGAAATGCCCTCGTGACAATGGGACACTTTGGGTTAATTGCTGTTTTGTCAGATATGATTCGCACCGAGAAACCATTCGCGTCTTTTATGGCTGGCCAGTTCCAGTCTGAAAATAATGTTGGACTTCTGCTTGACATGGTTGACTTGGGACTTGTAAAGTCTCTCAACTTCCTCTCTGAAGCCCAGCGTGCACGCCTGCGTTTTGTAACGAATACGATGACGCCTGGCGAAGCTACGACATATCTTGCCGTGGTGCGCAAGCCTATTATTAACAACGAGGGCCTCATCTCTGAATACAACCTTCAAGGTCGAGACCGTCAAGATATTGTTAAATTTGCTCGTGAAGCTCTTCTTCGAGACCCTCAAATGCTACCCGAAGAGGTCGAAGTCAGTGTACGAAAAGATCTAAACTCTGCACATCCTCTTTGCATGTCATAATTCTTGTGCTAAGATCTGACATGCAAAGTGAAATTTAAACCAGGTGATATCATTGTTTGGAACAGTGACAAGGTTGCAGAAATTCTTCTTGTTTTAGAAGTTGACTTTGACAGAAGAACATATAAAACCTTTACCCTAAGTGATAATGTTCAATATGTGATTAACAAAACGCGTGAGAAAAACTTTGGATGTTCAAAATATTTCTCTCTCTTGCAAGACAAAGTGTTAAGTGAACAAAAATGAACTTTAAACCAGGAGATATCGTTGTTTATGACAATGGTTGGGTAGAAGTTTATCTTGTTTTAGAAGCTGACTCTGAGGACGGAACATATAAACTCTTTGTTTTATTTGATAGCAATAAATATTGGATTGGCAAAAAGCATGAGGGATGGATTATAAATAAAAAATCTTACACTCTTTTGCAAGACAAAGTGTTAAGTGAGCAAAAATGAAGCATAAACCAGGAGACATTATTGTTTGGAAAGACTGCTATAAAAGAGTTTGTCTTATTTTGGAAGTTGACCAGAAGAGCAGAACATGTCAAATTTTTGTTTTGAATCATCCAAATAAAATTAAGCTTTATGAAAGAAGTCATCTGTCTTTTGACTCTGTGTGCTTTTACTACTTTCTCCTGAAAGGTAAGAAGTTAAAGTGAAGTATAAACCAGGAGATATTCTTGTTCACATAGATTGTTCTAGTACAGTTTATCTCATTTTAAAAGTTTACTTCGAGGAAAAAAAATACGAAGCTTTTACTCTAAACCACGTCCTGAAACTTTGGATTGGCAAGAAACGATATATGTATACTAACGAGTTAAAACTTTATACTCTCCTTCAAGAAACAAAAACTAAATGAAGTTTAAGCCAGGAGATGTTATTGTTCACTATATAGATCAGAAATACTCTTATCTTGTTTTTAAAATTGACCATGAAAAAACCTGGTTTATTATATTAAGTTGCCGAGAAAAAAGTTATTTTGGCAATAAGTCCTATTTGTATACTGACGAGTTAAAACTTTATACTCTTTTACAAGAAACAAAACTAAATGAATTTTAAACCTGGCGATGTTATTGTTGAAAAAGATACTAAAGAAGTTTTTCTTGTTTTGGTAGCAGACTCTAAAACAAAAAAATATGAGGTCAGTGACATAAATTTTTATGAAGGCAATTTGCCTGGCAGAGTAAGCTATTTGTACTTTCGTAGCACAGTGTATTTCTCCCGCCTGCAAGACATGGACCTAAATGAAAAATAAGTTCAAGCCAGGAGATATAGTTGCGACTGATGGAAGCTGTTGTATGGAAATCTATCTTATTCTGGAAGTTGACTCTAATAAGAAAGAAGCATATTCGGTCTTTACCTTGAACCATCACTACAAAGATTTTATTGGCCAAAAGCGCCATCAAAACGGTTGGTCTGATAAACATGGTCAATTTCATACTTTTAATTCAGAGTATTATACTCTCTTACAAAAAGTAAATTTAAACCAAACATATTGGTTGGAGTACAAAACTGTGGTATGATACTTTATACTCTCCTTCAAGAAGCAAAACTAAATGAAGATATTTAAACCGGGCGACATTCTTCTTTGGCGCAATAATAATGAAGAAGCTTATCTTGTTTTAGAAGTTGACTCTGAGAAAGAATTATGTATGGTCTATACTTTGAACTCCTCCCGAAAAAAATTTGTTGGTAAAAAGCTGAACTTATGGTTTTATAAATCGGAAATTTTTACTCTTCTTCAGGACATAAAAATTAAATGAACTTTAAACTAGGAGATGTTATTATTTGGGGAAGTGGCAAGAATGGAGTTATTCTTCTTATTTTAAACGTTAACCTTTTGGAGAAAAACTATACAACCGTTTTTTTAAATAAAAAAGAATTTCATGCTAATAGAGTAGTTTCTTTGTCTTTTGATGGTGCACGTCAATTTTATGTCAATCTTAAGGACAAAAAATTAAATGAAGATGTATAAGCCAGGAGATATTATTATTTTTAAAGGAAACCATTCAGAAATTTTTCTTGTTTTAGAAGTTGACTCTGAG
>Ga0335395_10003102_pt1 | contig 10317 bp, 9 predicted proteins | sample MAT02_FD_205744 | JGI IMG/M metagenome (GOLD analysis project Ga0335395, IMG submission 205744) | Freshwater microbial communities from Lake Fryxell liftoff mats and glacier meltwater in Antarctica - MAT-02 (spades assembly) (version 2) ...
CAGTTTGCGTAATCAGTTTTAGGAGTTGCTTGATTTTGCTTAACTCGCTCTAGCAATCCAGAAATTGCCAAAAGTTCTTGAGTTGCAGCTTCGCTTTCAGCATTTGCTAAGTAAGCCGCAAAATCAGCAAGCACCTGTAATCGTTCCGGTGATAGTTGCTTGAGTAAGTCGTTAAGCTGGCGGTGTAACTCTGTCACAGATATCAAGTTTGCTGAAGATTTATCATTCATTTGGGAATTATCCGTGCTTTATTTCTAATTTTACCGCAGAGGATTTTTGTTGGTCAATCCCACGGGCGAGCGCTATTTCAATCAATTAAATTTTTATATACAATATTACGTCAGTATTATATTAATTGTTTTCAGAATAAAGAACATAACGAATAACGGCCCCTTCATACTCAATTTTTACAGCAGATTGCCAGAGCATTTCTTCTGACCATAAAGGTTTATGATAGTAAACAGTCTCTAATGAAAGGCCGGACAAATTCTCTGCGAGGATTGCTTCGGGCGATAAAGGTTCGTCGTATGATATATCGTTAGAAATATCTCTCGACCAAGGGGGGGAGGCTCTCCTGTAATGTATTGATAGTCCTGATTGGTGAATTGTGTTTCTCTCCATTTCACTGCTAGATCGGAGAACAAATCTGTTGCGCCGATAAACTCACCTCGCTCGGTAAAAATTTCGATAAAGCTAGTATTATTTTCCCAACCATCATCACACAAGCCTGCAACGAACAAAAAAAATGTGTCTTGTCCAGCGATCGGAATCTTTACGAGACATAATTCACTAAGCGTCCACTGGGAATACCAGAAGTGACGCTCGAAAGCATCAGAAACAGCTTGAGGAATATTCTGTTGTGCTCTCTGGATTTCTACACAATCAAAACCTGAATTAACAAACTTTGCCAACAATTTAAGACTGGCAATTTTTTGATAAATCGGGCAAACGTCAGGGCATTTATTACAAACTACTGTCTCGTATAAAGTCACTTGGTTCGCTTTCTCAAACTGCTCGTAAAATTGCCTGACGGCAAACCTTTTTTTATCTAAATCCATAACCATGACTATTTTTACTCTGCGATCGAAAGACAGGCGCGGCGAACAGCGGGCGGGAATTGGGGAAACGGGTGTGCGTGCGATCGCGTTGAGCGACTGCAACGGGCCCAGCGGAATTACGATCCGGTACAGCGCCCTATTATTCCCTGATAGTTCATTGAGAGAGTTTTGCTTGAAGAGCCTGAAGTATTTGTTCTAGCTCAATCCTTGCTTCAAGTTGAAGTCGATATTACCACAAGTAAGCTTAAATCACCATCAGCGCTAAACTAAGTTAGGTGAATCATCTTATATACTCATGACTATTTTTACTCTGCGATCGATCAAAAAAGACTTCGGCATCAAGGAACTCTTGACAGATGCCAGTTTCAGCCTCGATGAAGGCGATAAAGTCGGACTCATCGGCACCAACGGTTCCGGGAAATCCACCCTGCTGAAGATGATTGCCGGTATGGAGTCGATCGACGCGGGCGATCGCTGGGTCAATCCAGGGTCTACAATTGTCTATCTCCCGCAACAGCCCGATTTAGACGAAAGTCACACGGTTTTAGAGCAAGTATTTGCCGACAGCGGCGAACAAATGGCTTTGGTGCGCGAATATGAGGAAATTTCCGATCAATTGTCCCACGGCAAAGGCGATACAGACAAGTTGATGGCGCGTCTGTCTGCGGTGTCTGAACGAATTGATGAGGTGGATGCGTGGGATTTGGAAACCAAGGCGAAATTGATTTTGACTAAGTTGGGAATTGAGGATTTTGATGCGAAAATTGGCGACTTGTCCGGCGGCTACCGCAAGCGAATTGCTTTAGCAACGGCTTTACTTTCCGAGCCCGATGTGTTGTTGATGGATGAACCGACAAACCACTTGGATGCGCTGTCTGTGGAGTGGTTGCAGAACTATTTGAACGGCTATCGCGGTGCACTGCTGCTGATTACGCACGATCGCTATTTTCTCGATCGCGTTACCAATCGCATCCTAGAGATCGATCGCGGCGACCTTTACAATTATGCTGGTAATTACGCCTACTACTTGGAGAAAAAGGCCTTAGCCGAAGAATCGGCCGCCAGCACTCAGCGCAAATTTTCGGGAGTATTACGGCGCGAGTTGGAATGGCTGAAAAAGGGGCCGAAGGCCCGCAGTACCAAGCAAAAAGCTCGGATCGATCGCATTAAAGATATGCGAGCAGAGGAATTCAAAACAGCCAACGGCAAAGTCGAAATTGCGACAGCGGGCCGCCGGATTGGTAAGAAGGTGATTGAATTACTGCATATCAGTAAAGCTTACGACGATCGCACTTTAATTAAAGATTTTACCTACAATTTCACTCCCGAAGACCGGATAGGAATTATTGGCTGCAACGGTGCGGGAAAATCGACGCTGATGGATATCATCACCGGACGCATTCAGCCGGATTCGGGTACTGTCGAAATTGGCACAACCATTCATATCGGTTATTTTGACCAGCATTCAGAGGATTTGACGCCGAACGAAGACCAGCGAGTTATTGAATACTTGAAAAGTGTAGCGGAATTGGTGCAAACGGCGGACGGGGAAATCATTACTGCTTCTCAAATGTTGGAGAAATTTCTGTTTCCGCCGATTCAACAGTATGCCCCAATTAACAAGCTTTCCGGCGGTGAAAAGCGCCGCTTATTTCTGTTAAAGGTGCTGATGAGCGCGCCCAACGTGCTGATTTTGGACGAACCTACAAACGACTTGGACGTGCAGACTCTGGCGGTTTTGGAGGATTATCTGGAAGATTTTAACGGCTGCGTGATTGTGGTGTCGCACGATCGCTATTTTCTCGATCGCACAATTGACATGGTTTTCGCCTTGGAACCGGGAGGCAATTTGCGCTTGTATCCAGGCAATTATTCGGTGTATTTGGACTATAAAAAAGCCGAAGAAGCGAAGGAATTGCAAGAACAAAAAGAGAAAGAAAAACTTGCACGCACCGCAGCATCTAACAACTCAAAACCCAAAGCTGTCACTTCAAAATCTACCAAAGTTTCGTTTAATGATAAGCGGGAATACGAGCAGTTAGAGACTAAAATTCCGCAGATGGAAGCTGAGAAAGCAGAGATTGAGAAGATTTTGTCTAACAATGCTCCGAGCGGGTTTACGGAGGTGAAGAAGTTATCGGATCGTTTGGCGCAATTGACTCAGGAGATCGATCGGGCGACTGAGCGATGGTTGGAATTGGCGGAACTGGTGGGTTAATTTTGGGGCCGTGCTACGAGAGATACAAAACCGATCGCAATCCTTCGCCTGTTTGTGCTTGTAACAAGACATGATATCGTGTCCGCACTACGAACCTATTGTTTGACTCGATCGTCAAATTAAAGTTTTATGTCAATACCTGCGAATTACCGCTAAACGGGGTTGACAAATATGGTGAAAAGTGTATAAGCAGTCAGGTTGAATAAGCTCGGTAGCAAAAAAGCGTCAAAAAGCCCAAAACAAGTACAACAAAAGTCGATCGCACAAAGTAAGTTGATTGACCACTAAAAATATGGTGAGGTTAAGCTACAATTGACCTGTTCTGAGCAAAGAATTGGTCAACATCACAAGTATCTTGTAGAAGTCTGAACCAGACAATCTCAGGGTTGTCGAGCGGGAGCAAACAGAAAACTATGTCTCAAAAAGTAATCGCCAAACAGATGCCTTTGGAATCAATGTCAGATCCGATCGCCGTAGTGGCGACAGTCGAAAAAGTTCCAGCCGAAGCAGTGGCAGTTGAGTCCTACGCCGATCGGTTGATGGACGAACTGTTTGAAGGAGTCGATCGAGCCTGCGACGGCAGCGGCGGACTGCCAGCCGAGCCGACACGGCCAGAATTCGTGGCGCTCAAATCGATCTCGGTACCTCAAATAGTTTTGTCGCAGTTGACACCCCAGCCTCCGCAAGGCAGCGAAAAAGACGTAGAAGCGCTCGCCCGCCAAGTCGCTCTCGAAACAACCAAAAAACAGCAGTCTAAACAATCATTCGACAAAATCCTACTCGGAGCAGCATTTGGATCGCTGCTCTTAGTCATGGGATTGTGGCTCGCCAGCCGATCTGGACTGGTGCGCTTGCCCGCGGCCGTCGCCCCCGCAGCAGAAACGCCAGCAGCAAGCGGCAAAACATCACCAGACACGCCGTTTGTTGAATACGCGCAGCGCTCGCTAGTATCGATCGAACAAAACAAAGCACCCCAGTCCAAGTCGCAACTTGCCGGAGTTCCCGGAGCCGCCACACCAGGGACGCTGCCGAGCATTGCAATTTCCGGCGCGCCGCCGCCAACCGCAGGTCTTTCGACAGCAGTCAACCGCATCGCTGATGCCCTAGAACAAGTCGCCGCGCAGCCGGGAGCACCCGCGCCCCAAGTCGTAGTCATCCCTCCCCCCGCTCAGGTGACGGTGGCTCCGGCTCCTCCGGCTCAGGTGACGGTGACTCAGGCTCCGGCGGCTCCTCAAATCGTCGCAGGTTCTCCATCCCCGGCTGCTCCAGTCTCGGGTAGGGCGATCGCTGCGGCCGGGAATCGAAGTCCCGTCGCCGCTTCCCCAGCCCAGTCGGAGGCTCCCCAGCCGAAGATTTTGGCTCGCGAAACCGAACCGGCACCAGCAGCAGGGCAATCTGCGCCGGCACCAGCAGCGAGGGAATCGGCACCTGCCGTCAGCAGCGCCTCTACTTCCGCGCACACGCTGGTGGGGATTTTGGAGTTGGGCGATCGATCTGCTGCCTTGTTTGAAGTAGACGGCGTAGCCCGCAGGATTTATGTGGGCGAAAGCATCGGCGCTAGCGGTTGGACTCTGGCAGAAATCAAAAATCAAGAAGCAGTGATTCGCAAGGGCGGAGATGTGCGATCGGTTTTTGTCGGTCAAAAGTTCTAATAGGTCATCAGTCATCAGTCATTAGTAGGGGCGGGTTTAGCTAACGATATATGATACAAATGAGTAAAAAAAGGACAAAACCCGCCCTCAGTCATCAGTCATCGGTCATCGGTCATTAGTTAGGATTTTGGTAATCGGTAATTGGTAATTGGCGATCGTGAAGCTGTACCTCACAAGGGTTGAAAACAGTTATAATACCTAACAACTCATGAGCGATCGCCAATGAGTTGTTAGGTTCGATCGGACAGAATATAACAACTAAAAACTAATGACCACTGACTAATGACTAATGACTAATGACTAATAAGTAATGACTGAGGAATTATAAAAAAAATGGGCTTATTTGACGATTTCAGCCGTTTTCTAGAAACCAAATTAGAAGAATTTTTACGTAGCAATCCCCATCTGGAATTGCAAGCAATAGAAGAACAACTCAAGGAACAAGAAGAAGACACCCTGCGGCTGATTCTTGAGATCCAGAAACAAGAAAAAACACTGCAAGCAGAAATTCTCTCTGCCGCCCAAGAAATTCAGCGCTGGAACGATCGAGCAAACAAAGCTAAAGCAGCTCAAAGGCTCGATTTAGCTCAAGCAGCCCAAGAGCGGCAAGCAGCTTTGCTGCGTCAGGGAAATCAGCGCTGGGGACAAATGCAGGGCTGCAAAGAACGAATTGAAAGAGCAAAAGAACTGTACCGCCAAATTCAATTGCGGCGAAAAGAAGTTCGCTCAAAAGCAGCGGCAGCGGAAGCGGCCGCGGCCGCTCAAACTACTACTAAAACAGAGCAGAATTGGGATACTAAGGGTTGGAATCAAAGTTATAATTATCAGAGTTTTAATGCAGCAGATCCTTTAGAAGACAAGTTTCAACACTGGGAAGCTCAGGAAGAGCTCGATCGCATGAAGCGCAATATAGGCAGATAGTTATCTATAGCAAGCAGATTACACGAACAGACGATCGTCACAAAAAAGGTTTGTAGTGCGGACTTAAGTCCGCTTGCTTGGCTGCAGACTACACGAACAGACGATAGTCACAAAAAAGGTTTGTAGTGCGGACTTCAGTCCGCTTGCTTGGCTGCAGACTACACGAACAGACTATCGTCACAAAAAAGGTTTGTAGTGCGGACTTCAGTCCGCTTGCTTGGCTGCAGACTACACGAACAGACTATCGTCACAAAAAAGGTTTGGGAGCATCTCAGTTTTGCAAAAAGCATTTTTTTTAGTGTAGTGCGAGCGTCCACGCTCGCGTATTGTACTCGCGAGCGGGGACGCTCGCACTATAAAATCCAAAACTGAGATGCTCCCAAAGGTTTGTAGTGCGGACTTAAGTCCGCTTGCTTGGCTGCAGACTGAAGTCCGCACTACGAACTAATCTTAATTACGGTCAATCGATCGGACATCATATGACCGATCGATCAAAGATTTATGCAGCAAGTCTATTTGAGATTCAATAGCATTCTAAGATTGTAGGGACGATTTTGGCAAATCCAGCCTGTCACCCATAACATAGAGAAATAGTCGCCTTCATGGCATCATAGAAACTTGTCCCTCACATCATTGAAATCGATGACAGCTCAAAAATCCCCGGTTTCCCCCGTCACCTGGCTTGAAAACCGAGTTCTGCTAATTGACCAAAACCGACTACCGAAAGAATACGCTACAGTCGAAATTAGCCGCTCTCAAGATATGGCTGAGGCAATTAAAACTATGATAGTCCGAGGTGCTCCGGCGATCGGCGTAGCAGCGGCTTACGGGATGTATTTGGGCGCGAGGGAAATCGAAACGGGCGATCGCACCGAATTTCTCGCTAAACTAGAACAAGTTGGTGAATTATTGCGATCGACTCGTCCCACAGCCGTTAATTTGTTTTGGGCAATATCGCGAATGCTCAAAACAGCAAATCAAACTAGCGGTTCCGTCGAACAAGTGCAGAAAACTTTGTTAGAAATGGCCAAAACCATTCAAGCCGAAGACTTGCAAACTTGCAAAGATATCGGCGACAAAGGCTTAGAAGTTCTGCCAGCAACACCAGAAAAATTGAACTTACTAACTCACTGCAACGCCGGTGCCTTAGCTACAGCAGGCTACGGAACAGCATTAGGTGTATTTCGTTCGGCTTGGCGAGAAGGCAGACTCGGCAGAGTATTTGCAGACGAAACTCGCCCCCGTCTCCAAGGTGCAAAACTCACAACTTGGGAATGCGTGCAAGAAGGAATTCCCGTCACATTAATCGCCGACAATATGGCCGCCCACTGCATGAAACTCGGCATGATTCACGCAGTAGTTGTCGGTGCAGATAGAATCGCTGCTAACGGCGACGCAGCCAATAAAATTGGCACTTACAGTTTAGCAATTGTTGCCAAAGCTCACAATGTCCCGTTTTTTGTTGCCGCGCCTTTATCAACAATTGATTTTGAACTTTCAGACGGCAGCCAAATCCCCATTGAAGAACGCGATGCTGTTGAAATGTACCAAGTTGGAACTACGCGAATTTGTCCCGAGGGAGTAGAATTTTACAATCCCGCTTTTGACGTAACTCCGGCGGAATTAATCTCGGGAATTATTACCGAACACGGGACGGTTGCTCCTGGAGAGTTGAAACAGTTTCAAGCAAAACAATTAGTTTAATTGTATGTTAGCCACCCGCTCAATTCACGAGAAATTCTTGCAAATAATGCCGCTTTTGTCAAGTAGGTTTGCCGATAAAATTGACTTTAAATCTGTAGAATAAAGCCGGATATCTGTAGGGGAAAGCCTGACATCTGTAGGGACACGGCAGTGCCGTGTCCCTACCGGGAATCAACTTTTAAGCAATCGTAAAAACATGACTTATATATCTCGCAATCTGCAGAGGAAAGTTTTTATAACAGCTCTAACTTTGCCAGTTGTTTTTGCTACAGTCGCTCAGGCTCAGTTGTCTCCAACCTTGAAAGCTCAGGAATCTGCAGCTAAACAATATGTGGCAGCGATGAATAAAGCTCAGCAAGCCTACTATGCAAACAATACTGGTTTTACCAGTTCTGTTTCCAATCTAGGCCTCGGTCGCATTAAAGCTGACACAGCTAACTACAAATATTCAATTAATACCGGGAACAAAGCTGTATTTAATTATGCAGTGTCGAATCAAGCTAATCTCAAAAGTTTTGTTGGTGGAGTCTTTTTGGTAGACAACAAGAGGCAAACAATTTTGTGTGTAAATGTAGCTCCTGGCAAGATTAAACCAGCTAATCCAATAAATAATAATGGGGTTTTATTATGCAGTGCTGGTACAGGCAAAATTGCTCAATAAATTATGTCTAATTTACTGTGTAATTTAGCAGATAATTGGATTGTCAGCGCCGATTTTGCTAAGCAGTTGCTGTCAGGAGGAGCTACTCTGCTTGATGCTCGCCAACCTATTTTAAGGTGGTTTTGCCGTCTGCCGCCAGCTATTCCCGTAACTTGGCAGGAATTTGCCTGTTCCGACTTTCCGCACCAAGGTAAAATTATCGAAGATGATGCAGTCTTAACACAAAAACTGCAAGCACTGGGAATTTGTCAAGACCAACCAGTCATTGTCATTGCCGATTCCGCGAAAGGCTGGGGCGAAGACGGGCGTATTGTTTGGATGCTGCGGACTTTGGGACACGAAAAAGCCGTGTTTGTAGATGGAGGATATCGAGCTTTTGTTAAAGCTGGAATCGATCGCACAAAGCGCACAAATCATCCATCGCAGCCAGGAGATTTTATTGTATCTCGCAGCTCGAATAGAGAAATCTCTCGAGATGATTTAAAAGCTATTTTAGGTAATGATAATTTAGCAGTGATTGACGCGAGGGAGCCGCGAGAATATGCAGGTAAAACGCCTTACGGAGAAACCAGGGGCGGTCACATTCCCGGTGCGGTTCATCTCTACTACAAAGAGTTAACAAACAAGCAGGGAAAACTGCTGGAACGCGACGAAATTGTGGCTATGTTGCAGCAGAAAGGAGTTTCGGAGTCCAGTGAGATTGTGAATTATTGCTCTGGGGGAGTTCGCTCTGCTTGGTTGACTTGTGTATTGACAAATCTGGGATTTAATGCTAAGAATTATGCAGGTTCTATGTGGGAATGGTCGGCTTCGCCGGCGGATAGCTATCCTTTGGAAAAAAAACCTGGGGCGCGTTAGTCGTAGGGTGCGTCAGCTTGGAGTCTGTGAATTAACGATCGAATAAAAGCCACTGACGCACCATACTCAACTGAGTTTGAAGCTTTTAATTTATAGCGGTAGGGTGCGTCAGCTTGGAGTCTGTGAATTAACGATCGAATAAAAGCCACTGACGCACCATACTCAACTGAGTTTGAAGCTTTTAATTTATAGCGGTAGGGTGCGTCAGCTTGGAGTTTCTCAACTAACGATCGCACCCTACAACTGACGCACCCTACCTTCGCTGTCACAAAACCCGCTAATTTATCAGGCATTTAACCTTGACAAACGGGCGGGTTTCAGGTTGTAGCATCTCAACCGACTTGTTCGATATACTGAGCGAGATCGTCGCGCAGGCGGCTGAGTTCGGCTTCGGTGGTGACGCGCACGCGATCGTCCCTAACCGTAATCAGCACTTTCGCGGCAAAAGGTGTCGGCCAGATATTTGGGTTGCAGAAAACCTCTAAAAATACATCCCCTGCATACCGATATTCCATCGGTTTTTGGGGAGAAGCTTTGCCGCCAGCGGTTTTGGCTGCTACAGCTTTCAAGCTTTCCATCAAAGCTGCAATCTCGCTTTGCAAATCCCGCGCGGCTTGCGGGGAAAAGCTAAAGGAAACAGAACCTTCAATTAAATTCAGTGTCAGGGTAGAAAGAGACATGGGCAATGAAATTTAACATACGATTGTTAATGATAAAAGATATAGTAACCCAAAAGAAGTACCTGCCAGCTAAATTGGACTGCGAGAATGCTATTAATTACAATTTGTCTCAAGTAGCTCGGCAAAATTAATGAATGTAAATCTAACCGCAACCTAGATTCTACAATACTTTTAATTTTTGATGGCTCGATCGGCTTTAGACTAGAAGCAATAACACTTAATGGCAGATCGAGGAGATTTTATGGTTGCCGATAACCGTTCCGAAGTCCGCAAGGTTTTAATCATTACTTTATTGCTCAACTTAGTGGTGATGTCAATTAAAACAGCCGTGGGATTGCTGACTGGTTCCCTCAGTTTGTTGGCAGATGCTTTGCACAGCGTCACGGACAGCGCTAATAATATTTTAGGATTGGTAACTAATCATTATGCCAATCCGCTGCCCGATCGCGATCATCCCTACGGACACCAAAAATTTGACGCGCTCGGTGCTCTGGGAATTGCGGTTTTTCTGGGAATTGCCTGTTTTGAAATTCTCAGCGGTGCTGTCGAAAGGCTGCTACACGGC
>Ga0335395_10003103_pt1 | contig 10317 bp, 7 predicted proteins | sample MAT02_FD_205744 | JGI IMG/M metagenome (GOLD analysis project Ga0335395, IMG submission 205744) | Freshwater microbial communities from Lake Fryxell liftoff mats and glacier meltwater in Antarctica - MAT-02 (spades assembly) (version 2) ...
GTCGTGATCTTGGGTCCGACGGGTCGCAATTTTGGGGCTGGTATGAGTGGTGGCGTTGCCTATGTGTTATCCGACGTCGACTCGTTTCGGATCCTATGTAATTTGGGAACTGTTGAGCTCGAAAGGGTCGAAGACGAGGAGGACGTAACCGAACTGTTCAATCTCATATCAAAGCATGCCGATCTGACGCAGTCCGGGGTAGCGAAGAAGCTTCTCGAAGATTGGCCGAGCAGCCTTGGTCGTTTTGTCAAAGTCATGCCTACCGACTACAAACGCGTCCTGCTTGAAATGAAGCAGGAAAAGAAACTTCAAATGGTTTAGGGAAGGCTTAAGGCCCAAGGCTTTAGGCCGCAGAAAACAACATTCATCCACACACACACACCTCAGTAAACAAGATTAATTATGGGCAAGCCAACTGGATTCAAAGAGTTCGAGCGCAAGAAAGTGGAGTGGAGGCTGCCCATCGTTCGAGTTAACGATTACGGCGAGATCTATACCGAGCCTGCGGAAGAGCAACTGCGAACGCAAGGGGCTCGATGCATGGATTGCGGAGTTCCCTTTTGTCAGTCCGGAACGGGTTGTCCAATCGACAACTTGATTCCGGAGTGGAATGACCTGGTTTACCAAGGTCGCTGGCGAGAAGCGGTCGATCGTTTGCACAAGACGAACAACTTCCCCGAGTTTACAGGTCGGGTATGTCCGGCACCTTGCGAAGGAGCTTGCGTCCTCGGGATCACCAATCCACCGGTGACCATCAAGAACATTGAAAACGCGATTATCGACAGGGCCTTCGAAGAGGGTTGGGTAACGGCCTCCCCGCCGACGACGCGAACTGGGAAGAGCGTCGCAATCATCGGCAGTGGGCCAGCCGGTCTAGCGGCTGCAGATCAACTCAACAAAGCCGGGCATTCAGTCACAGTATACGAACGCGCCGACCGCATCGGTGGCTTGCTCACGTACGGTATCCCAAATATGAAATTGGACAAAGGGGTTGTGCAACGTCGCCTCGATTTGATGAGTGCAGAGGGAGTGAAGTTCGTTACCGGAGCAAATATTGGACAGGATGTTGATCCGAAACAATTGATGGCAGAGAACCACGCGGTCTTACTGTCAACCGGAGCGACAAAGCCTCGCGACTTGCCGATCCCAGGCCGAGAGCTCAAAGGGGTGCACTACGCGATGGAGTTCTTGACAGCGAACACATCGAGCCTGCTCGATAGCAATCATGAGAACGGCAAGTTCATTTCAGCCAAGGGTAAGCGAGTAGTTGTGGTTGGAGGCGGAGACACAGGATGCGACTGCATCGGTACTAGTTTGCGTCACGGCTGCACACAGCTTGTCAATTTCGAGTTGCTGGACAAGCCGCCGCAAAATCGCGCGTCCGATAACCCCTGGCCGCAATGGCCACGAACGTTCCGAGTAGATTATGGCCACGAAGAGGCCGAGGAGAAGTTTGGCCGTGACCCTCGCGAATATTGCATCCTCAGCAAGGAATTTATCGATGATGGTCAAGGAAACGTGACTGGAATCAAGACAGTGCGAGTGCAATGGGTCAAAAAAGACGGCCGCATGACCATGGAGGAGATCGCGGGAAGTGAAGAAGTCATAGGGGCCGATTTGGTTCTGCTAGCGATGGGTTTTTTGGGGCCAGAGAATACGGTCGCGGGTGCGCTCGGCGTCGAGCTTGATCCACGTAGCAATTACAAAGCCGAACATGGCAAATTTGAGACCAACGTAAAGGGTGTCTTTGCAGCAGGCGACTGTCGCCGAGGTCAATCGTTAGTTGTCTGGGCCATCAACGAGGGGCGAGGAGCTGCAAGAGCGATCGATATCTATTTGCAAGGAAGCAGCACGCTCCCAGCGCCAGGATTAACCATGGGCTCAGCGCTATTGAGCGCAAGCTGAGTTGCCGCAAAAAATCCCATGGGATTGCCCGATGGGTCTTTCGACCGATCGCAACGCGGTCATTGCTAGAGCGCCATAGACAATGATCAACAATGAGTGCATCAGCGATCTGGTCTAAAGAAAACCCACGGCTCACGCCGTGGGCTAATCGCTGTCGCCCCACCCAGGGCTGGGCACCTACGCTGAATCGTTTTACTTTTAGTCGAGTGCGACTGCTACTGGGAGAGCATTTCCAAATCGCGAGAAATCCTTAAAGGACCAAACCACCTTTTTCTCAGGCGTCACTTCTAGAATTTGGGGATTGTTCGGACCGGCATGGCAGTTCACGATCCATGTATTGCCGTTCGGAAGCCGATCCACCATCGTGATCCAAGCAAGCTTAACATCCGCAAGTTCGGTCTCTTTAACCTCCCATACAATTTCTTTTGCTTTGTTGACTTCGATTACCCGGTGGCCATCGCCGGTACCAACGAGAGTGTTCCCATTGCTCAACCGAACCGCACTGTAGAGTTGCGACCCGACTTCATATTCCCAAATGATCTTTCCCTCTCGATCGTACTCGCGAATGCACTTTTCACCTTCGTGAGCAACCAAGTAAGTTCCGGCTGGTGTGATTCGCACTAAGCGTGTGTCGCGGTGTGGATTAGGCACGCCCACCTTGAGCGGTGTCGTATGAACTATGGCCCCTTCCTTGTTGACTTCGATGATTCGAGTCGTACCGCTTTCGGCGATCATAGTAAGACCATTCTCAAGCCGACGAAAAGCGTGGATTTCTACTTTGCCGCTCTCGGCAGCCGGTTTGTATTTCCAGACTTCCTTGCCCTTGCTATCAACCTCGATGACCTCAGTAAAAGTTGTTTGCAGGAGCCAGTTTCCATTTGGCAGGGGTTGTGCGTCATGGATAGCTTGTATTGGCATTTGAAGACCAAGGGAGTTGTCGGGTTTAATGACTGCGGCGAGCTTTTTCTCATAGTCGGCTGCGAAAAGCGTGCGTGGCTTTCCCGTTTGCTGACCGATGGACACGTTTTGTAGGGCTATGAGCGAAACCGAGAGGAAAAGCCCGAAAGTCTTAGTTTTTAGAAGCATAAGTTTCCAATTTGGGTGCAGGAGGAACTTGGGTGAGCTAACGGCAGGTGCGGACATATTAGCACAAAATGCTGCGATTTTTCCAATAGTGGATGCTTGAACGCGAAAAAGCTGCCGAGCGATTCAAACACCCGGTTCGGCGATCGTGGTTTAAGACCATGGTCCCGTTCGAATCAGCGATTGGGAGATTGGTCTCGCATTGCTCCCATCGGACGGTTCAGGTCTAGTTGAAGTAGCCGCAAAGCCACGGAATGTGTTATAATTAGCGATTAGAGTAGCCATCGAAGCACCAGTTAAAACCAAACCCATCACAAAAAGAATTGAACCGGAAATGAGTGAATCGGCCGATAACGGTCATGTTGTCTTTGCAGATGACTGCGAAATCAACCTGAAGAATCGCTATTTTGCGGCTGTGTTGGCGTTCCTTGTTCCCGGAGCTGGACACTACTACCAAGGCAGACGGAACAAAGCTTATTTGTTTGCTGTGTGTATCCTGAGTTTGTTCTTTCTTGGGCTCTTTGTTGGCCAGGGTCGAGTGGTTTACGCAGCATGGAATCCAGACGAATATCGTCTTCAATTTCCTGCCCAATTTTGTGTTGGAATTCCTGCGTTTCCCGCGGCTATCCAAGGTTGGGTACATCGAAATGATGGCAAGAACGGCTTTGTACCCATTCCAGACGACAAATGGAGCTGGAGCCGGTTCATGGCTGCCCCCGCAAGCCGTGACGAACTATCAGAATGGCACTTGTCGTCTTCTGCTGGCTTTGAACTCGGCTCGCTGTACACGGCGGTTGCAGGCCTGCTAAACTTGCTCGCTATTTTTGACGCGTACGCTGGTCCTATGCCCCTTCCAACCGCAGACGAGCGGCGCAAAAAGAAAACTTAAGCGATAGTGCTTGGACATTCGAGTCATCAAAGTATGAGCCTAACCGAAGACTTGGCCGCAGACCTAATTCGTGAGATAGCCAAGCATCCATCGGTGGTGGTTGCTTTCTCAGGCGGGGTCGACAGTGCGGTGGTCGCCGCTGCTGCGTTTCACGCTCTACCGAGCCGCTCGGTTGCAATCACTGGCGTGGGTAGCGCCGTGCCTGACTCGGATCTTCAATCCGCACGATCTGTCGCCGCAGCCATCGGCATTGCTCACCAAGAAATTCCGACGAACGAAATCCACAACGAAGACTATGTTCGCAACGACGGTCGACGATGTTACTTCTGCAAGTCGACTCTCTACGGAACGCTGCGGGCTTGGGCGGACTCCAATAGCTACCAATGCCTCATGTCGGGTACCAACCAAGACGACTTAGGAGATTATCGACCAGGCTTGCAAGCTGCCTCAGAATACTCCGTCGTCGCACCGCTTGCTAACTTGGGCATAAACAAAAAACAAGTGCGTGAATTGGCTGCACACTTTGGCTTGACGGTCGCCGACAAACCAGCGTCACCATGCCTCGCAAGTCGCATCGCTTACGGACAATCGGTGACGCCGGATCGTTTGCAAAAAATTGAGAAGGCTGAGTTGTATTTGGCCTCACTTGGGTTCCGAGATGTTCGCGTGCGACTTCATGCAGACAACCTAGTGCGATTGGAGCTATGCATCGAAGGAATTCAGCTCGCATGCGAACCAACAATGCGAACTGCGATCCATGATCAAATGCGTATTCTCGGGTTCCAGTTTGTAACGCTCGATCTGATGGGGCGCCAATCTGGTTCGCTCAATCGGGTACTGCCGATTATTCAGTTGTGACCGCCTATCGATAGGGCAAGGAGGCGGTCTTGCTCTCGGGCGCAACATTACAAACCGGAGCGTAAGCGCTCGTATCTCTCCCACATCATCTTTGCTTGCTCCCTCGCCCCCTACAGGGCTACGCTGTGACGCAGTTAAAAACATGTTTCCAATACAAAAGTCGCTCTCGGCAAGAGTGACCAACGGCAGGTGCGACTTCGAAACTGTAGCACGAATCGTGAGCTAGTGCCCCTGCGTTTAGAACGCCAAAGGTATTGCGTTCCTAGGGTCGCACCGGGCAGGCCTGCCGGTCGCGACTTTTGGACCAAATAAAGCTACTGCGAATTCGCTTTCGAAATCTCTTTGAGTTGCATCTCAAGTGAATTCTTCTAGACATTCATCTGATCAAGTTTCGCTCTAATTTGTTTTGCTTGTTGCTCTCGGTCTCCCTCGTTACGTCCGGCAATCGCTTCGTCAATTCGCGAGATTCAACTTCTCGCTTAAGGGTTGCCATAATTCGACCTCGGGAGACCTACAACGCTCCCGCGGTCATACCCAATTCCATTGCAACTTTCTCAACACTTTCACCATCGACAACTGTGCGCCAGAAAGCGCTAAACGATGCTGCCGAAACCTTTGAAGCAACTCGAATTGCCGCCCACTGGAGAATTTGTCATTGGTACTCACGATCCCATTGCTCTTCGAGCTGGTTCCCAGTCGAGTTTCGATCGGTTATCGTGGCTAAATCGCAAATCGACTCCGCACGATCTGGCTTCGATTTGCGACTCAAATAGTTGATGGCGGTGTTCCTCGAGATTGTGGCGAGCCAACCTCGGAATGCAAACGCATGAGTGCGCGGTTCGTACTTGTCTATTCCATGATAAATGGCAATCCAAATTTCTTGGACGACATTCTGATGGTCGCTAATCGGGAGGCCGGCTGACGCGACCATGCGAGTTAGGACCGGGCGATAGATTTCATGAAATTCGGACCAAGCGGTTTCGTCCAGGCCGTTCTTCAGCTGCTTATGCAAGCTTAGTCTTGTTTCAGGCAAATCTGGCATGGATCGATCCAACGCGAATTTATAGTGTTTTTGCATCGCACCCCTAAAAACACATTATTGTCGATGAATCTAGCAGAAAAACGTCGATTTCGTCCGACTTCTCGAAATAGGCGCTGAGGTCCTTTGGTGTAACCGCGCGGGAAACGCCGAATCAGCAGATACCTGCTGCCGCAATAAGGCCCGAAACATCGGTCTCAGGATGCCCCCGCTACCAACGCTTTTGACGGTACAATCGTCGGCGAACGACACCTCTCAGTATCGATTTGGATCGATAAGCCCATTCTCTTCCGCCAGAGCAACGGCTTGAATCAGGTTGAAGCCTTGCTTGGCTCGCACATCGAGGTACTCAAGCGTTTCTTCGCGGTTGAGTCGATGAAACAACTCCCAAGCCGGTTCTCCAAGCCAAAAGAACGGAGTACCCTTGTCGGATAGCAAAAAACGGTGATTGTCGCTTACTTTCAAGCGAGGCAGTTCCTGGCCAATGCCTGAGTGTGTCAGACAAAAGATGGTCCCAAATACCAGCAATGCGAACAGAGCACAGCGAGACAACTGACGACAAAGACGGACTGTTGAAGAGGATTTCATTTCTTGACTTTTCGGTAATACGGGCAACCTGGGAACAACTTAAACAGTTAAAATAACGGTTGTCTCAACCATGAAAGTACAAAAGACGATGTTTAAGCCAAGAAACTTTTCCAAAGTGTTCGCAGCACCGACCACGACGCCAAGCACTAAACCATAACGCCTTGTTTCAACTCATGGACGACTCCAACGTGGACGATGATCCCAGCGACAGAAATAACGATGCGACCGACATCCTTAACCAGAGCGAAAGCGGTGATCCAAAAGCGCCTGAGTTGATATTGCCTTTGGTTTACGACGAGCTGCGAAAGCTTGCGAAGCAACGATTATCCAATGAACAGCCGGGTCAAACACTTCAAGCAACGGCCCTTGTTCACGAAGCATATCTCCGATTGGTCGGAAACAACAACGTTGCGGTTTGGGACAATCGAGGACATTTTTTTGCTGCCGCTGCCGAGGCGATGCGACGCATTTTGATCGATCGTGCGCGGCGTAAACACAGCAAAAAAAGGGGAGGTGGAACCCATCGAATACCCCTTGAGCCCGACATCTCTTTGGGAACGGACAATGATTTCTCAGCGACCGATATCCTATCACTGAACATTGCTCTTACTGAACTCGAAAAAATCGATCCTGAACGTGCACAGGTGGTGAAAATTCATTTTTTCGCTGGGCTCTCGCTACCGGAAACCGCTGACGCGTTGGGGATTTCCTTGGCAACTGCTAAAAGACGCTGGACCTACGCTCGGGCTTGGTTGTTTGGGAAGATGCAAGACCAGTAGTTCTCTAACATAGAACCTTCCAAGATTTGATGAGCTACTTTGCTTCTTGTTTACGCATTGTTTTCAATGCTAAGGGAACTGTCGCGAAACAGCTTCCGTTTTTGCGTTAGCAACAAAAATCCTAACCCGAATGCGTAAGCGAGGGACTTTTGGAACAAACGAAACCCCTCGCTAACGCGTTCGGGATGTGAAATCGGGCAACAAGTCTGGCCCCCGCTTACGCGTTCGGGTCGCGAATTCCTAATGCGAGAAATGATGAAATGAGAGATGACAGCGAAAAGATTGAATCGATCCTGGTAAACGCGCTGGAAATCCCATCGGAGTCAGCTCGCCATGCGTATATTACAAAGTGCTGCGGCGAAGATTTGGAATTGCGTCAGCGAGTCGAGAAGCTGGTTGAAAACCATTTTCTTGCCGGAGATTTCCTCACTTCACGTGCCCAGGGTTGGCCGACTAAAGTTGGTGAACGACTTGACGAATGGGTTGGACCTTACCAGCTACTTGAGCAGATCGGTGAGGGCGGATTCGGTGTAGTATTCTTGGCAGAACAACAGAAGCCAATCCGGCGCAAAGTGGCGCTCAAGGTCATTAAGCCAGGCATGGACACTTCGCAACTCGTGGCCCGATTTGAAAACGAGCGGCAAGCGCTTGCACTGATGGAACATCCAAATATTGCTCGTGTGTTGGATGTCGGCGAAACCGATTCTGGCAGACCCTATTTCGTCATGGAGTTGGTCAAGGGTGTTCCAATCACGGAGTATTGCGACGAACATCATCTTACGACGCGCGAGCGACTCGAGTTATTCGTTTCCGTCTGCCAAGCAGTACAACACGCCCACCAAAAAGGGATCATTCATCGCGACATCAAGCCAAGCAATGTCCTTATTGCACAAGTGGATGGTAAGCCTGTTTCGAAAGTGATCGACTTCGGGGTAGCCAAAGCGATTAGCGCAAATTTGTTGGAGGTATCGCTGGAAACCAACTTCGGCACGATTGTCGGCACGCCACAATACATGAGTCCCGAACAAGCCAGTACAAAAAATGTGGATGTTGATACGCGAACGGACGTGTATTCGCTCGGAGTGCTGTTGTACGAATTGATGACCGGCTCGCCTCCGTTCGACAAAAAGAGCTTTGCCGATGCCGGTATTCTCGAAATGCTGCGCGTTATTCGCGAAGTGGATCCGCCAACACCAAGTTCCAAGCTGAGCAGCGCCGACGGAGTGGAAAAGATTGCCGCCAATCGCAACATTGAGCCAAGACAATTGTCATCACTGCTTCGCCGCGACCTAGAATGGATCGTGATGAAGTGTTTGGAAAAGGACAGGGCTCGTCGCTACGCCACGGCTAACGGGTTGGCTAGAGATATCGAACGATACCTAAATGAAGAACCGGTAGAAGCTGGGCCGCCAGGCGCTGGCTACAAGTTGCGAAAATTTTTGCAACGCAACCGCAGGTCGGTCATCGCGTCGACGCTGCTTTTGCTTTCACTGCTGGCTGGAATTGTCGGTACTTCCATTGGATTTGTGCGAGCCGAGAGGGGACAACAGGCGGCTCGTGTGGAACAGCGAAATGCCGATCGCCAGCGAGATCGAGCAGAAAAACATTACCAAAGAGCACTGGAAGCTGTCGACCGACTACTGACTCGTGTTGGCGAAAAGGAACTCGCGCCGGTACCATTCATGGACGCGACTCGCCTGCGCCTACTTGAGGATGCGCTGGAGTTTTATCGAGGGTTTCTTGTGGACGAAGGGGAAGACCCGACGGTCCTTCGCGATATTGGTCGTGCTCAAGGTCGCATCTCGCGTATTCAGTCTATGTTGGGACGACTTGAAGAAGCCGAAAAAGCCTGCGATAGCGCTATCTCGATTCAAAGCAATCTTGTGGCCGGGATGCCCGACGAACCCGAGTATCGACTCGACCTCGCCAAAACCAAACGACAGCGTGCCGCGATATGGCAATTGGCTGGACGCCTTGCCGATGCGGAACGCCTGCTTAGGGAAGTATTGAGCGACGAGTCCACCAATTCCCTACCAGCGCGCCTTGAACGAGCGGAACTGCAATTCATTTTAGGTTCAGTCTGCCATGAAACGAGTCAACCGAAAAATGCAGAATCCGCTTTCGACGCCGCATTGGAGTTGGCCGATGGACTGGTCCGCGATTATCCCCACAATCCGGATCATCAAGAAATTAAAGCCCGGATTCTAAATCGGCTTGGCGCGCTATACCGCGAGACCCAGCGTTTGGGGGAATCACAACGAACCTATCTAGCATCAATTAAAATCCTCACAGAATTGGTTGTAAACCGTCCTGAGGAAACTCGATACCAACTTTCCCTGTCGGCGACCCTCAATAACTTGGGTTCCGTATATTTGGCCCAGAGACTTATTCCGCAAGCTGAGGAAGCTTACCGAAAGGCACTCGAAACAATTTCGGAATTGGTTAAGGATCATCCGGAAGTGGTAACTTTCAAAGAAGTGCTTGCCAAAGTTCACAATAATTTTGGATTGTATTATTCGAGATGTGACGATCCCACTAGGGCTTTGGTGGAAAACGAAAAGGCTTTGAAAATCCACAAAGAATTGATGCAACGCTTTCCGAAGTGGCTTTCATTTTCTTACAACTACGCCAGTGGATGTGGCAATCAAGCCAAATGTTTCCTGGAACAGGAGAAATGGAACGAAGCCCTTCATTGGTATTCCAAATCGATCGATGCTCTCGCTCCGGCCTTGGCAATCGAACCACGAAGTACGGATGCTCGGAGCTCATTGCATGCGGCACATCTCGGGCGTGGCCTGGTCAATCAAAACCTAAACCGGCATGACGAAGCGGTACAGGACTATCGGCGCACTCTTGAACTTAGTGAGGGTGAAAGGCATTCCAACTATGTAAACCTCCGGCCACGCGTACTTGCTCATTTGGGCGAACATGTTCGAGCGACAACGGAGGCAGAAGCTATTGTTTCCGCTGGAAACGTGCTCGGCTCAACGTGCAGGGAACTGGCCTCCGTTTTCGCTCAATGCTCGGGAATTGCCAGGAACGATTTGGAACTCGCCGAAACAGCCCGTGAAGAGTTGGTCGAGCGATATGCAACGCGAGCCGTCAGTTTGTTGGCGACAGCCAATGACAAGGGCTACTTTACCAGACTGGAGCAGGTCGCCGATTTGCAGACAAGC
>Ga0335395_10003104_pt1 | contig 10317 bp, 13 predicted proteins | sample MAT02_FD_205744 | JGI IMG/M metagenome (GOLD analysis project Ga0335395, IMG submission 205744) | Freshwater microbial communities from Lake Fryxell liftoff mats and glacier meltwater in Antarctica - MAT-02 (spades assembly) (version 2) ...
CTCTCGCCCGCCTGGGAGCGGGTCGTTTCGAGTGAAGCGAGATGCGGGCAGAGGGGCTTCGGAACCAATCTAAACCCCTCTCCCCGTCCCGAAGCGGGACGACCCTCTCCCCAACGGGCGAGAGTGCAGAAATCCAAACGGCGATCCGTTAGAAGAGGACAGGCACCTTTTCTTTGCTCAAAAAAGGAAGTTGACCCACAAGCTCGCTTCGTAGTTGAACGGATTCGGGCCGAGCGTAGGCACCGTGAATGCCGGGCTGACCGTAGCGCCACGCGAGCGGAAGTGAACCCCGAACGTCAGGTTCAACTGATCCTGTATGTAGACGGGGGAAGTATGTTCGCGGAAGGTCAAGGGCGTACGCAGCTCCGCCAAATTCAACCTGCCCGGATTATCGGCACAATTCCCGTATTCGGATTACAATCGTTAACCGAATTCCTCCCCGCAATTACCCACTTCGTTTCAATTTGCCGCTGCCGTAACGCCGATGAGGATGCTAAAGCGGGCCTCAACTTGAACGCATAGAGTGGAGCGAAAATGGCAATTCCGTTGGCAGAGAATCATTGGCCGAACTCGAAATGTGCCAAGGCATTCTGGAGTCAGCAGCGGATTCCGCCTTATCGACAATTGTTGTCCGATACGTTGGATTGGGCCGATCCTCAACCGGGCGAACGTTGGTTGGATCTCGGTTGCGGCAGTGGCCCGCTCAGCGGCGGACTTTGGAATCGTAGTCGGGGCAAAGTCGGCGCGGTGACCGGTGTCGATTGCGCGGCAGTTAACGAAACTGCCTACGCCCGATTGCGAGAAACTCTCCAGCCCCCGCCGGAAGATCGAATTCGATTCGAGTGCCGCGATTTCAGCAACGGATTGACAGCATACGATGAGGCCGCGTTCGACAACGCGGTTTCGGGGCTATCGATCTCGTACGCGGAACATTTCGACGAAGCGACGGGTAAGTGGACGATGTTTGCGTACGACCGTTTGCTTTCCGAAGTCCGTCGCGTCGTTCGGCCCGGTGGCCGTTTCGTATTCTCGGTGAACGTTCCGAATCCTTCGTGGTTCGCGGTGGCGTGGCGGTCGCTACCAACCATGTTCACATCCGGTCGACCATTGAAGCATCTCAAAGCATCATGGCGAATGCTCCGGTATGGGCGCTGGTTGAAGTCCGAGGCGCGACGGGGGCGCTTCCATTATTTGCCCGCAGAAATTGTTGCCGAAAAGCTCCGGGCCGCTGGTTGGGCTCATGTCGAGCACAGGGTCAGTTACTCCCGCCAAGCGTATATTTTTCGGGCCGTGAACACCGGCCAGTAATTCTCTGCAATGTGGGAATCGTTCTTGCCAAACTATGACAAACGATAGTCATATGAATCTCTGGATTGTTTATGAAAAGTCGCACAATCCCGATTTCACGCCCCCGACGGTTCACGCAAGATTTAATGGTACTTGCGCGCAACGTGCCGACGGTGCCAGTCCAACGGCGTTTTTTGCTGAAATCGGTCGCTTCTGCTCGGCTGTTGGCGGGGCGCCCTTCGTGGCCGGCCCTATTCCTCAAGGCCTATGGTGCCGTGGCTCAGCGGATGCCGGAGCTTCGCCGGGCTTACGTCCAACTCCCTTGGCCGCACTTGGTGGAGTACCCCCAGAGTGTTGCGAGCATTGCGGTGGAGCGCCAATACGAAGGAGAACCGGCAGTCTTCTTCGCCAAGGTCGGCGATCCGGCGAATCATTCGTTGTCGAACCTCAATGACCTCATCCGTGGGTTCGCAAATCGGCCACTCAATGAAGTGAAGCCATTTCGAAAGTTGTTGAGTTTGGCCCGGTTCCCCACACCCATTCGCAGAGGAGCGATGTGGTTGGGATTGAATTTGGCCCGCACGCGCGCGGCTCAATTCGGAACCTTCGGCCTGTCCGTCTATTCCTCACTCGGTGCCGAATCCCTGCATCCGATTTCCCCTTTAACAACCACCCTGACCTACGGCGTGATCGGCGCGAATGGTCGGGTGAACGTGCGGCTGGTTTACGACCACCGCGTACTCGATGGCGGAACTGTGGCGCGAGCGCTCGCTGCCCTCGAAGCGGAAATGAATGGTTCGATCCTCAACGAACTCCGAAGCATGTCGACTATTGGCTTCCGTGCCATCGCAGCGTAATTCCGCCATGGAATGTATTCGGTGCGGGGCCACAAACTTCCGGAACAAAGGGTAAATTTGACCGGACCCGATACCGGTTCTACCTTCGCGTAGGCGTTGTGAAACATTTTCACGCCGTGCCCGAATTCTCCGTTCCGCTATCAATATGCCCATACTCGCCCTCGATCCCGCGATCGATACCACCGTTCCGGGATTAACCCGCCGGCGGATTTGGCTCGCCCCGGCAATCCAATCTCATTCGATGGTCGTTCTCACGCTCACGAAAATTTCGTTGGCTCCCGCCGCGATTACAGTCAGCCCGCAGGTGGCACAGAGAATTCAAAACGGGGCGGACATCGAAAGCACGTTGGGCGATTTGATTACCACCATCGATATTTCCACGATCCACCGCGTCAAGTTCGATCTCGTGACGAACTCACTCACGATCGAGTACCACTTGCAAGCCTCGCGGCAAACCCGGGGCGGGCACACCGGAAACCTCGGCCAAGCGTGCCGGGTGGTTCTCGCTTTCGCCGAGCACGACCCCGCGGACGAAGTGTACACGAAGCTCTGGCGGCGTTTGGGCGAACGGTTCGAGTTGAAAAAGCTGAGCAGAGATCCTTGGGAATTGGCCCGTTTTCCCGTGGCGGTGATGGGGGGAATCCTCGTTCTCACGACCGTTTTTGGGATCTTGGGAAACGCCGCCACCGATGCCGAACAAACGACATCGTTCTGGCGTCACTTCGCTTCATACGATTGGCGGATGGTGTGCGGATTCGGCGGCGCCTCCCTCGCCGTGCTGCAAGTGTGGCTCTACCGCCGGCTCACGCAACCGCCCAAAGAATTGGAACTGGCCTTGCGGTTCCCCGAATCTTGAATCGTTTCAAACGCAAAGGGTTTCCAATGCAGCGTGATGATGTGTGCGAAGTCTTGAAGAAAATTCCCGAAGCCGATCTCACCAAGGTCGTGCTCGTGTTGCGGTACGGCGCTTCCGTAACCATCGATGTGATCGCGCGTTTGGAAGAAGATTACTTGGTGATCCGCGGTCGGGAAAACGGTACGAATGACGAAGGCCGCGGCTTCTTCATACCGTTCGACGACATCCTCTTCATGCGGCTCGATCGCATCGTGACACTCGCCGAGTTGAAGGGAATGTACGGCGAGAAAACGGTCGAAGAGGATCGATCGCACATGAGTTCGGATCCGAACGCCGCGCAGAAGGCCCCGGCAATGCCTGCCCCCACCGATACCCCTTCCTCATCGGCGGCGATGGATCCCGCGGGGATTGCCAAGCAAAACCTGCTGGCCCGGATCCGGGCCGTGCGGGCGGGCACACCCACGGGAGCCTGAGCGAATTCCTCGTCCGGTGGCGTTTTCCAATGGAACCTCCGCCCCACAAACGGTAAACCTATACTGCGGGTGTTCCGGGTTTTGTACCGATACCGTGGTGGTAGGGATGGATCGACCGATACAAGCCCTGATTCGCGGAACGGGAAGTCACGTTCCGGCGCGGGTGGTTCCGAACGAAGAGTTCGCCGTCACCCTCGATACTTCCGATGACTGGATTCGCACGCGTACCGGCATCCGCGAGCGGCGGTACGCATCCGCATCTGATACCTCGGCTTCGATGGCCACCTTGGCCGCTCGGCAAGCCCTCGCCAGCGCCGGTATTACCGCCGCCGAACTCGATCTCATCATCTGCGCCACCGTCACACCGGACATGATGTGCCCGAGTACGGCGTGCCTCGTGCAATCGTATTTGGAATGCCCCGGCATTCCCTCCTTCGATATTGCCGCCGCGTGTTCGGGGTTCGTGTACGCGTGCTCGGTCGCCGAACAGTACATCCGATCCGGCTCGGCCAAGAACGTGTTGGTGATCGGCGCGGAAGTGCTCAGCCGAGTTTCCGATTTCTCGGATCGCAACACCTGCATCCTCTTCGGCGACGGAGCCGGGGCCGTGGTGCTCAGCCCTTCGCCCGATCCTTCCCGCGGCTTCCACAAAATCCGTTTGTTCGCCGATGGTAGTCGGCAAGAATTGATCCAGGTCCCGAGCATGGTGACGCCGAATCCGCCGCCGGGCGTGGGGGTGTTGCCGAACCTGCGTTACTTGCGGATGAACGGCCGGGAAGTGTTCCGCTTTGCCGTATCGCAGTTCAAAAGTTTGCTGGCGGAAGCCCAAGCCGAGTGCGCCGCGATCGGCAAAGAAATCAACATGATCGTGCCGCACCAAGTGAACGTGCGGATCATCGATGCCGCGATTGCCGAAGCGAACATCCCGCCGGAAAAGGTGATCGTGAACCTCGACAAATACGGGAATACGTCTGCCGCTTCGGTTCCGATCGCGTTGGATGAAGCCGTTCGCAACGGGCGTTGCAAGGAAGGCGATACGCTCTTGCTCGTCGCCTTCGGTGGCGGATTGACGTGGAGCAGTGCCATCGTCACGCTGTAACTTCACCCGAAGAGCGTATCCCGATACTCCGTCAACCACTCCCGATTCTCGCCTTTCGAGGAATTGATCTTCGGATGGATGGAGATTTGAGTAATCTCCCCTCGTGCGGTTACATCCAAGAGTGTTCGTGCGGAATCCCAATCCCGAGTTTCGTCGAGCCAATCGTTCAACCGCTCCTTGAGAAGAATCACCGGCATGCGGTCGTGGAACTCGCGGGTATCGGCATTCGCTTCGCGGGTGAGGATCGCCGCGGTTTCCGGGGTTCCCGGCTCCCATAGGGCCGCGAACAAAAACGGTTGCCCGCCGTGCCAGCGGAACCAGTGCGGTTGCTTCTTCTTTCCGATCGTCGTCCATTCGATGTAACCATCGGCGGGAATAGCACACCTCCGACGGTTCGCGGCGTCTCGAAAGGCGGGTTTCTCCCCGACCGTTTCCGAGCGGGCGTTGAGGAACCCGACGGAGGCGTGCGAATCCGCAGTCGCCCACTTCGGCACCAGCCCCCACTTCATGCCGACGAGTTCCAACTTTCCCGAAGGTTGTTTGCGCAGCACGGGAATAGTCTGGCTGGGGGCGACGTTGTACCTCGGAATGCCGAGGGCTTCATCGATTTCGTCCAAGCCGAGGTACTGTCGGAGTTCCTCCTCGGAATAGGTCATGGTGAAACGATTGCACATGGGGGAATTGTACCGCGAAGCGACCGGGATGGATTCCTAAGATGAGATCGAAGGAAGTCGCGGGAATCGGAATACCCTCTCCCCATGGGGAGAGGTTGAAAACCGCTGAACTGCTTCAAGATCCGTTTTCACCCTCAGGATACGACCGCCCATGGCGACCCCGCTGACCGTCGTGATTTTCGGAGCCTCCGGCGACCTCACGAGCCGGAAGCTCGTACCCGCGCTGTTCAACTTGGCCCGCCGCGGTCGTTTACCGGCCGAGGCCAAGATCGTCGGCGTGGCCCGCACGGCGTTCACGGACGACGCCTTCCGAGAACAACTCGGCAAGAAGGCCAAGGAAATCTTCCTCGGTTCGGGCGAGGAATGGAACGAAACGGAATGGGCCGAGTTCGCCAAACGTATGCATTACGTGGCCGCCGATGTGACCAAGCCGGGCGGCATGGCCCCGTTACAATCGTGGTTCGATACGAACGAAGGCCCCTCGGGCGGGCGTCGCCTGTACTACCTTTCGATTTCGCCGGAGTTGTACCCGCAGGTGGCCGCGGCCCTCGGCGAAGCCGGCTTCAACAAAGAAACCGGCGGCTTCCGCCGATTGATCGTCGAGAAGCCCTTCGGCCACGATCTGGCGAGCGCCCAAGCGTTGAACCAATCGTTGCACGCCCACTTCCGCGAAAATCAGCTCTACCGCATCGATCACTACCTCGGCAAAGAGACGGTGCAGAACATCCTCATCTTCCGATTCGCCAACACGATGTTTGAGCCACTCTGGAACTACCAATACATCGATAGCGTGCAGATCACCGTGGCCGAGACGGTGACCGTCGGCAAGCGCGGGGCCTACTACGACAACAGCGGCGTGCTCCGCGATATGTTCCAGAGCCACCTGCTGCAGGTGATGACGCTCGTGGCGATGGAAAGCACCCCGCGGTACAACGCCGAGAACCTCCGCAACGAAAAGATGAAGGTGCTCGACGCCATCCGCGTGCCGACGTACGAGGAAGCCTGCGGCGGCGTGAGCGTGGGCCAATACGCCGGGTACCGCAGCGAACCGGGGGTACCGGCCACGACCAAAACCCCCACGTTCGCCGCGGTGAAACTGTACGTGGACAACGCCCGCTGGAAGAACGTGCCCTTCTACATTCGCAGTGGCAAGGGAATGAAGAATCGTTTCAGCGAGGTGTTCATTCAGTTCCGCTGCCCGCCGCATTTGATGTTCCCGCTGCCGCCGGGAGAGACGCTTCAATGCAACCGGATGAGCCTGGAGTTGCAGCCGAACGAAGGGATCCACTTGAACTTCCAAACGAAAGTGCCGAGCGTGGACGGCGTTCACCTGCAGCCACGCGATCTGACCTTCAACTACAAGCAGGCCTACTCGGCCAAGGCGTTGCCGGAAGCCTACGAGCGCTTGCTCCTCGATGCGATCCAAGGGGATGCCAGCCTGTTCATGCGGTCGGACGAAATCGAACGGGCGTGGGAAATAATGGATCCGATCATCGCCGCGACGCAACGGGAGGATGCCCCGCAACCGGAGGAATACCCCATCGGTTCCCAAGGCCCCGCCTGTTCCGACGCGATGATCGCCACGGACGGCGGCCGCGTCTGGAACCCGGTACCTTAGCTCATCTTTCAAGGAAAGAAACCGAGGGGCAGCCGATGGCGAAAGTGAAAGCAACATTCTTTCTGCCGCTGAACGATAACGACGGGAGAAGCCTGCGGGCGGAAATCCGTGCGGTGGAAGATGCGCTCTTGAATTCGTTCCCCGGCTACACAAAAACGGCGCCGGTATCGGGAATTTACCGGATGGCGGACGGCACGAAAGTGAAGGATCGTTGTCGATCGTATTTCATTTGGATAGAGGAAGAACAACTCGATCAACTCAAAGAGATCGTGCGGACGTTCAAAGCCGCAACGACTCAGGAAGCGATTTACTTCGACGTGTTGTACAATAGCGACGTCGATTTCATTTAATGGAGGCGACTATGACCGACCGTGAAACCCTCGAAAACGAGATAGTGCGACTCGTCACGACTTCGACAGACGGCGTGAGCCTTTCCAACGCGCTGTTCAGCCCTCCCGACGGCTTGTTTTGTATGCTGGCCCCGGAACAAGCGGATCGCCCCGCGATGCTGAACTCCGATCTGTATCGAGTCGCTCAAGATCGGATTCATGATCTGATGGAGATCGAAGACGAATGCTTGGCGAAAGCCCGCGTGAAGATCGCCAAACTCGCCCAATCGCTGCCCGTGAAAGGCTTGCAAACCATCGAATCGAGCCACTGAACCCGCGTGTTTTTCTTTCTCCCACGGAACCACCATGTCCGCTCTCTCCGTCCCAAGCGGCCCGGCCGCGTTCGATTTCCTTTCTCTCGGTGCGCTGGTTCACCGGCTCGATCCGGGAATCATTCCGTTCCGAAAGGCCCGCCAACTCGACATTCATGTATCGGGCGGCGAGTACAACGTCTCGGCGAACCTCTCCGATTGCTTCGGGTTGAAGACCGCCGTGGCCTCGGCCATGGTCGATTACCCCATCGGCGAAATCGTTCAACGCGGCGTCCGCGAAACCGGTGTCACCCCGTTCTACAAGTTCTTCAAACACGATGGCGTCCGCGGGCCGAACATCGCCACCGTCTACAGCGATCGCGGTCTCGGCGTTCGGCCCCCGGTCGTCTTTTACAATCGCTCCAACGAAGCTGGGGCGTTGTTGAAGCCCGGAGACTTCGACTGGAAAGCGATCTTCGCCCAAGGCGTAAAGTGGTTCCACTCCGGCGGCATCTTCGCGGCCCTCTCGGACACCACCTCCGAACTCATCATCGAAGCGATGAAAGCCGCCAAAGCTGCGGGGGCCGTCACGAGCTTCGACTTGAACTACCGGGCCAAGTTGTGGGCCGCCGCAGGTGGCGACCGCAAACCGCAAGACGTGCTCGGTAAGATCGTGGAACATGTGGATGTGATCATCGGCAACGAGGAAGACCTGCAACTCGGCCTCGGATTGCAAGGCCCGAAGGTCGATCAGAAAACGGAATCGAAGCTCGACCCGAAGAAGTTCTTCGAGATCATCGGGCAAGCCGTGGCGAAATTCCCGAACGTGAAAGCCGTGGCGACGACTTTGCGGGAGGTGCATTCCACCAACCGCCACGACTGGGCCGCTGTGCTCTGGCTCGACGGGAAAGAGTACGTCAGCCCGACCTGCCAGCTCGATGTCGTGGATCGCATCGGCGGCGGCGACGGCTTCGCCGCGGGCTTGATCTACGGGTTGCTCACCGGCCGCCCGACCGAGGAAGCCTTGCGATTGGGCTGGGCACACGGGGCTTTACTCACCACCTTCCCCGGCGATGTGACCATGGCGAAACTGCCCGAAGTGGAAGCCCTCGCCAAGGGCGGCAGTGCCCGGGTGCAACGGTGAACCTCCCCGCCTCGCCCTTGGTTGGCATCATTATGGGTTCGCGCTCCGATTGGAGCGTGATGCAGCACGCCGCGGAGATTCTGACGGAATTCGGAATCCCACACGAAGTGGAAGTGGTGAGTGCCCACCGCACGCCGGACAAGCTCTTTCGCTACGCGGAAACTGCTGCGGAACGCGGCCTCGAAGTAGTGATTGCCGGGGCCGGCGGCGCGGCCCACCTGCCGGGCATGTGCGCCGCGAAGACGCACTTGCCGGTGCTGGGCGTGCCCGTGGCCCACGCCGATTCACTGCTCCGTGGCAACGATGCGCTACTGAGCATCGTGCAAATGCCCGCAGGCATCCCCGTGGGTACGTTGGCCATCGGCAAAGCCGGGGCCACCAATGCCGGTTTGCTCGCCGCCGCGATCTTGGCGAACAAGTACCCGGCGGTGCGTGAGAAGTTGCTGGCCTTCCGGGCCAAGCAGACGGAGACCGTTCTGGCGAACCCTGATCCGAGGGTGTAGAATGATACTCGCACCTTTTTTTATTGTGGAGGCTCCAATGGATCGCATTCCAGTAACAAACGATCTTTCCACGATTCTTCCCACGCGGTACTCACCGCTTGCCATCACCGATGACCAAGGAAATATCTTGGGGCATTATGTTCCAAAGCTCACGTTGGACGACGTTGCTCTCGAAGGCGGTTGGCCGAGCGTGGAAGAATTGGAAGCGATAGCGAAGCACCCCGGCAAGCGTTACACGACACAAGAAGTGATCGCTCACCTACGGAGTCTGGGCTAATGCAAGTCGATTGGAACGAAACGGCCTTGGATCAACTCGCGTCGATCTATCTCGCAAGCCCGCCCGAGATGCGGGACGAGATCACCCGTGCCTCCGATGAGATCGAAAAGCGACTTTCCCGCAACGGCGTCAACGAAGGCGAATCGAGAGCGGGGATCATTCGCATCCTCTTCCACGATTTCCTGATCATTGATTTTGCCATCCAGCCGACCGGGACGATTGAAATTCTGAAGGTGCGCCCCAACCGTCCCGCACGCGGATAGCCCATGAACCTTGGCATCCTCGGCGGCGGACAACTCGGTCGGATGATCGCGCTCGCGGCGTATCCGCTGGGCGTGCGTTCCACCGTGCTCGATCCCTCGGACGATCCATGCGCCGGGCAGGTCTGCCAACACATCCGCGGCGAGTTCGACGACTACCGCGCGCTATACGAACTGGCACAGATGTCGGATGTCGTTACCTACGAGTTCGAGAACGTGCCTATGGAAACGGCACTCTGGCTTTCGGAGCGCGTGCCAGTGTTCCCACCGCCACGGGCGCTCGAAGTCTCGCAGGATCGGCTCGTCGAAAAGACCTTTCTGCAATCGTTGGGCATCCCCACGCCGCCGTTCGCAGGGGTGGAATCGCGGGCCGAGTTCGATAACGCGATCCGCACCATCGGCTTGCCCGCCGTGATGAAAACCCGCCGTTTCGGCTACGATGGCAAAGGCCAGATGGTTCTGCGAACATTGGCCGATGCCGAGGAGGCTTGGCTTCAACTCGGTGGCCGGCCGTTGATCCTCGAAGGCTTCGTTCCGTTCGACCGCGAAGTGTCGCTGCTCTGCGTCCGCGGTCGGGATGGTGCCACCGCGTTCTACCCCCTCGTGGAAAACGAACACCGTGAGGGAAT
>Ga0335395_10003106_pt1 | contig 10311 bp, 6 predicted proteins | sample MAT02_FD_205744 | JGI IMG/M metagenome (GOLD analysis project Ga0335395, IMG submission 205744) | Freshwater microbial communities from Lake Fryxell liftoff mats and glacier meltwater in Antarctica - MAT-02 (spades assembly) (version 2) ...
TATCAACTTTTTTCTGCGATCAATTGCTTGTACAATTTTGATCCCTTAAGTGCGCGATCAAAATTTACTGTACCTCTCAAATCATTCGCGCATTTAAGGGATCAAAATTGTACAAAGTCGAGGTAATATATTCAACAGTATTAAAAACAATGAAATTATTTTTAAAAATTTGCATGACTTATTTAACATTTTGTTAATCTCCTTTTTAATGCACAACAATTTTAGTTTGTAAATGCATTAAAAAAAAGATAAAAGTTGAAGAATTTCGTCTCGTGAAATTTCACGAGCTCTTTGCCTGAGTATGGGATGACCAATTTCTATAATATGCAAGGATTCTAATGATGAGCTTGCTAAAACCCTTTCATTTGCGAAAATATTTAGACAAGGAGTTAACAGAAAAAAGGAATACAATATAAAAAAAGTTTTTTCACAAAAAAAAATTGGCATAAATTTCCTAATTAAAAAATCTCTAAGCAAAAAGATCATTTAAATTGTTAATAACTCCAACCTTCTTGAAGGTACGGACAAGCAAAATCTAATAAAGATTGGTAATTGTCACAATTAAAACGTAAAATTTCTTGCCTTTTACTTAATAAATAGTCGTTGGATTTAAAAAAGAAACTTAAAAGCTGTTTTAACTTACTCACACGGGTTTTTTCTGGCACATGAATAGGAATATTTGAGAAGAAAACCTCAAAATAATTAATTAAATCTTCCCATTTGCGTTCATATGACTTTTCTGAAAAGTGTGCTTTAATTTCATGAAAAATAAAAGGATTAATTATACTTCCACGGCCAACCATCAATGCATCACACTGTGTTTGTTTAAGCATATTTATCGCATCGGTTACCGTCAAAATATCTCCATTTCCAACTACTGGAATGGAGAGAAGTGATTTGGCCTCTGCAATCAAATCCCAACGAGCGGGAGGACCATACCCTTCTACTTTAGTTCTTGGATGAAGAGTCAAGTATTTAATTCCACTTTCTTGAGCAGCTAAAAGATTTTCTTTAAATAAGGAAATATCTTCAAATCCTGAGCGCAATTTAGCAGTAACTGGTATAGAAACCGCATTTACCATGGATTTAGCAATTTTATACAAGTAATCAGGATCTTTTAATAAACTCGAACCTGCTCCTTTGCCTGTAACAGTATTTGAAGGGCAACCGCAATTTAGATCTATACGTGGAGCGCCCATCGTTTCTAGCTCGATAGACATTTCAGCCATTAAATCCGGTTCAGATCCCATCAATTGCGCAGCTAAAGGAATAGGGTCAATTTCATTTGCTTGATATTGACGTGCTAAGCTTTTAATATGAGGATTTGCTGGCACTCGTAAAAACTCTCTAACAGCTTCATCAAATCCACCTATAGAGGCCATGGCTTTGCGGAAAGATTGATCACCCACTCCTTCCATTGGAGCTAAAATTAATCTAGGACAGCCTTGCTGATTTTTTGGAAGAAATGACATGATAGAAAAAAAGCTTTTTTGCAATATTAATAATTATTTTTCATCTTTTGACTGGCTAGAAAGCCCATCAATAAATTGTTTAAAAAGAGGTGTCTGACGTAAACCTTCTAACCAGGCATCTTGTAAAAGATCAGATAAAGAAGGCAAAATCCCAAAAAAGCGCGATTTTTCAATAAAATGCAACGCTTGAGGATAAAGCCCATTTAGAGAATATAAGCCAGCTAAATGATAAAAAGCTTGATAATTCCCTAAGGAAGCTCCATGAACGAGATGGCTTTCTGCTTGCCTAAATAATTCTTTTTCTTTGTCGAATTGATGTTCATCGCGGATAAGTAGCGCAAAACTAATCAAAGCAATCCCAAAGTCAACTTGAATAATAGAATCTTCTGCATCTTCATTAATTAAAATTTGAAATTGTTCGATAGCTTTTTGGTAATCTTCCACTTCCCATAAGGCTTCAGCTAAATGATAAAGTGCTAAGGCATAATTATAACGTGCATCTTTATCATCCGGAGACAACTGCACAACTTGATTTAAAATATGCACAGCTTTCTCAAAATAGATATGATCCCCAGTTAAATCACCTAACAAATCGTAAGCGCAGCCGTAATGATATACCCATTCTAAATCAAATTGTTCTTTCTCAACGGTGTTGGCAGGGAAATTTAAAGCTTTTTCAAATTTCTCTATCGCCCATTCGACATACTGTACTTGATCCGTCATTTCGCCAAGTTTTAGCAAAGCGACTCCCCAATCATTCCAAAATTGAGGCACTGTTCCTCCACCAAAATCAATCACTCGTGAGCAATAGCGGATGGCTTTTTCAACCATAAGCTGATCATTTTTAATTTCACCAATAGCGTAATGCGCCAGAGCCATACCATACCATAATAAGGAGCTACGAGCATTTAGCGAGAGACCATATTGAAATTTTTCTATGGCTTGATGGTGATAGGATTCATCTTCAAAATAATGCCCTAATTCATTCAGACAAACACCATATAGATACCAACTATCTGATAACTCGGGTTGAATTTCTAAGCTTTTTTGAATTTTACTTTTTGCTGATAAAATAAGTTCTAATTTTTCTTGCATCGAACCAACAAATAATTCTGAGTCAGCCCAACAATTCAAAAGTAAAGGTTGATTAGGTTCTAAAAAGTTTGATTGTTCAAATTTCAACCAGCTATTTTCAATGCAATGGATATCCATTTTTAGTTTACCCAGTGAAAATTCCAACTGAGCCCATTTAAACCAAACAAGACTTTTATCGGGTTTGATTTGAGAAGCAATTCCAAAACAACTATCGGCACTCTCTAAATAATCTAAATTGGATTCAATATCATTTAATTTTTGAAGACAGCATGCTTGATTAAACCAGCTGCGAAAATCTTCTGCCTCTTCAGCAGAAGCTTCTGTAAAATATTTTAAAGCCTCTAAGTAGTAGTCGCGATTCTCTAATAAAGCTCCTAAATCTGTGAGAGCGTCCCCGTAATCATTAAAAAATGTTTCGTTTGATAATCCTTTTTCTTTTGCTATAGAAAACTTCAACAAAGCTTGGTGAAAATCTAATGGCTCACCTTCTAATCGTCCCAACTCCGCTAAACAAACACCCCATTTCCAATAAAATTCAGCCAAATCAATAGTAGTTGCAGGATGTTGAGGCAAAAGCTTTGAAACTTTAGTAAAAGCTAAACTTGCCGCACTTGCAGACTCCATTTCTTTTTCTAAAATTGCTATTTCTAATAAGACCAAGGCATTTTTATAATGCACCTCTAAGAGGTTTGAATCTCTTTCTAAGGCCTGAATCAATGCTTGATGGGCTAAATACAAACAACGTAGATTGTCTTTGTAAGAAGCATAAATTTCACCTTGTTTATATAAAACTAAAGGAGAATTTGAAGTAATTTTTGTTGCTAAAGCAAAAGTTTCAATGACAGCAGCTTCACCTTTAGCTAATTGCTGAGAACCTTGCAAAATAAGTAAATTCGCTAGTAACTCTATTTCATCTTTAGTTACGGAAACTAATTCATCGGATTCAATGAATTCTGCTAATTTTTCAAAAGACTGAGATGTTTGGATATCTATCAATTCTTTTCGAATAGAGCTCATTATTTTTTACCATGGGTAGTTTTAATTTCTAGATTATACGAGTATTAGGCATTTATAGAAATGATTTATTGGCATTTCATATAAAGATTTGCAATGCTTTTAAATTTTCATCTCATTTCAACTGTAATTTCACCTCAATTCGCTTTTTAATTTACTAAATTTTATTAATTGAATAATAAAAAAGTAATATTATTTTCTACGTAAATTTTTTATTATTATCTTTTTTAGAGTTTATCTTTAAATATTTCAGTAAAATCCATCTAATTATCTTATACTTTTTCAAAAAATTCTTGATTTTAATCATTTTTTTATTTAATAATAATAAATTAAAACAAAATTATTTGGACTTTTATTTATATGAAATCTTTTTTTTCGCGATTAGTTGTTTGTTTGATGATTCTCTTTGTCATTATAGGTTTAATTGTTGCAGGTCTGCCCATGTTCTTAAATACAGATTATGGCAAAAAGCAACTTGAAACGTGGGTGAACCAGAAAATTCCAGGAAGCCTAGAAATTAGACTTTTAGATCTACATTGGGGTAAGGGTCAACGCATTGAAGGCGTTGTAATGAGGGATTCTGACGGACAGTCTGTACTAGAATTTGAAAAGCTTTATACAGATGCCAGTCTTTGGAAACTTCTAATGCAAAGTACACAACTGGGTTTTACTCGAATAAAAGATTTAAATGCGGCTTTAGTTATTGATCAAAATGGTCAAAGTAATTTACAGAAAGCATTAGGCATTGAATCTGACTATATCTCGACCATACCGACAACCATTTCTATTTCCGACGTGCAAGGTGACTTTTATTTAACGCAAGATTCATCTATTCCTTTTTCGGCACATTTGAAAGGAACAACGCGTGAAGCCAGCTCTTCCGGATCTTTTGATATTGATATCGTATTGAATGAATTAAATAGTGTTGACTGGGTTGAGCTAAAAGATGAAATTTCGGAGTTATTGAGTGTTGAAGGTGGTGTAGAGGCTAAAATTCAAGCTAAAGTTATAAACTTTCCTGTAGATATTATTGATCAATTTTTGATTTTAAAAGGGTCTAAAGCTCGCTTAAAACCTATTTTTGGTGATAAAATCGACATTGTTTTAGACAAGCAACCGGATACAAAAGATCTCGTTTTTAATTTAGACGTCACAACACCTTTTGCGCATGGCCATTTCAAAGCGACGGTAGTCGAAGATCAATTTGTCTTACGAGAACCTGGAAATTTCTCACTTGTCCTAGCTCAGCCAGCTCTAGAATATCTTTCTGATTCAGTCATTAGTTTGAATGAATCCATCACATTGAATGTTGTTTTAGAAAAATTTGAAATCCCTCTTCATTTTTTTTCTTCTGCTGCACAAGTATTGGATTATAGTTTTCTTATAAAAGTTACTACAGATGCATCTCAAATTAAAATCAATAATTTTTCATTGATTGATATTCAACAATTTACAGCAACTGTCGCGTCATCAGCAGAACAAAAGTTTATTGATGTAAATTTACTGGGTAAAGCCAGTTACGAATCAAATCCCTTTAGTTTAGACATGCATTCTATTTTAAATAAGCCTGCAAACATACAAAATTTGAGAGAAGATTTAGCAAAGAATGTTCAAATCTCAACTAAAATTTCGCAATTTCCTTTAGAGATTTTCAACTCATTTAAGAACATTTCCTCATTAATTACTCACTTCGGAAAAACAGTAAATTTAGCTTTAGATATTGACAGTGACCAAAATCAAGTCCTGAATGGAAATTTATCAATTTCAACAAAAACTTCTGAAATTAAACAAATGCACTTTCAAATTGATGAGGAATTTAGGCTAACGGAGCCTTTTAAAATTAATTGGTCAATTCCACCTCAAGCGTTTATAGATATTTTCCACCTCGAAACGCTTGTAATAAAACAACCTATTCCAGCGATCATCACTATTACTGATCTTAATTTCCCTTTGAAAAATTTCAAAAAAATGACACTTAAATTAAATTCTTCTATTGAACGCATCATTTTTTCTGACCAAAATTTAAAAACTAATTTTGTGATTAAAAATTTATTGTTAAATTTGATCAGCACGAATATCTCAGAATGGAAAACAGATTTAAGTTTGCAAGCGTTTGCATTGAATAAAGACAATTCCACCCCCCTCTTTTTCGACACGCCACTTAATTTAACTGCAGAAGCCAATATTAAAGCAAATTTTAAAAAATCTTTTGAAATTCCTTCTTTACAAATGAGCATTCACAATTCTCAAGTAGATGTAAAGTTAAATGGCCAACTAACACCAGATTCTATTTTCATACACAATAAACCCTTTCAAATAAAATATTTATTAACTCCTAAAGCTTTTAAGGAGTTATGTCAAATTTTTGACTTACCTAAAATGCCTCAACTTACAAATTCTAGTTTAATTCAATTGAACCTTGTCCCAACGCCGTTAGACTTTAAAAATAATTGGCTATCCAAGCTAACGCTTAAAGGTGAAGCATCTGTCAAAGAGCTGACATTTAAAGATAATGCAAATCTTTCTTTTTCTTTGAAGGACCTGCAATTACCTCTCTTCTTAGATACTCGACACAATCTTCTAAATGTAAGTTTAAATGGTTTAGGTTATACGAATTTAGAAACTAAGCCTAATTCATTTTATATAAATTTGAAAATTGAAGATTGGTTTCAAAATAATAAATTTGACCTCAGTTTATCTAAAACCGAGCTCTCTTCTCATTTTATTGCGTTACCTACTTCATTTGTAAGTGGTTTAATGGCCTATCCCGACTTAACTCCGATTTTAGGAAATAGTATAGATATAGAACTCAAGACATTGTTTGATCGCGAAAAACAAGATTCCGGATATTGGGACATGAATATTGATAGTAAAACATTTCATGCAAAAGCCCGGCTATTTTTGGGAGAGACAATTACACTCTATCAATCAAAAAACCCAACAGCAATTGCTCGGTGGACAATTACACCGGAGGGTTACGAATTTTTGAAAAAAAATTATTTTCCTACATCTCTAAGCACATTATTGGAACCTTTTACAATAAATGCTCACTTATCGTCATTAAACTTTCCTTTATCTTTTAACGTTGTGACTTTAGAAGAAGGTCAGTTTAAAGCTCATATTTCTACTAGCGATTTGAAATTAGAACACCCAAAATTATCATCGTCTTCTAAAATTGAAGCAGAAATTTCTAGCCAATCTTTATCACATTCAGTGGATATCAATGCCAGTATGAAAGCTGAAAACTTTGATCTAGTTATTAAAAGCATTATCAAAGATTTATATAAAGACACAGGACAATTAAGAAAATTGCAAGACATGCATGTAAATTTAAATTTGGAAGCCCATCAATTTCCTCTGGCTTACTTTAAAGCTTTCAATATAAGGGAAGACGATCAAATTGATAACCTGACGCTCTTATTTGGTGAAACCGTTAATGTAAAAAATCATTTAGATTTACATCGTCTCACAGGTCCTTTGGAATTATCTATTGAGGGTCAAAATGGAAAAGAAGAACTGAAAGGAGAGTTAAAAAGCGGAATTTTAAAACTTACAACCCCCTTCAAATACACCTTAAATATTAATTCTGCTTTTACTGAAAGAATGTCAAAAAAATCATCTTCTTTTTTAAATACCGTGATAGAAGCTGACCAGCCTGTATCATTAGAAATTGATCCACAAGGATTTTCTTGTCCTATTTTACCCTTCGATTTTAATCAATTAGTGATTACAAAAGGAACTTTAAAAACGAGTAAAATAAGATTTTCAAATCAAGGAACATTAAAAAATCTTCTCAATTATATTGCACCTATTTCTGAAAATTCTTTCACAATTTGGTCGACTCCTATTTATTTCGGAATTAATGAAAGTCTATTAAACGTTCAACGCTTTGATATGCTTGTTGCGAACCGTTATCCCTTGGCTTGTTGGGGGAATATGAATTTAGTAACAGAAAAAATAAACGTTATTTTAGGATTAACGGCCTCTACTCTTAATCAAACTTTTGGAATTAATGGATTAGACAAAGATTTTATTTTACAAGTCCCTGTGCGTTCCTATAATGGTAAAATGGAAATCGACAAATCTAAAGTTGTCACAAAAATTAGTACATTAATTGCGAAAATGACAAACAAGAATAAAGAAAATTGGATGGGAAATTTACTCAGCTTAATTGTGGAAGATCCTACAGAAAATCCAACTCCAAAGCCTACAACAACCCCGTTACCCTGGGAAAATTCAACTGAATCAAAAGCCGAAAAACCTACTGAAAACGCAAAAAATATTTCAAATACTCCTAACGCTCTAAATACTCCAAAAACTAAAAAACCAAAACGAATTAAGGATAAAGTTAATTCTTTTTTAAAAAAACTAGAAGAACTTTAAAAAATTAAGGCAGTTTTTCTGAACTGCTTTTAAAATGAACAATTGATAGATAAGATTAATTTACTTTTGAAATGACAATTGCTTTCAAACTCTGAAGAGGATTAATGGAGTTAGCACAGTCTTTCAGACTCATTCTATTTTTTTATACATACCCGGTGCGTTGCGCCGGGCTGTTGCAATTTCAGCCTTTCAGGCTATTAGGAAGGCTATTTGAGGCAATAATGTGTTTTATTGAATACTCTCTAAGGGTGTAATAATCAACACATCTTGCATAAAAAACCTAATAGCAAAGCACACTTGTCTTGATAGCCTGAAAGGTTAATTTTGCAACAGCCCGGTGCAACGCGCCGGGTATGTTAAAAATAAAAGATTAGTCTGAAAGACTGCGCTAATTGCTTAGAGAGTGTTTTATATTCCATATTTCAATTATTTTTTAAGTAAAATTGTAGGATGATAACAAAACCTCATTAAAATTACATTATCGGGATAGGTTCAAGTAACTTTTTACACAGCTAATTTTTTAAATACCTTTACACTTCAATTAAGAATAACCACTCTCGCACAGGTTTAAAAGCACTGGAAAATTTTAATTGAAAGTTTATTTTAATAAGCTAAATGACTTGCATTTGCATGACCCACACGATTAGCAAGTAGATAAGTAAAAGCAAAAAAACCAAACATTCCGGCCACTCTTAAAGCAATTAAGCCCGTATATTGTAATAATGCAAGTGCTACAAGATGACTTGCGAAGCGTGAATAATCTGCAATTGTTACAAATCTGACTCTATTATTAAGAGACTGACCAAAGCACACATTTGCAATTTTATTAAATGTAACGCTCGCAATAGATTGTACGCCAAATATTAGAGCCCACAAGGCAACATTGGCTTGATTTAATGCTCCGATAGCTGCACCAACAGCAGTTTTAATTACAAAATCTGTACAAGTTGAAGAAATAGAAAAGCCGATTGACATTGTTTGTACTCCATTTAAATAATTTTGAAAATAGGAGTAAAACTAACTTAAAGAAAATAAAAAAGCAAGGCTCTTTTAAAAAATTAAAAGAGCCTTGCTGATAAAGTCTAACTTAATCAGAAAGGACTTTTTTCACCTGAGCGATATCCGCCGCCGCCGCCGTATGATGAACGGTTGCTATCTCTTCTTTCACCGCCGTTACCACGTTGCTCTGAACGATCTCTCTCTTGAGCTTTGCTAACACGTAGATTACGATCATGCATTGCTTTACCATTTAAGCCTTCGATTGCATTATTTGCACTCGTCGTATCTTCCATTTCAACGAAACCAAAACCTTTCGATTTTCCAGTTTCTTTGTCTGTTACAATGTTAGCACTTAAAACTTTTCCATAAACAGCAAACATTTCTCTTAGCTGTTCTGCAGTAGTTTTCCAAGGTAGATTTCCAACAAAAATTTTGTTGTTATCAGAAGGACGGCCTTCTCGGTTGTTCATATACACACTCCATTAACTTATTGACAAGGGGTTTATTTCAAGTTCTATTACAGTCCGAATTCAGAATATAAGAAAACTTTTTCAACTTATCCAGTTCCCCTTAGCACTGGACAAGCAAAATCTTAGGAATTTTCCAACCAACAATAGGGGTTGGCAAGCATACAAACAAACTGTTTAAATTTGAGATTAAGGTCAGAAGAGATTGTAAAAAGAAAAACAACAAATTATCACTCATTAAGCAAGATTCTCAAAAACTTATTCTTTGTTTACTCTATTCACACGAATAGAGACACATGCTGCTGGTTTTGCACCAACTAATTCCTTACAACAAATTCTAACATAAATAGGATTTAAGTCCAGAAAAATATAAATATTTGTTTTCTTAATAAAATTAAAACAATTTATTAAGCTAAAAACAAATTAAAAATTTGGAAAAAAACCCCGTGAGCTTCTTTTAAAATTGAAAAGAAGCATTTTTTGGTAGCCATGAAAATATTATGCTAACTTAAAAATCATCCTTTAGTGGTAGCGTCAAGCTGTTGCAAAAGAATCTAGAAAAACAAGCTATAATGAAAGATTTAATAATACTCTCAGACAAAGATGCTCCAGATTTTTAAAAGGATGATTAAATACTTTATCTATAATTAGCTCCAGTTTGAGTGACTATTTTGTATTTATGTTGTATAGGCTACACATATATTTTAGTTGTTTTCAATTGGACATGTTTTAAGAATAATATTGCCCTCGTTTCCAGATTGAAGATGAATGCTGGTATTTATGCATTTCCAGAGGAAGTTCCTGTGGGCAAACGTGGACGAAAACCAAAAAAAGGGGTACGCCTTATCTCATTTAAAGAGATGTTAAAAATGGAAGATTTG
>Ga0335395_10003107_pt1 | contig 10310 bp, 7 predicted proteins | sample MAT02_FD_205744 | JGI IMG/M metagenome (GOLD analysis project Ga0335395, IMG submission 205744) | Freshwater microbial communities from Lake Fryxell liftoff mats and glacier meltwater in Antarctica - MAT-02 (spades assembly) (version 2) ...
TCTCCTGGCAATTCGGTCTGCTCTTTAACCATTTTTTCGTTAATTTTATTGACTATATTTACACCTATTCTTTGTCTAAAATGAACGAACATTGATGAATCAAATGGTGAAGCATCGCTATAAGTAGTCATGCCTATAAAGTATTGTAGGTATGGGTTTTCTCTTATTTGTTCTACTGTTTCGGAGTCACTTGTTCCTCACCTTTCTTTAATTATTAATGCCCCTAATGCTATCCTAAATGACGCAGGCGGGAGCTCCAGTAGAGACTGTAAAATTTTGAGCATATTCCGCAACAAAAATTCTGACCACGGAATTATTTTTGCCATTATTACCCAACGATTATCCTCTGACAATTTCCCCTCGAAGGGGAGGTCAAAGTTGGATGGTGGGTTTGGGGTTGGGTCAACTTTTCGGTACATTACGAAAGTGATACTGTGCTAGGCTTTTGACTAATTTTAGCTCATAATCTTACACACGCTCAGCGCCGTCAGGAGCCAAAGTCTTTTGATGTAAGGGTTTGAGGCTTATTCAGCAAGCCCTATTTAAAGAGATGAGAAAAAAAGAATTTAAAACATTTTGTAATTATTTAGAGACCCATCGCTGCCGAATAGTCAACTACCAATACTATAAAGAAGAATCCATAAGTTCGATAGGTTCTGGAACAGTTGAATCAATTATTAAACGAATTGGACTCAGGGTGAAAATATCAGGAGCGCAATGGAATATTGAGAGCGTTCCCTCTATCCTTTCTCTTCGCTGTGCTTACCTCAACGGTCAACTTTCAATTTGATGTATTTGCCAAAGTGAGATGCACCCGATCTCTGACACACCATACAAGTTGATTTAACTATTATATTATCCTTCAAATGCGGCAACCGAAACTCGATCGCGCCCTGCTTCTTTCGCCCGATAAAGCGATTCATCGGCCATCGCAATTAGCGCCCCTGGCTGCGACATCGGCGCCGGAATGCAGCAAGCTACACCCAAACTCAACGTCACGTATTCGCTGACAGCAGACTTAGCGTGAGGTATGTGCAAACCCCGCACCTGTCGTGCGATCATTTCAGCTACGCAAGTGGCACCTTCAATAGCCGTATTGGGCAAAACTACTACAAATTCTTCTCCACCGTAACGCGCTACTAAATCTGCCGGTCGCTTTACCGAATGTTGGATAGCCGCCGCCACTTGCCGCAAACATTCATCCCCCGCTTGGTGACCATAAGTGTCGTTGTAAAGTTTGAAATAATCAATGTCGCCCATAATCAAAGACAGCGGTGCTTCTTCCCTTGCCAAACGCCGCCATTCCGTATCCAGGTATTCATTAAAAGAGTGGCGGTTTCTTACCTCAGTCAAACTGTCGTAATTTGCCAAATACTGCAAGGCTCGATTCACTGTTTCTAACTGCTGTTTCTGCTGCTGCAACTGACGGTTAAGCTCCGCCAACTGCTGTTCGGCTGAGTGCGATCGCAACAAATTTCTCACCCTCGCCAGCAATTCCCTCTCGTCAAAAGGCTTTGAAATATAATCATCAGCACCCGCATCCAAACTTTCGATCCGAGCTTCCATCCCCGATCGCGCTGTCAAAAAGATTACCGGAGTCGATTTCAATTCTGGCGTGTTCCGAATCTCCTTGAGCAAATCCAGTCCGTTTTGTCTGGGCATGATTTGGTCGCTCACAATCAAATTTGGCTGCAAACTTTTGGCTTTTTCTAAACCTTCAACCCCGTCCATCGCCACAGCGACTCGATAGTACGGAGTTAATAAAGTTTGGAGGTAAGCCAGTAGAAAATTGTTGTCTTCTACTACCAGCAACAGCGGTAATTCTCTGCTGTCAGTTGTTAATAGTTCCCCATTATTTTTGTCGTCTGAACTGTTAGGTTCCGGCAGCGGGGTCTGGGGTCCGCTCGCCCCGATATTTCCCGAACCCCACTCTCCGGAGCCGAATCCAGTCAGTCCAGCCAATTGGGCGATCGCGCTCACCAACTGAGTCGCTTCCACCGGCTTCGACAAATGCCTCTGAAACCCCGCCTCCAGCGCGAAGGCCGAATCTTCTTCCTGGATGCCTCCCGTCAGCGCCACGGCCGGCAGCAGTTCCCTGTGCTCGGACATTTCCATTGCTCTGATGCGGCGGATCAAATCGCAGCCGTCGGCTCCCGATACCGTCATATCGCTCACCAACACGTCGGGCCGCGACTGTTGCAACTCCGCCATCGCTTCGGCGGCGCTACCCACCGCTGTTACCTTGGCTCCAAATGCTTCGAGGCCAGTTTTGAGAAATTTCCGGATCTCGGCGCTGCTTTCCACCACCAGGACTTGCTTTCCCGCTAGGGGTTTGGAAACCGATCCGGGTCTGCTTTCACTTTGGGCGATCGCAGCAGTGCGATCATCGGGTGCATTTTTGTTGGCAATCGGTAGCAGCACCCCAAAGGTGGCCCCCTGACCGATACCGGGACTCGAAGCCCAAACACTTCCCCCGTGCAGTTCTACCAACTGCTGCACAATTGAGAGCCCCAGCCCCAGCCGATTTTGTTCCTTGGTCTGGAAGTTGTCTGCGGGGCGGAAGTAGTCAAAGATGTGCGGCAGAAATTTGGGGTCGATGCCGCCACCGCTGTCGCTGACCTGAATCAAGACGCCCGACGGAGTAGGCTCGATCCGCACTTGAACTGGGTATGGTGTGGATTCTGGGGTGAATTTTATGGCGTTTGCAAGGAGGTTCCAGACTACTTGCTGCAAGCGTTCTGCATCTGCCAAAACGTAGCTGACGGCGGGGTCGAAATGTTTTTCTACGCGGAGGTTTTTGGCATCGGCGGCGGGACGGAGGGTGTCAATCGCAGATTCTATGATAGACGGGAGGTGAACTTGGCCGATGTTCAGGCACACTTTCCCTCGCAGCAGCCGCGAGAGATCGAGGAGATTGTCTATTTGTCGGTTTTGTAATTTGGCGTTGCGCTCAATGATTTCCAAAGCGTGGCTGGTGGTGGCTGCGTTTAAATTGCGCGATCGAGCTAGCTGCGCCCATCCCAAAATCGCGCTCAGGGGCGATCGCAGTTCGTGGGAGGCGATCGCCAGAAATTCGTCTTTTGCCCGGTTGGCTTCGGCTTGGGCTGCTTCAACGGCTTTGCGATCGGTGATGTCGAATCCGATCGCCAAATACTGACAGTGTTTTCCCTTACAGTCCAACAGTGGAACTACTGCGGAGTACACCCAATAATCACTTCCATTCTTGGCTTTATTCTTAATGTCTCCTTGCCAAACTTCACCTTTGGCAACAGTTAATAGCAGATTTTTGATTATTTCCGAAGATTTATATTCCGAATGGAGGATACCGAAGTGGCTGCCGATTAGTTCGGCGCGGGAATAGTTGGAGATAGAGCAAACTCTTTCGCTGACATAGTTGATAATTCCTCGCGCGTCAGTCCTCACCGCAAGTGCCGATCGGTCGATCGCTATTTTAAAATCTAAACATTCTTGTAGCGACGAATCTAGTTCTTTTGTCGTAGAAAATTGATCGAGCCGATCGGGCGTGTTTTCTTGCTGGCGATCGGGCTTATCCTTACTCCATTGTTGGATTTCCATTGCTTCTATCTTCCCCTGACGGCTGACACCTAATCTACTCGCATCCTGATTCATTATCACAATTTTCTTTCCCGCACCGGCGGGTGTAATATTTTGTATCTCTTCATCTTCCTGAAAAATTGGCAGGTACCACATCCACTCGGGAGTCAACTCAATTTTTGTTTATAGTTGGCTAAAGTTTGTCAATCTGAGGACTGATTTTTTCAGATATAGCCGATCATCGGCTGCTGGCTCATTCCTTTTTATATTTTATCTTTTATCTTTTACTATGTGGAATTACTGATAAGTTTAGGGTGGGGAGCACACGCCTAGAGTTGCATTCTTGTTTTAAACGGGTATCATAACCGTCAACTTTTTTCTCACAATTACTCCTGGTAGCTGGCACAAAGTCTCGTCTTCGGCAGGCTTTCGGGGCTGTGGCATTCTGCCTCATCTGCACTCAAGGAGATATATGTGCAGGGCTAGACAGTTCCCAAATCACGGGCGGGTTTGGGCGCACAAAGTCCCTGTCTGGCGATCGTCCGTAACTTCTTTTAAATTATTTTATTCTACATCTTGACAGGTATGTATATTTTTTGTATTATAAATGTAATATAACTTCCGAGAAGAGAACCACCCAACTGCATTGGCGTACTCAACTATTAAGAATTTGAGGAAAATAGTCTGTGAATTTAGACGCTGTACGCGAGCAATTTGAACAAAGAGCCTTTGATTATGACGGCTTAATTCCTCGCCTCATTCCGCGCTATCGCGAGCAACACGATGTAATATTGCAGTTAATCCCTTCTGAAACTAATGCTAACATAAAAGTTCTGGATTTAGGCGCGGGAACTGGCATACTGTCGGCTCTGATTTTCTCAGCATTTCCTCAAGCAAATGTCCTAGCCTTTGACCTGGCGCAAAATATGCTGAAAACTTGCCAAACTAACTTGTCCGCTTTCCGAGAACGGCTGACCTTGCAGCAAGGAAACTTTGCCGAAGATGATTTCGGCAGCGGTTACGATTTGGTAGTTTCTGGGTTGGCAATCCACCACCTAGACAGCGCAGGCAAACAACAGCTATTTCACAAACTTTTCCACTCGATGAATCTAGGGGGAATCTTGCTAATTCGAGATATTGTGACAGGTGCTACCCCCAAGTTGACCGAGCAATACGAACAGTTGTGGCGGCAGTACATGAAAGCTAACGGAGAAGACGATGCAGCCTGGTTTAAAAAATATCGAGAAGAAGATATTCCCTCCTCTGTGGAAGAGCAGACAAAGTGGCTTGCAGAAGCTGGTTTTGCCGACGCTGGATGTCACTGGCGCTATCTAAATTTTGCTGTTTTTGGCGGAGTTGTCCCAAGGTAGAAGGCATTCGGCAGAAGGCAAAGTTTTTGAGAATTATCAAAAGATAAAGGTCGTGAAAACTCGCACATCAAACACTTTTTTGTTTCGGGTGTATAACCTAATTCTGTAGTTTTTAAGGGCGCACATAACCGCTATAATTAGCGCGCAAAACCATTTTTTACCTCCGGGAATCATTTTCCGAAAACCTGTAGAGGCGGGTTCACTCAAGCGCCCTCTGGCAGTGCAAACAGATTCAACAAACCCGCATCCAATCAACGATATAACCCGCTAACGACATTTTGTAAAAGGTGATTTAAAAGCTCAATAAAGAAAGTAAAATTATGAACGATTCTCGATTACTAAAAATCAGCCGATATCTCAGCAAACACCTGCGCCACGCGCCCGGGCGCATCGGCATTAAACTCGCTCCCGGTGGCTGGGTTCCTGTTAGCGAACTCCTCGATGCGTGCCAAAAAAATAACTTTCCAGTTCAGCTTGAAGAACTCAAAAAAGTAGTCGCGCAAAACGACAAGCAGCGCTTTTCATTTGACTCCACATGCACTCTAATTCGTGCTAACCAAGGACACAGCGTAGAGGTTGACTTGCAGTTAGAACCCGGTGTTCCCCCGGATATTTTATATCACGGAACAGGTAGCACAGCCGTCGAGTCTATTCTCAGTCAAGGAATTAGGAAAATGTCGCGGCATCACGTTCATTTGTCCGTGAATATCCAGACGGCGCGCCAAGTAGGTGCAAGACATGGCATCCCGGCTGTCTTTACTGTAGATGCTGCAGCCATGCAACGTGACGGTCATACATTTTACTGCTCGGCAAACAAAGTTTGGTTAGTAGATTTTGTGCCGCCCGCCTATCTCAAAATAAGTTGATTATTTTCACTTTTTTTGTAGAATGTGTACCACAAAAACTGTAAAATAAGAGTAAGTAGGAGTTTTGCAAAATGAGTGCGGAAGATATGGGTGATCGCGAAAACAATTTTCATCAAAACAATTCTCCCAATAGAGGTCTGCTAGGCTCTGGTTGGCGACCTTTTTACCGTCAATTTGATTTGGAACACCTGGTACATTTAGCGTCTAGCGACCCCTTAGAACTAGCTCAAAAAACTTTAGGGGCAGCTAGCGACATTGCCGACGCAATGGGACGACACCAATATACTTGGTGGGCAAATATTTTAAATGTGTTTTCGGAAAATACTCGCTACGAAATTGATGATTTTTGGGATTACATTACTCCGCAGCCAGTTTACCCGGATTACCGCTACAAAGATGTTTTAGTTACCGAAACGCCTGTGGTGCAATTGGTCAGCCGCGCTAGCATTCCCATCGACTACGTTCTCAACAAACTCCAAGAGATTACTGTTTTTAAAGTTCTGGATTTGCTAGGGAAACCGGATGCAATTACCCAGTCTTTTATGGAGCGACATTTTTCTTATCCCCCGGAGCGATTTATTAGCTGGGAACGCTTGGAAGTTTTGGGTACTGTTTATGCTTCTTGGGCTCGATTCGGCTGCTGGCTACAAATTGACAGCTACGACAGGGGTAGACGCTGCTACACTCTGATTTGCCAAGATATTGCGCCGCTCGTTAGCAAGGCAACTTATAATTTAGCGGTGATTCTGGGCGGGTACAAAAGCCGCGTCGGACAGGTTCACAGCCAGTTCCCAATTCGCACGTTTTCTGCGGAGGTTCAAAGTTTTACCGATACAGTTCAGCAGGCAATTTTGGATCAAAATCAGTTGGCTGTTTTGGTTAGTGGGGAACCGGGCACGGGCAAAACTGCTTGGACGCAAGCGGTAGCAAAGGAAATTTTAGTGCCGCTGGGTTATGTAATTTTTATCTTAGATCACGATGCTGTGGAAAATTTTGTGCCACCGAGTTATTTAGAGCGGATTTGTATTATTATCAATGAGGCTGATAATTTGGCTCAAGATCGATCGACCGCAGAAGGCCAACGCACTAACAAAACTGAACATATTTTGAGTTTGCTGGATGGAACTTTGTATCAAAGCGTCATCGACGAACACGGCATTCAATTTCAGCAAAAACTCGTAGTTTTGATGACTTGCAACACCACTGAAAGATTAGATCCTGCAATGTTACGGAAAGGGAGAGTGGATTTTACCAGTGAATTTACGCACAAATTTGTTTGAGCGCTCTCTTGCATTCTCAAGCTATCTGGCGATCGCACTGGCTACAGGATCTCATACCATGTTCGATGTGGGATTTTCACTTAAAGAATTGGGAATGACTGAGGAAGCTCATGGTTTGGATCACGGGCTGACAGTTGCATTCTTTTGGGGACTTGTATAAAATACCGAACAATCGCCAGGAAATCTTCTGACTCTCAAAGTGTGGGGAAAATTTATTGAGTACCTATAGATCATTGGTGTCAACAATCGCCTAAAACCCTTTGTCTCTCTCGTTTTTTGCCTAGTGTCGCTGCCCTCTTGTACCCCGGAATAGTCGGGGGAAACAAGAGATCACTCCAGTCCCCTCCGACTATTCCGGGGGCGCCGGCGCGATCTATGCCTCATCGTCAAACAGCAGGCGGGCACTACCTTTAGCCTTAAGTTGATAGCAATGCCTATAGACATATCCCCATCAAAAATGATATCAATGATGGGTGATACCCTCTAAGGGTATTGTCCGAGAGAGGAAATCAGGGGAAAACAGCATTTTTGGTCTAAAACAGAGTTTTTCAAACTTGACAGCTATGGAGGAAATCCCAAACCGTGCAAACTAAGCCAGTTCAGCAAAAAAGTCAGGGACTGGGAAGGTACGTTGACGGGACTGTCCCGATCGCCCAACAACCCGCAGAGGCAGCCGTGTCCGAGAGTAAAGAGCGATTTCGGCGGTTTGTGGAGCGCTCCGCCGAAGCCGTGGCAATGGTAGATTGTGAAATGCGCTATCTGTCGGTTTCCCGTCGCTGGGAAACAGATTGGGGGTTGGGCGACGGTGAGGTCATCGGCCGATCTCATTGGGAACTGTTCCCGAATCTCCCGGAATATTGGGAGCAAAATGCCCAGGCTTGTTTGGCGGGAGTTTTGGAATACAGCGAGTTTGTGGCAGGGCGATCGATCGCATCTGTATCAGGAAAAATCGCAAGCGGCTCTGTCAGCGAGTCGGTAAGATGGGTATTTCAGCCTTGGACAAATAGCGAAGGTGCGATCGGCGGTTTGATTTTGTTTGCATCTAAGATAACTGAGGGTTCCGCTCAAACCAATTGCTCTAATAAATTTCAGTCCGAGGTCAAAAGCAAGCAGTTAGAAACTATACCACAACTAACTCAAATAGCCCTCGAAAATGCTGCTGATACAATCTTTTTTACTACCTCCGACGGTCAAATTTGCTACGCGAACAAAGCCGCTTGCCATCTTTTCGGCTACTCGGAATCGGAACTGCTAAACATGAGGGTTAGCGACATCGATTCGCAGTTGCCAGCATCGGATTGGCGAGAACACTGGGTTCAACTCAAGCAGCAAACCAACCTCACTTTTGAAACCAGTTACAAAACCAAAGACGGCGCCAGTTTTTCCGTCGAAGTTAAAGTCAATTATTTAGAATACGGTGGCTGCGAATACCGCTGCGCGATCGCCCGCGACATTTCCGCTCGCCTCGCAGCAGAATCAGCGCTTTTAGAGGCAAAAGAGCAACTTCAAGCCGTTTTGGACGCCGTGCCCGGATTAGTTTCTTGGGTAAGTTCAGATTTGCGCTACTTGGGAGTAAACCGACATTTAGCTAGCGCTTACAAAATGCCTGCCGAACTATTTATCGGTCAAAAAGTAGGTTTTTTAGAGACAAGTCCCAAATTTAACGATTTAGTATACGATTTCTTTGCCAACCATAAAAAGAAAACATCTCAAGAAGTAACAGCGAGCATCAGAGGAGAAAATAAAACTTATCTAATAGTGGCTCAAAAATACCATAACAATACGGCGGCGGTATTTGTGGGATTGGATATTACAGAAAGCAAACAGTCTCTTTTAGCTTTGCAAGAATCCGAAGAACGCCTGCGACAACAAGCGGCTAAATTAGAGCAGACGCTGTTAATTTTGCAGCAAACTCAAACTCAACTGATTCAAACAGAAAAGATGTCATCTCTGGGGCAGTTGGTAGCAGGAATCGCGCACGAAATCAACAATCCAGTTAGTTTTATTTCGGGCAATGTCAGCCACGCCACTGGCTACATTCAAGAACTGCTGCGATCGATCGACCTTTACCACAAATATTATCCCCATCCCGTGCCGGAAATTCAAGATTTGATGGAAGAATTAGACTTAGACTTCATCAAAAAAGACTTGCCAAAACTGCTAAATTCAATGAAAGTCGGTTCCGAAAGGATTCGCGATGTCGTGCGATCGCTCCGCTTGTTCTCGCGTACCGACGAAGCCCAAATGAAGCCTGCTGATATCCACGAAGGTTTGGACAGCACTTTGCTGATTTTGCAAAATCGCCTGCAAGCTAAAGGGGGACGGCCGGGGATTTCTCTAGTTAAAGAGTACGGGGATTTGCCGCGAATTCACTGCTATGCGGGACACTTAAACCAAGTGTTCATGCACTTGTTGACAAATGCGATCGACGCTTTGGAAGAAGGGGGGAGAAATCCCGAAAAGTATGGTAAAATTCAAAATCAGTCTTACTTGTCTTCAGCCAGGTCGATCTCTGAAGTATTCAATCCCGAAATTCGGATTCGGACTTCTGTGGTAGGGGAAAACGAAGTTGTGATCGCCATTAGTGACAACGGCCCTGGCATGACTGAAGAAGTCCTCGACTGTATATTTGACCCTTTGTTTACCACTAAATGTTCAGACACGAGCACTGGTTTGGGTCTAGCAATATCCCAGCATTTAGTAGTAGAAAAGCACGGCGGTAAGTTGCACTGTGTTTCGCGTTTGGGAGAGGGAACGGAGTTGATCATTAAAATTGCGATCGGCAACGATTAATTAGCTATTTACAAATAGGAAATAAGATGGTAATTGAGTGGCTCAAATTTAAAGTACCTCAAGAAAAGTGGGAGGAGTTTATTCAGCGAGATCAGGAAGTTTGGACGGCGGGACTAAAAAATTGGGACGGTTTTTTAGGCAAAGAAATTTGGGTAGATCCGGTGGAAAATGAGGTGGTGATGTTGATTCGCTGGGAAACTAGGGAGAAGTGGAAGTCGGTGCCACAAAGCACAATCGAGGAGTTGGATGCCAAAATGGGCGATTTGCAAATTGCGATCGCCGAAAGTCGCGAATATCAAGTTCGCAAGTTTTTGCATTAGTTAGGGCTTGCTGAAAAAGTCAGAAAACAGCATTTAGAAAGATGAGTGAATTCGCGCTCGCCTTGATGAGATAAGTTTTATTCAAGCTTTCTTGGGTAAATACGATTTTTGCTAATCAGTAAAGGC
>Ga0335395_10003108_pt1 | contig 10307 bp, 11 predicted proteins | sample MAT02_FD_205744 | JGI IMG/M metagenome (GOLD analysis project Ga0335395, IMG submission 205744) | Freshwater microbial communities from Lake Fryxell liftoff mats and glacier meltwater in Antarctica - MAT-02 (spades assembly) (version 2) ...
TCCTGATAATGGCGCACCGTCCTGCGGCAATTCAGGAATGCGATCTGCTCCTGGTCCTGGAAGACGGCTTGCGCAAGGCCTTCGGACCGCGCGATCAGGTTCTGCGCGATCAGGTCAAGAACCATACAGAGATTCTGAAGCCCGCCATCCCCGGAGCAGCGCCATGAGCGCGTCGCACACGCAGTGGTCGGCGATACGACCGCTCTTCTGGGGTTTCCTCACGATGGCGCTTCTTGTCGGGGGTCTTGGCGCCTGGTCGGTCTTCTCAACGCTTGCAGGTGCGATCATCGCACCCGGCCAGATCGAGGTCTCGCTGAGCCGCCAGGTGGTGCAGCACCCGGACGGCGGCGTCGTTGAAGATATCCTTGTCAAGGAAGGGGCAGAGGTCGCGGCGGGCGATGTCCTTCTGCGCATGGACGGCAGCGCGCTAAGATCAGAGTCGGCAATTGTCGAGAACCAGCTCCTGGAACTGGGAGCACGACGGGCGCGGCTGGAAGCGCAACGCGACGAAACGGATGCCGTTGCATTTCCCGCTGACCTCCAAGCCGCCGCCGAGGCGCGCGTCGACGCAGCCGAGATATTGGCGGGTCAAGCGAGCCTGTTCACCAAGCAAGCCGAAGCCCTGAGGCAAGCACGGGAGCAGAGGCAGACGCGGATCGAGCAGATCGAGAGCCAGATGGATGGGCTTACGGCACAACAGGAGGCGATCGAGACGCAGACGAGGCTTCTGGGCTCGGAACTCGTGACCCAGCGCGACCTCTTGGCAAAAGGATTGACGCAATCCACACGGGTTTCGACGCTCGAACGTGAGCTTGCGCAGCTTAAGGGTCGGATGGGTGAACTGACCTCAGCGCAGGCTGAAGCTGCGGGTCGGATCACCGAGATCGTCATCGAGATCACTGCGCTGATCACCCAGCAGCGTGAGAAAGCCGAGGTCGAGTTGCGTGATGTCGCGGCCCGGCAACTGGAGCTCCTTGAGCGCGAGGGTGCCTTGGCCGAGCGCATCTCGCGGCTTGATGTCCGTGCTCCAGCCTCTGGCCTCGTCCTTGGGCTAAAGGTCACCACGCCGCAGTCTGTCATCCGCCCGGCGGATACTCTGATGTTCATCGTACCACAGGACCGCCCGCTGCTCATGGCCGCGCGAGTGCCGGTCACCCATGTCGACGAAGTCCGCCTGGGCCAAGAGGTCCGCCTGGTGTTCTCATCGCTGCCCTCGCGCACGACACCAGAGCTGGTCGGTCGAGTGACACTCGTTTCCGCCGATGCCTTGGTCGACGAGAGGACCGGCACGACCTACTTCCGGACCGAAATAGCCATCGATACAGAAGCGCTGCGGCAGCTTGGTGAAGTGGACATTGTTCCTGGCATGCCGGTGGATGCGTTCATCCGGACCACCGACCGAACGCCCCTGTCCTACCTCTTGAAGCCGTTCACGGACTACTTCCGGAACGCGTTCCGGGAGACGTGAGGCACTACTGACAGCGCCTAGTGGAACCTATCCTGCAGTTTTGTCGTGTCGAAACACAATTTCAAGGAGCGGGCATCAGCAGCTTGGCAGACCGGGGGTCTTGGGCGCAGAGGCGTTCCTTGGTGGCGTTATCGATCACAAGGGCCCCATTCAGGCCGGTAACAATTCCCCGGCATGGTGCGCCGTAAACATCCTTCAGGGTCTTTCTGCCCGTCCTGATCTTGTCGCGCAGGGCGCGTAGGGTGGGGTTTTCCAGTTCCCATGATCCAGCCGCAAGGGCGGCTTTCGGATACGGCCCTGAGGCCTTTTCCCAAGTGGCCTGAAAGTTGGTTTCTGGCAGGGCTTCCACCTTCCAGAAGCGCAGCTGATGCCCCTTGGGCGCGGCCCCGCGTTTCATGGTCAGGATGGCCGGATAGGTGGTCAAACCTTCGAAGATTTGCAGATCGCCAAAATTGACAACCCCTTCGAGGGTCGCTTCGCGGCGCAGGTAGTCGCGCAGGGGCTTGCTCGATCCGGTCTTGAAGAAGGCGAAGTTGCTGTCTTCGATCATGCTGTCACCCACGCGCAGGTTGCCCGACAGGCTGTCCAGCACCTTGCCGCGACGGGCGGTCTTGATCCCCAGCGACAGCTTGGCGATCTCAACGCTTTCCGAGTTCACATCCACCCCGAACAGGTTGTTCGTCAGGTTTTCGCTGTCGGGGTCCAGAAGGTCCTGGATGTGCTGGCCTTGGCCTTGCAGAGCGGCAATCTTGTTGTTCACGCGCGACAGCTCGGCCTTCAAGAAGTTGAAGGCCATGATCAGGAACACCCCCGACCCGCAGGCAAGATCGACAATGCGCAAGGTCTTCAACCGGTCGCGATAGGCTTGCCATGCGTCCAGCTCGGCCGATTGTTTGCGCCATGGGATGGCGGCATAGTCTGACAGATCGGCCCCGGGTTTGGCATGGGCGCGCAAGATTTCGGTGAAGCCTTCTTCGAGATGCGCGCCTAGGGTTTCGCAGCAACCGCAATCCGGGCAAACCGCTTCGCCATCGTGCCAGCGCATTTTGCAGAACGTGTCATAGGCCGCATCTTCACCGGCTTTGTAGATCCGCCTTGAGGCTCAGAGTGCGAGCGGCAGCGGAAAAGAGAAAATGTTGGGCCATGATGCACTACCTGCGTTACTTATATAACGCATATAGTGCGTTGACATATCGTGTGAAAGTGCACGAGCAACGTATAAGATACTTTTCTTATCGTAGGTGATACATGGTAGAGAAAACAGACTGGGAAGTGTTCGCGGCAAACATGCTCAAGTCAGAGTTGAAGCGCAAGGGCGTGACCTATGCGCAGTTGGCCGAGATGATCGGAGACAAGGAAGTGAACATTCGCAACAAGTTGGCGCGCGGCAAGTTTACGGCGTCGTTCCTGTTGCAGAGCCTTTCAGCAATCGGGACCCACGAACTCCGGTTCTAGGGGTCGCTGCGTTCGGTCCCAAAATCTGTAGCGGAGTTTCAAGTACCGAGTGCTCGCGGGTCTCCCGAAAGATACGCTCAATCCGGCTACGCTTCTCGTCATGCATTTTCTTGCCCTGCCAGGCCAAGAATAGGCCAGTAATCAAAAGAAATAAGCACACTTGCATCAACCCGCCTTATTCATCGAAAGCGGAAGGGATTGGTTGCGTGCACCTGAAAGTGCTGTAGATTCAAGCTGCTAGACAAAAAAACGGCAGCATCGGACGCACGCATGGGTGAAACGTTACTTCCGGTCACGATGGGTTTCAACCGCTCTTTGCGCATCGACCACCCGGCGTTATCTGTTCGTAGCCATTGATCGCGCCACAAGGTGGGTCTTCGTACGCATCATGCACGCCAAGACTGCGGCCAACGCCCGAAGGTTCTTGCGCGATCTGCATAGGGCCTTTCCGCTCCGGATCGACAAGATACTGACCGATCGAGCCATTGGAACGCCATTGGTCCGAGAGACAATGGCGAGGGGGAAAGAGTTCACCGACAGGGTCTTTGCGTCACGCGCAAGGGCCCCGTCCGGCGCGCACGAGTTCGACCAGCTTTGCACCGAACTGGGCATCGAGCACCGCCTGACGCCGCCGAAGTCGCCCCAGACTAACGGCATGGTCGAGCGGTTCAACGGCCGCATCAGAGACGTGCTGAAAACCAACCGCTTCGACAGCGCCCTTGACCTGGAGCAGACCCTGATGCGCTATGTCCACCTCTACAACACGCAGTTGCCGCAATCAGCCTTGGGGAGCCGAACACCGATGAAGGCGATGATGGACTGGCACAAATCCCACCCCCACCTTTTCGTCAAAACACCACGCAAACTGCCGGGATGTGACAGGTAGCCACAGCCGCACTGGCGCACCTGTAAGAGCAAGGCCTAAGGAAACAAAGGCTGCCAGAAGCCCTAAGACAATCAGTAGAATTTCCATCCCTGCGCGATCTCAACAGTTTGCATATTAACCGGCATTCCCCAAGTGGCTTACCGTTTGACGCCAAAATCGGCTGATTTCACTTACTAATCAAGAGTTTTGTGCCCTCGGCGCCGCTTGCATGGGCCAGAATGCTCGAATGCGGGTAGGTCGAGCCGCAAACTCGCATCAATTCCGGCCCAGAGACGCCGTTCTCCAGCGCGGTGGACAGGCCTGTCCTGTTGCTTGCGTTCAGTTTCTGTCTGGATTGCGGTCCCAAACATGACGTTTGCGCTCGAAGTCGGTGGGTGGCGGCGAGGATGGCTTGGACTCGATAATTACTGGACCGGGCGGGGGATGCTTGGTCAGTACCTCGAAGGTTCATGCTTCCCTATCGACGTAGTGGTTGCCTCACCCGACTTAAGCCATTCCCCTGATTAGTTCGCCCTGCCGGGAGGTCGAAACCGGGCAGTAGGCGCTTAGGGTGGTTGCGATGTTTTCGTGGCCAAGGTTCAGAGACCATGCCTTGAACTGTTCCGGTGTCCGGCATTGCGTATTGGCCATGATGCCCAGCGTCTTGCGGAAGCTGTGAGGGCCGAAGGACGTTAGGCCAGCGATGGTGAAGGCGTCCTTGATCACCGCGCGGATTCTGCCCGCGTTGCCGTAGGTGTCGCGGGACAGGCCAAGGCAAGCGAAGCTGCCATCCTGCAGCCCCATTTGCGGTTTTGGGAAGAGCGCATCGCCGTGGCCGAAGAGTTGATCCGTGCGCAGATAGTCCACCCAGTCGCGGAAGAATTGCAGGTAGACCGGGTCGACCGGAAAGAACCAGGTGGTAAAGGTTTTGGAGAACTTGGTCTTCACGTCGCGGGCGTCTTGATAGACGCAGCCTTGCAAAAGGTCGATGTGTTTCAAGCGAAAAGACGCAATCGCCCCATCCCGCGCGCCGGTTAGCATCAGAAAGGCGAAGAGTGCCTTGTCACGCCGCTGCAAGGGCGTAGCGCTGGGCATTTGTGCGAAGGCATGGCGGCACTGTTCCACGGTCGGGAAGGGGGTGTCCCGCTCGGCATGGGCAACGCGGGCATCCTTGGCGTTCAGGTTAAAATATTCAGCATCAGCGTAGGCAATGCGCGACTTGTATCCGGGCTGTCCGGCTAGCCACAGGACAAAGGCCTTGACCGCCCGCAAGGTGCTGTCGATGGTGGCCTTTGAAAGTGGCGCGCCAGTCGCCTTACTCTTTTCAGTCGAGAGTAGGCGCTTGAAAATAACGGCCTGCTCGATGTGGAACCGCTTGAAGGGTTTGAAGTCGGTGCTGCGTTCGAAGCGCAAAATGGCGTCGGCAGCCTTGTCCACAGTGGCCATGTCGCTGCGCTTGGCCTCGCGCAGAAACTGGAGGTAGCGGCGCTTGATCCGCTCGTTTTCTTCGGTGACTTTCCGGGCCATCAGGGCGTCCTTTCGAAGTGATGGTTTAAGAGGGGTTCAGCGGTATCCATTAGGCTGTTTTCCTGTCCCTGATTGCGACCTGGAAAATCCGGCTGAATTGCTCGGTTGCCGTTTGGCTGATCATACGGTTACAGGTGCCGCCGCAGACGTCGCACAGGCCCATCAGCCGCGCGGTCTTGGCGGTCTGAGGCACAATATCGACCAGTAAGCCCATCGGGCTGCGGGGTGCCTTGCAGGTGAAACAGAAAAGCTGATCGGGTTGCAACTTGGCCTTACCGCCTGCGGAGCGACCGCTCAGGAAGTCGCGTAGGCTATCGCCTAGGATCAGGAATGGTCGTTCTGATTTCATCATGGGCAGGCCCGACTTCGCCCACGTGCGAACTGTGCCGATGGACACGCCCAGCGCCGCTGCAGCTTCCTCAACGGTATATGTACGGGCGGCCCGGATCGACCTAGGGTTAGGACGCTTTGCCATGGTCCCACCTCACCTTGGATGCTGGAGGCATGATCCAGATCACTTAATTGTGGCTCCAGATTTGAGAGCTTCCCAGGCCTCGATCTCGGAAAGTTTCCACCGGGTGCAGCCGGGGGAAAGTTTCACTGGTCGGGGAAAAGTGGGATCTTCTCGAACCCATCGACGCGGGGTCAGATGATGGACGCCAAAGCGGGCACCGATCTGGCGGTCGGTCATGTAGGTTTCGTGCATTTAAATCTCCATGCGTTGCGATGCATGGAGATTGGTTTCTTTGTAGGGGCGAGAAAATTGGGGAAGATCAACTACCCCTGGGGAGGATCAACTTCCCCCCATTATCGCTTGATCATTCCCTCGGCAATTGCCACCGCATAACCACGTTCAATCCAAGACAGAATTTCATTACCCGGAACCAAGACCGGCCAACCATCGAGCGAAGCAGGAAAATGCCTTTTTACATCCCAGATGTTCCAGTCGCTGACGTCAGTAGCGCCTTCAAGCGCGACCTGAAATGCAGCACAAGTTTGTATCATCGAAGCTATGACTTCCGGCGCTTGGTCCCATAGGTGGAGGACTTCAAGATATTCGCTCGCCGAAACATTAGCTGCACAGATATGGGCAACGCTCCGATACTTCCTGAAAATGCGCTCTACCGTGGAATGGTCGCTGGTGACGGGCGTCTCCTTTTCATCTCCGGTCGGATTTAGCCCAGCGCGCCACCTGATTCTGCCGAACTCATTTGCGGCGCAAGACGCAATGATGGATGCACGATTGAGGCTTGGCGTCTGGCCGTTGAATTTAAGCCAGACAAAGGAAAGTGCCACGAAACCAACAAGGTAGATTTGCGCTGTGCGCTTTTCGACAAGTCGTGAGGCAGCTTGCATGATCTCTGAGGGTTGGTAGTTTTGTTGGCCGACACGATTGAATTCCGCTTGCTCCAAAGCCGCTATGAACAGGCCCTGCTCCTGATCTCGCAGACTTTCTGGAAAATAGCCGGTTGCCAGCAGCCGATGGTAGGCGTTGTGTGCGACGTGGTAGCCATCGTCGGACAAAATGATGTGGCGCATACTAAAGCCTCACCACATTGCCCGACCGCGCCGCCCCGGTCAGATACCCTGCCCAATCGCCCATCATCTTGCGGCGCTTTTCGATCATGTCACCGCGCCGATAGGATGCCTCCACCGCGTTGCTGATCTTATGGGCCAGCGCCACCTCGGCCATATCGCCGGGGAAGTTCGTCCGCTCGGCCACCCAATCGCGGAACGTGCTGCGCATTCCGTGCGGAACGGCGGGGCGCTTGTTGGCGCGGTCAACAAAGCCCGCGCCACCCGCCGCGACGTCGGTTTCCTGCATCCGTCTCATGGCAGCGGACAGCGTCATGTCAGACAGTTGCCCGCCCCGCGCCGCCGGAAACACCAGCGGGTTGCCTTCCAGCCGTGGCAGGGCTTGCAGCAGCGCCACAGCGTCCCCCGACAGCGGAACGCGGTGTTCGCGGTCCATCTTCATGCGCACCGCCGGGATGATCCACAGCGCCTTGTCGAAGTCGATTTCATCCCAAGCCGCGCCGCGTATCTCTTGCGACCGCGTGGCGGTCAGGGCCAGCAACTCCAAAGCCCGCGCGCCAAAGCCTTCGCGGCCCCGAAGGGCTTCAAACCAGCGCGGCGCGTCATCGATCATCAGGGCGGGTTGATTGCCTTCCTTCGCCACCTTGGACGGCGCGGGCAGCAGTTCCTTGAGGTTGCCCGCCCAGCGCGCCGGATTGTCGCCCGTGCGATGCCCCGCCACGGTTGCCCATGACAGCACCGCCTCGATCCGGCCCCGAAGGCGTGACGCGGTTTCGGTCTTGCCCATCCAAAGGGGTTGCAGCACGCGCAGCACGTCCTGCACGGCGATATCTTGCACCAGCATCGCGCCAAGTTCAGGCTTGGCGTAGGTCTCCAGCGTGTTCTGCCACTGTTGACGGTGTTTGGCGTTCTTGAAGGCGTCCAGCTTGGCGGCAAGGTATCTGTCGGTTGCGTCGGCAAAGGTCAGGCCACGGCGCTGGGCGGTCGTCAGAGCGGCCTTGGCGGCCTTGCGTGCTTCGATAGGGTCGATGCCCCTTTCGATCTTGTCGCGCGCCTCACGGGCCTTGTCGCGCGCCTGTGACAGCGTGACAGCCGGGAAGCCGCCCAAGCCGATATCGCGCCGTGTGTCGCCAACGGTAGCGCGCAGCACCCATGACCGGCCCTCCTTCGGGGTCAGTTGCAAGTGAAGGCCAGGAACGCCACCGACCGAAAACAGCACGTTTCGCTTGCCGCCGGGATGCACAAGGCGCTTCACGTCTATGGCAGACAACTCGCTTGAGATTCTTGGCATCTACCTGTCCCACATCATACCCCACTAAGTAAAGGTAATCGGATGCATTTGATTGTGCAAGATAGCATATCGAGAAATGCGGGGTAGCGACAGGTCGCCTTGAGATTTCAACCGCTTAAGCACATGATTGCAAACGGTTGTTTAGCCTTCATGGCTGCTTCCGGGCCCGCCAATTTCTGAACAGGGAGCCGTCCTCGTGGCATCGAGCCACTCGGACGGCGTTGCCACGGACGGCTGTCAGGTCTTCGCAGTTGGCGCGCCGCCCTCGAACCGGTTGCCGTGACGATAGTCGCAAGGTGCCTCCTGCATCTGCAGATGCAGGCCGGTGCCGGTAAACGGGTGCGCGCGGGCGACGTCTTCGTCAAAGTCGATGCCAAGGCCGGGGGCGTCAGGCGGCAGGATGTAGCCGTCCTCCCACTTGATGGAATTCCTGATCAGTTTCTGGTGGAAGGCCCCGCCGTCCTCGATGGTTTCCGCGATCAGCAGGTTAGGGATCGACGCTGCAAAGTGCACGTTCGCGGCCCATTCGACGGGCCCGGCGTAAAGGTGCGGTGCCATTTCGGCGTTGAAGATCTCGGCCATGGCGGCGATCTTCTTCGCCTCCCATATCCCACCCACGCGACCCAGCGCGGGCTGCAGGATCTTGACCCCACCGGCACGCAGCAGGGTTCCGAATTCGGCCTTGGTGGTCAGCCTCTCGCCCGTGGCCAGCGGCACGCGGACCGCTTTGGCGACCTCGGCGAATTCCAGCAGGTTGTCCGGCGGGATCGGCTCTTCATACCAAAGCGGGTTGTAGGGCTCCAGCTCCCGGCCCATGCGGATTGCACCGGGGGTGGTGAACTGGCCATGCGTGCCAAACAGCAGGTCGACCCGGTCGCCCACCGCCTCGCGGATGGCCTTGCAGAAGGCAATGCTGCGGGTGATGTCGGACATTGCGGGTTCGTGGCCGCCCCGGATGGTATAGGGACCGGCGGGGTCGAACTTGACCGCCGTGAAGCCCATGTTCATGAAACGCACTGCAGCCTCGGCGGCGGCGTCGGGATCGACCCAGAAGCCCGGGGATTCATTGCCCGGCGCGGGATAGAGATAGGTGTAAGAGCGGATGCGTTCGTTCATCTTGCCGCCCAGAAGCGCCCAGACCGGGCGGTTCCGCGCCTTGCCAAGGATGTCCCAGCAGGCGATCTCCAGCCCGGAAAACGCGCCCATCACCGTGGGATCGGGGCGCTGGGTAAAGCCCGAGGAATAGGCGCGGCGGAACATCAATTCGATGTTTTCGGGGTTCTCACCCTGCATGTGACGCTCGAACACGTCCTCGATCACCGCCTGCATCGCCTTTGGCCCGACGGTCGAGGCATAGCATTCACCATAGCCGACGATGCCGTTGTCGGTGGTCAGCTTGGTGAAGATCCAGTAGCGGCCACCCCAGCCCGGGAACGGCGGGGCGACGACGAAGATTTCCAGGTCCTTGAGCTTCATGGCGCGTTCCCTTTGGCTGAGCGGGCGGGGGTTTCACACCCCCGCACCCCCGTGGAGTATTGTGACCAAGAGGAAGCTAGGGACGGTGTGGAGAAAGGTCCGGCCCAAATGCGACAAGGTATGGCGCTGGAGAAGTGAATGCGGCGTGGAATGTTACCATGGCCCTTGCTCAGACGTGCCCGATCCGGGCCAGAAAGCTAAGGAGGGCCTTTGAAAAGGATTCGGCATGGGTCAGCATCGCAAGGTGGCTGCCGCCGGGGATGAGTTGAAAGTCCGCGCCCGCAACCAGATCAGCGGTCTCGCGCTGCAGGTCGGGCGGGGCCTTGCGGTCGTCGCCCCCGGCGAGGATCAGGGTCGGCAGGGTCAGGCTGGCAGTGGTCTGGTAGAAATCCGCCGTCGCGATGGCCGCGCCAAAGCCGGTCCAGCCATCGGTGCGGGTGGTCTGCATCATGGCGCGGCTTGGTTCATAGACCGGATCGCCGCGCCAACGCGGACCAAGGAGGGCGGCGCATTCGGCGTCAAGGTCGGGGCCTGCGGTGCGCAGGCGGGCAAGACGGGCCTGCCAGACTTCAGGATTGCCAAAGCGGGTAGCCGAACCGGTCAGCACCATGCCGCGTACAAGGTCCAGGCGTTTGACCGCAAGACCCTGGGCGATCAACCCGCCTTCGCCTGCCCCCAGCACGACGGCA
>Ga0335395_10003109_pt1 | contig 10304 bp, 6 predicted proteins | sample MAT02_FD_205744 | JGI IMG/M metagenome (GOLD analysis project Ga0335395, IMG submission 205744) | Freshwater microbial communities from Lake Fryxell liftoff mats and glacier meltwater in Antarctica - MAT-02 (spades assembly) (version 2) ...
TTGCATGGGCGTCGAGCAATCGAGTTTCATTCGGCGTCGGCCCACTTGTTCGTGAAAACGTACACCCGCGCCGTGCCGATGCCAGGCAAGCGGGGCTTCTGTGTGGGTCGGCCATCGCCGCCGGGCACGATCCAGCCCTGCGCCAGCAAACACCGGGTCGCAGCTTTCAGGTCAAAGCCCGCGCACACGTCACGCTTGAAGGCTTCGGGCAATACCAGGAATTCCCGGGTCCCATCCTGACCCGACCGGTAGAACCCGGCGCGGTTGATGACGCGTTGATCGATGCTCGCACCCACGTCCTCGAAGCGACTGGCGCCGTGCGTCTCGAAGAACCCGCGCACCTGCGCCAGCAAGAGCCGGTCTTCCCGGTTGCCAGCACCCCCGAAGGAATCCAGCCACGCGGCAAAGCACCCACTCGCCGCCTGGGTGGATTCACCTTCAACCCAGCCTGTCACCCCGTACTGCGTCGCAAGCTCACCGGCCACTGCCACCAGGCCGAAACGTTGCGCCACGCGCAGCACCTGCCCGACCGCATCTGGTGGTGTGTTCCGGGCAACGAACTGGCGCATCCCATTGGTGATGCGGTCGGCCAGCTTGTCACGGTCTTTGACGATGGCTCGCAGCCAGACCACACCGGCCGTGCCGTGGTGGCGCGTCGCCGCATCCTTCAGGGCCAGCGACAGCGCCGCCGGGCTGGCGCATCCGTTCAAGGTCTCGAAGGCGCCCATGCCGGCCCCGGCATCGGCGTCGAAGTCGGCCAGCCGAACCTCCTGCCCGGCGTTGGCCTTGCGTCCAGTGCGGGCGATCAGCCCCGCCAGCGATTCCTCGCCGGCGCTCAGGAACAGCAGTCTCCAGCGCAGCGAGGCGCGTGCGGTTCCGTTTCGGTGCGCACGCGCCTTGCCCTGGCCATTGGCCAGCAAATAGGCCGCCTCCCTCGCCTCTTTCGGGTCGCACTGGCTGAGTTCATCCAGAATCAGCAAGCCGTCGTTGTGCAGCGATGCCAGGCTTTCCAGACCGTTGGCTGTGGCGCGCCAGGCCCGTGCATAGGTCAAGGGATCGCCCCACACCGACGCCGCTGCCTTGAGTGCCGTCGATTTGCCGCAAGACGACTCGCCGCGCAGGTGGAATCCACCGGAATCCTCGCCGACCAATGCGGCCAGTGCCCCTGCGAATGCCGTGCAGACCGCGAACACCACCCGCGTGTTCCCCGATGCCAGCGCCGCCACCGAATCGCGCCACTCGTGGGCCGTGCCGGCAGTCGCAAACGCAGGCTCGATCGCGTGCGCGTTCTGAAACACCACCAGCTCGCCGGCTTCGCCGATCGACTCCGACGGCATCGTGTAGACCGCCCCATGCCAGCCGAGCCGCTCGACGCAACGCGCCCGCTGCTCGACCGGCCACACCTTGATGTAGGCCGCCAACAGATCGCGGGCCGATCGGCCGGTGGCGATGTGCAAGCCCAGGCGGGCCAGTTCGCGCCGCACGTCGGTACCGTCGCCCTCCAGCAGCTCCAGTGGCATGGCCCACGGGTGCCTGACGTTGTCGTCATCAAACCATTCGAGAAGCCGGCCCCATTCCCCGCTCTTGTTGTCCCTCGTCTTGGCGATGACCCCCAATGGGGAGCACACCCACACCGGCGCCTTCTGGTTGCCCTCAGGGTCGGTTCCGGTGAAAAACACCCCGCGCTGTGTCAGCTCGAAGCGACCCCCGCCATATCTGCAGGTGTTGACCGGATCGTCCGTCGCCTGGGCGTATGTATCGGCTAGGGCTGCTTCGGACCCGGCGACTATTGCGCCATCGTCACCTGGCGCGGTGCTCTGATCCCGCTCACAGGCGAGGGCCAGCACATCAGCTGCTTTCGCTCCGGGATGGCTGGCCAGCCAGTCGACGGCATCGCCCTTCGGCGCAAGCCCCATCACTGCAACGTCGATCACCTTCACCCTACAACCCAATGGCCTCAGCGCAGCCAATACCGCCTCGGCGTAGTGCCGGCCAGGCGCATCGTTATCGGGCCAGATCACCACATCACGGCCGGCCAGCGGCTGCCAGTCCGCTTCGCCGGCGGAATCTGCCGCGCCCGACGTCGTCACCAGCAGCCCGAGCGCGGCGAGCTGGTCCGCCTTGTACTCGCCTTCGGTGAGGATCACCACCTCGTCGAGGCGGGATGCCAGTTCGTGCAGTCGGTAAAGCGGCTTGCCATTGGCGGGCCGTTCGGGCTCGCGCAACTCGTACCCGTTGCCGGTGAGATGCATCGGCCGAATCCATTTCTTCCTGCTCGCCGGATGCTTGGCACGGATGCGCCAATAAAGCGGGTTCGCATCTAGGTCGCTGTAGGTGTGCAGCGCCTCGAACTTGAAGCCGTTGCGCAGGGCGCCGGCAGCCAGCCGGCGCGCCGCGTCCATCGGCGTTTCCGGGGTGTTGGTCATGGCGCAACCGCCCAAGCACCGAGCGCCTTCGTCGCATCGATGAACCGCAGTGCATGCCGGCGCATGTGAAACGCCAGCACGTCGCCACCACGCGCGCCGCACGCCATGCAGCGAAATGCGCCGGTCTCGATGTGCACCCGCAATGACGGGCTCGTATCCTGGTGGAACGGGCAAATGGCATCGCACCAGGTACCGCGGCCGAGCAACTTGACGCCTTCGCCCGCGTAATAGGCCGCAGGGGTGGGCAGCAAGCGACGGTCAAAGGCGAATCGCCGGAAATTGCCCGGCATGGGTCGCGTCCCGGGCCGTATCGCCGCCACCGTGAGGTCGCCCACCATGCCCAGGCTAACGCGCCTCGCGCTGGTGGTCGCCGGCAATCCTGACACGTTCGGTGATCCATGCGCTGACTTCCGATTCGAGCCAACCGACAGCGCGCCGACCAAGCGGCACGGGCTTCGGGAAGGCGCCTTGCTTGATGTACAAGTAGATGGTGCTGCGCGCAAGACCGGTGCGGAATTGGACGTCCTTGCGGCGCAGAAAGGCTGGCTCGCGTTGGCTGGGTTGAGACATGCTGGTCACCTCGTGGCTGTCGATGGAAGTACCGATGTTTCCATCAAGAGCCGTCCCTCGCTGGTGCCATTGGAGCTTGAACCAGACACCGATTTGGCAAGACATGCCAAGATTTCCGTGCATGGGGGAAGCGCTGGACTGTGACTTGTGTGGGCTACCGATAAAGGGTGCGGCAGGTGCCAGATCACCAGAATCATCCCTCGAAAGCCTGGCCCCATCAAGCGACGGACTCACCAGTCAGGTCGGCCGTGAATTCGTCGTCCGTGCCCGAATTGGATGCACGAACCGGCCTGATCGCGCAATCCGATTCGAATTCCCGCCGAGGGCCTGATTCGTATGGTCTGCCGCCGATGGCACCCTCGTTGCCGCAAGCTCAACAAGGCCACGGTGCGCGCCACGCAGGCAAACCTGAAGCGATTCTTTCAGTGGCTGGCCGACAGGCAGGGTTACATGTCGCTGTAGTACGCGGATGCCAACTATTTCAACCTGTCGGAGAAAGACACGCGCGTCCCGACTGCACAGCGTGAGCGGCCGGCGCCGAGGTTGGAGCAGATCCGACACACCATCGCCCTGATGCCTGACCAGACAGACCGAGATCGAGCGCCGGAACCGCGTGTTGATGGACTTCGCGAGGCTAAGCTGCCGAGAATCTGGCGAATGTGCTGTCATGAGCGCCGCGCCGGGCCGCTCCCAAGCAAGCTCGCAACGCAGTGCGAAGCACGAAGGTACTCTGATGCGCATCGTGCGCCAGCAGATGTTGGTGGTGATTGTGCCTTGTGCGTGCGCCGAGGCTGCACCGAATGCACCAAGGGCGGCAAGCAGACGCGGAAGGTCGCGGCCCCTCGCCGCCCCCGGACCCCCCTTTAGGACACCTTTAGGACACTTCAAGAAAAAAGCACCGAGCGTTTCCACTAAGTGCTTGTTCTATAACCAGATTTTGGTAGGCGCGATTGGACTCGAACCAACGACCCCCACCATGTCAAGGTGGTGCTCTAACCAGCTGAGCTACGCGCCTAAGGATGTTCGAAGCGCCAGAGTATAGCAGCATGATATTCAGTCACTGCGGACCCTCGGTCATAATCATCGGGCGCGCCGCAAAGGTGCCCGACGACAACCCGCTCAAGGATCATCATCATGGAAATTTCAGGAAAAGTATTCATCGTCACCGGTGCCGCTTCGGGCCTGGGTGAAGGCACGGCCCGCATGCTCGCAGCCCATGGCGCGAAGGTCGTGGTGGCCGACATGCAAGTGGAAAAAGGCGAAGCGGTGGCCAAGGATATTGGAGGTGCCTTCGTCAAATGCGACGTGACCCAGGAAGCCGATGGTCAGGCTGTTGTCGCCAAGGCGGTATCGATAGGCAAGCTGGTGGGCCTGGTCAACTGCGCAGGCATCGCCACCGCAGAAAAGACGGTCGGCAAGACCGGGCCACATGGTCTGGCCGGATTCGCCCGCACGGTCACCGTCAACCTGATCGGCAGTTTCAACATGATCCGCCTGGCTGCCGATGCCATGTGCAAAAACGAACCCGAGGCGACCGGCGAACGCGGCGTCTTGATTTCCACCGCCTCGGTGGCGGCCTATGACGGCCAGATCGGCCAGGCCGCCTACAGCGCCTCCAAAGGCGGCATTGTCGGCATGACCTTGCCGATTGCCCGCGACCTGGCGCGCAATGGCGTGCGCAACATGACGATTGCGCCGGGCATCTTCGGCACGCCCATGATGTTCGGCATGCCGCAAGAGGTACAGGAATCGCTCGCTGCCAGCGTACCATTTCCCTCGCGCCTGGGTACGCCGCAAGACTACGCCAAGCTGGTCAAACACATCATCGAAAACGAAATGCTCAACGGCGAGGTGATCCGGCTCGACGGTGCCATTCGCCTGGCCCCTCGCTGATCCCGCGCCTGTGCCCTGGTCCTGGTATCGGCCTTAGCAATATCAAACGCAGCCCGATCGACCGCAAGCACGCCGCACCTTTGAACACAATTGCAACCTACCGGATCGGAACACCATGAAATTTCGCATGTCCGTGCACATGCGCACATTGGCACTCGCGGCCTTGCTCGCCGGATGTGCCAGCGGCCCGGCGAACTTCAGCTATACCGTTCCCGATCAACCGGAGGGCGCGTCCGGATACACCGACAAGCCCGGCTGGGCCACCCGCACGTTTGCGGTGGCTGCCGCCAACCCACTGGCAACCGACGCCGGATACCAGGTGCTTAAGGCGGGCGGCAGCGCGGTTGACGCAGCCATCGCGGTGCAGATGGTCCTTAGCTTGGTCGAGCCGCAATCCAGCGGCATTGGAGGCGGTGCGTTCCTGATGCACTTTGATGGCAAAGACGTCGAAGCCTTCGATGGCCGCGAAACCGCGCCGTCGGCCGCCAACGACAAACTGTTCATCGGTGCCGACGGCAAGCCGATGGCGTTCTACACCGCCGTCGTCGGTGGACGTGCAGTCGGCGTGCCGGGTACAGTGCGCATGCTGGAATTAGCCCACCAACAACATGGCCGATTGCCGTGGGCCAAATTGTTCGAACCGGCGATCACACTGGCCGAGCGCGGATTCAAGGTCAGCGCGCGCCTGAACAGCCTGCTGGCCAGTGACAAGTACCTGAAGAACGATCCGACCGCCGCAGCCTATTTTTATCGCGCAGACGGATCACCGCGTGGCATCGGAGAAACGCTGCGCAACCCGGAACTGGCGCAGGTGCTGCGCAAGATCGCCAGCGACGGCTCCAAGGCCCTGCTCGAGGGCGACGTCGCACAGGCCATCGTCGACAAGGTGCAACAACACCCCACCAACCCGGGCCAGCTGAGCTTGAGCGACCTGGCGCAGTACCGACCGGTCAAACGTGCGCCCATCTGCAGCGACTACCGCGCCAACGCACGCGACTTCCGGATCTGCGGTTTCCCACCGCCGAGTTCGGGTGCCATCGCGGTCGGCCAGATTCTGGGCATGCTGGCCAATACCCCGGCGGCAGCGTTGCCGCTGGAAGATGGCATCCCGTCAGCCAACTGGTTGCATCTGTACACCGAAGCGTCCCGACTGGCCTTTGCGGATCGCGCGCTGTACCTGGCCGATCCCGCGTTTGTGTCACCGCCGGCCGGCAGCTGGATGAGCCTGCTTGACCCTGCCTACCTGGCCGAACGGGCCAAACGCATCGGGCAGGCACCGGGCGCAGCCAGCATGAAGACCGCCCAGCCAGGTGCGCCGGGCGGCGTCAAGACCTCGTTCGCGCCGATGGCCGAGCAGATCGAATACGGCACCTCGCATATCTCCATCGTAGATGGCCGTGGCAATGCACTGGCCATGACCACCACGATCGAAGACGCTTTCGGCGCACGCCAGATGGTGCGTGGTTTTCTGCTCAACAACGAGTTGACCGATTTCAGCTTTGCACCCACTGACGCCAGCGGTGCGCCGATCGCCAACCGGGTCGAGCCCGGCAAGCGGCCGCGCTCGTCGATGGCACCCACGCTGGTGTTCGACAAGGCCACGGGTGCCTTGGTCATGAGCGCCGGCAGCCCTGGCGGTGCCTTGATCATCCACTACACCGCCAAGACGCTCTACGGCGTGCTGAACTGGGGCCTGCTGCCGCAACAGGCGATCAACCTGCCCAATTTCGCTTCGCTCAACGGCCCGACGATGCTGGAAGAAAAGCGCTTCCCGGCCGCCACGCTCGACGCGCTCAAGGCGCGCGGCCATGAAGTGCGCGAAATGGCCATGACCAGCGGCCTGCAGGCCATCACACGCGGTCAGGCGCATGGCCAGATCCTGTGGCTGGGCGGTGCCGATCCGCGCCGAGAGGGCATCGTGATGGGGGACTGAAGCCCCGACATTGCACTGCACTGCGCTGCACTGCACTTCTCGCGCCGCCTCGCGCCGCCCCGCGCCACTGCGCGCCTCCACGCGACGCGGCTGGTGGGCATCGACGCCGTCGTGGCCGCCTACACGTCGATCGCCTTGGCCGAACCGGCCCGCTGGCGCAGTTCGAACTTCTGGATTTTGCCGGTCGAGGTCTTGGGCAACTCGCAGAACTCCACCGCACGTGGCACCTTGAAACCGGCCAGGTGCTGCTTGCAGTGCAACACGATGTCCTGCGCCGATACGGTGGCACCTGCCTTGAGTTCGACGAACGCACACGGCGTCTCTCCCCAGCGCGCATCGGCCATGGCCACCACTGCCGCCGCCAGCACAGCCGGGTGCCGGTACAACACATCCTCGAGCTCGATCGACGAGATGTTTTCGCCGCCGGAGATGATGATGTCCTTGCTGCGGTCCTTGATCTTGATGTAGCCGTCCGGGTAAACCACCGCCAGGTCGCCACTGTGGAACCAGCCGCCGACAAACGCGTCCTGCGTTGCCTGCGGATTTTTCAGGTAGCCCTTCATCGCGATGTTGCCGCGAAACATGATCTCGCCCATGGTTTCGCCATCGTGCGGTAACGGTGCGAGCGTCTTGGGATCGAGCACCTGCACATCGCGCTCCAGGTGATACCGCACACCCTGGCGCGCATTCAGCCGGGCCCGCTCGCCAATATCGAGCGTGTCCCAGTGCGGATGCTTCGCACATACCGTCGCCGGCCCGTAGACCTCGGTCAGCCCGTAAACATGGGTCAGGTCGAAGCCCATCTGCTCCATGCCTTCGATCATCGAGGCCGGCGGCGCAGCACCGGCCACCATCGCCTTGATGCCGGCCGGCACGCCGGTTTTCATCATCTCGGGCGCGTTGACCAGCATGCCATGGACGATCGGTGCACTGCAATAGTGGGTCACACCATGGTTGCGCATCGCATCGAAGATCGACTGCGCGTCGACCTTGCGCAGGCAAACGTTGACACCGGCGCGCGCCGCGATGGTCCACGGAAAACACCAGCCGTTGCAATGGAACATCGGCAAGGTCCACAGGTACACCGGATGTTTGCCCATGTCCCATTCGAGGATGTTGGACAAGGCGTTGAGCGCGGCACCCCGGTGGTGATAGACCACACCCTTGGGGTTGCCGGTGGTGCCACTGGTGTAGTTCAGTGCAATGGCGTCCCATTCGTCGCCCGGAAGATCCCAGCGATAGTCCGGGTCGCCCTGCGCCAGCAGCTGTTCATAGGTCAGCGCAGTACCTTCTCCCTTCGGAGTGCGGTGCGAGTGACTGGGGAGGGGCCCGGCCTCGCTCATGCTGCCGATGGTTGTCCCGGGGCCGAAGACCGCATCCTCGACATCGACAACCAGTAGCGGCGTCGTGCTCTTGCGCAGCGCCAGCGCCTGCTGCACGATCGGCGCAAACTCCACGTCGACCAGCACGACCTTGGCCTCGCCATGGTCGAGCATGAAGGCGATGGTGGCGGCATCGAGTCGCGTGTTGAGCGCATTGAGCACCGCACCACACATCGGCACCCCAAAATGCGCCTCCACCATGGGTGGCGTGTTGGGCAACATCACTGCCACCGTATCGCCACGGCCAACGCCGTGTTGCACCAGGGCGCTGGCCAATTGCCGGCAACGCCGGTAGACCTCGGCCCAGTTGCGCCGCAACGCACCGTGCACCACCGCCAGCCGCTGCGGATAGACGTGCGCCGTGCGTTCGATGAAAGACAACGGCGTGATCGCCGCGAAATTGGCCTCGTTACGCGGCAAATCCCGCTCGAAAATTCCAGACATGGTCGGACTCCTGAACGTAGGGTCGGAATTAGACAACTAAAGCGCCAATGCCACCAGAGCAAATTGGCAGCGGCAACAATCCACCACCCTGCGCGAAGCCGGCACGCGGGCGACAATGCGGCTGTGGCCATACCCCAGTCATTCATCCAGGAGCTTGTCACGCGCGCCGATGTGGTGGAGATCGTCGGCCGGTACGTGCAGCTAAAGAAGACCGGCGCGAATTTCTCCGGTCTGTGCCCGTTCCACGCTGAGAAATCACCGTCGTTCACCGTGAGTCCGACCAAGCAGTTCTATCACTGCTTTGGCTGCGGCAAGAACGGCAACGCGATCGGTTTCCTGATGGACCACACCGGCATGGGCTTCATCGACGCCGTGAAGGATCTGGCGGGTCAATACGGCATGCAGGTGCCCGAGGAAGATATCTCGCCCGAGCAGCGCGCCCGCGCCACCGAGCAGCGCCAGAAGCAGACCACGCTGACCGAGGTGCTGCAAAAGGCCGCCGAGGCCTACCGCAAGCACCTCAAGGACGCCAACCGGGCGATCGACTACTGCAAACAGCGCGGTCTGAGCGGGGAAATTGCCCGCCGTTTCGGTCTGGGCTACGCACCGCAGGGCTGGCGCAGCCTGGCCAGCGTGTTCCCCCGCTACGACGACCCTCTGCTGGTTGAAAGCGGCCTGGTGATTCAGGGGCAGGACGAGGAGCCTGGCGGAGAGGAAAAGCGCTACGACCGGTTCCGAGACCGGCTGATGTTCCCGATCCGCAACGTCAAGGGCGAATGCATCGGCTTTGGCGGCAGGGTGCTGGGCGACGAGAAACCCAAGTACCTGAACTCGCCCGAAACGCCGGTGTTCCACAAGGGCCGCGAGTTGTACGGCCTGTTCGAGGCGCGCACGGCGTTGCGCGAGCAGGGATTCGTGCTGGTGACCGAAGGCTACATGGACGTGGTGGCGCTGGCGCAGCTCGGGTTTCCCAACGCGGTGGCCACCTTGGGTACCGCCTGCACCGCCGACCATGTGCAAAAAATGTTCCGCTTCACCGACGCGGTCGTGTTCAGTTTCGATGGTGACGCCGCCGGACGGCGTGCAGCGCGCAAGGCGCTGGACGCCGCGCTGCCGCATGCCAGCGATGTGCGCAACGTGAAGTTCCTGTTTCTGCCGCCAGAGCACGACCCCGACAGCTTCATCCGGGCCTACGGCAAAGAGGCGTTTGCGCGTTGTATCAGCGAGGCCGTTCCGCTGAGCCAGTTCCTGGTCGACGCGGCACGCGACGGCTGCGAGTTGCTGACCGCAGAAGGCCGCGCATTGATGGCCAGCCATGCACGCCCCTTGTGGAGCCTGTTGCCCGATGGCGCGCTCAAGCGCCAGCTGCTGGGCGAGATCGCGACTCTGGTCCAGTTACCGACGCAGGAATTGACCGCGTTGTGGACACCCGCAAACCCGGTGCTCCCACGGGGCAGATACCCCACTTCGCGCAACGAGGCAGCAGGGGCTACGGGCCAAATGGGGACGCGCTGGCGTCAAACGCCGACGCGGCCCCGATGGACCGGCCGGGTGCCGCCGGCCAGCCGCGCCGACCATGCGGCCCGAATCCTACTGGGCCACATGGAAGCCTGGAATCTTTTTTCGGCTGAGGACCACGCCATGTTGTGCCAGCTT
>Ga0335395_10003110_pt1 | contig 10303 bp, 10 predicted proteins | sample MAT02_FD_205744 | JGI IMG/M metagenome (GOLD analysis project Ga0335395, IMG submission 205744) | Freshwater microbial communities from Lake Fryxell liftoff mats and glacier meltwater in Antarctica - MAT-02 (spades assembly) (version 2) ...
CAATATCGTGGTGTCGCTGCGTAATTTTTCTCGCCTAGATGAAGCGGAAATGAAGTTTGTCAATATCCACGAAGGGCTAGATAGTACGCTGCTAATACTGCAAAATCGGCTCACAGGAAATAATGGCAGGCAGGAAATTGAAGTGATTAAAGAATATGGCGAACTGCCACTTATAGAATGTTATCCAGGACAGCTCAATCAGGTGTTTGTCAATCTGCTCGGCAATGCAGTAGATGCTTTAGAAATGGGCGCCCGTGAGGGCGGTAGGATTCGGATTCGCACGGAACTTTTGCAGGCGGGCGATCGCGCCAGAGTGCTAATTGCCGATAACGGGCCGGGATTTGGCACTCTTGTGAGCGATCGAATGTTTGACCCGTTTTTTACCACAAAACCTGTAGGTCAGGGTACGGGGTTAGGGCTCTCAATCAGTTACCAGATTGTTGTTTTGAAACATCAGGGGTTGATTCGCGCTATTGGTGCACCGGGTTCCGGGGCGGAGTTTTGCGTTGAAATTCCGTTGAGGCAAACAAATTAGGGCTGGCGCGTTCACAGCCAGCTTTTAAGCTTCGATCGCCCTCTGGAATTGTATGTTATGTTCGAGGGGGAGACAGGGAGACAGGGAGACAGGGAGACAGGGAGAGGGGGAGACAGGGAGACAGGGAGACAGGGAGACAGGGAGACAGGGAGACAGGGAGACAGGGAGACAGGGAGACAGGGAGAGGGGGAGACAGGGAGACAGGGAGACAGGGAGAGGGGGAGAGGGGGAGACAGGGAGACAGGGAGAGGGGGAGACAGGGAGATGATTCTTGCTGGGGAATACGGCATTGAAATTTACAATTTAAATGCCCAACAGCCAGCTTTTATAGACCTTTACTTACTCGCATCCGAATTCGTATAGCATATTTTAATAAAAATGTCAATAAATATTTTAAACAGTTACTCGCATCTAATACGGCGATCGAGTTCGGTTATCTCGCATCCCAGCATCTAGGCAGCGAGAAAATTTCAAGCGATGATAGAACAGAGAGCAAAACAAAGCCCTCGAATTGCATGAGTCTGTTTGCATGAGTATTGTGAAGTTGAGTGGCAGTTAAAACTAACAGGGAATTCAAAACCTTAAGGAAAAATGTAGAATCTTGACCTTAAGACAGAGGTTTTTACCCTTTACGATCCTCAAAATTGGGAATAATATTGAGAAAACTAAACTCTTGCTTCACTTCGCCTTGAACTAGCCGTTAAAGCTAGCGATCTACCGAAAATCGACGGGGATTACTGGAAAATCCAGCACAAAAGTAATCCCAAACAAAAAGCTTCTACCGATCGTCACCGATAAACAGGAGGGGAAACATCCCCTTTGTCGCAGTCTTTATCCCACTTGCAAAAGTGGGACAGGGTATCACCAACTTTTTATCTGTTGTTACAAGGAGTGCAATACTCACCCATGTCCACCACAACCCCCAAAAACAAAACAGTGAAAGCCGATCGCATGGGCAGCCGGCCATACTCCTCAACGGATACGGTTCGTACCTATCTGCACGAGATCGGTCGCGTACCCCTGCTAACCCGAGAAGAAGAAATTGTTTTCGGGAAGCAGGTGCAGCAAATGATGAAATTAATCGAAGCAAAACAAGCACTTGCTAAAGAATGGCAGCGGGATCTGACGAATCAAGAGTGGGCTGCCGAAATGGAGTTGACCGAACCTGAACTTAGCCGCATCTTACACATAGGGCGGCGGGCAAAGCAAAAGATGATTGAAGCCAATTTGCGGCTAGTAGTGGCGATCGCCAAAAAATACCAGAAACGCAATATGGAATTCTTGGATTTAATTCAAGAAGGCACCCTTGGTTTAGAACGAGGAGTCGAAAAATTTGACCCGATGCGGGGATACAAATTTTCTACTTATGCCTACTGGTGGATTCGGCAAGCAATTACCCGCGCGATCGCCCAACACGCCCGCACGATTCGATTACCAATTCACATCACCGAAAAACTCAACAAAATCAAAAAAGTGCAGCGGGAACTCACCCAGCAGTTGGGTCGTTCTCCCTCCCCTGCAGAAATTGCCTCCGCCCTGGAACTGCACCCGTCCCAAATTCGGGAATACCTGCTGATGGCAAGACATCCAGTTTCTTTGGACTTGCGGGTAGGAGACAACCAAGATACCGAACTGCAAGAACTCTTAGAAGACGAAACTGCATCTCCCGACAACTACATTACCTCGGAATTGCTGCGGCAAGACCTGAATACTTTGATATCAGAACTTACCCCCCAGCAGCGAGATGTAATAATTCTGCGCTTCGGTTTGGAAGACGGCACAGAAATGTCTCTGGCGAAAGTCGGAGAACGGTTAAATCTCAGCCGGGAACGGGTGCGGCAGCTAGAACATCAAGCCCTTGCCCACCTGCGGCGCCGCCAATCTCAAGTCCGAGAATACTTGGCTAGTTAGTCACTAAAAAAGTTGAGATTTCCCAAAATCTCAACTTTTTTTACGTTTATACCCGTTTGAAAGAAGAATGTAACTGTAAGCGCGTGATTCACACAATTAGGCAATAGGTCATTCCCAATTATTCCATTCTTTAATCTAAAACAGGACTTACGCATTATCGAGCTTAAATCAAGGGTTTGAGATTGCTTCACTACGTTGTCTTCGGACAGAAAATCGTAGTATATGCGTCCAAGACTATAAAATTTAAAATCTAAAATGGTATTATTAGATGGGTGGATTGCCCAATCAGGGCGGACGCAAAATTTATCAAAACTAATCTTAGATTTAAGTTCAGGCATCGGACGGGCGATCGTTCCTTCAAGTTAATAGCCAACATTAAGCTAAATACCCGGTTTCTCTACAATCTTTGTGAAACTGGTACAAGAGGCGCTTGGAACCAGGTATTTTAAATTTTGGGGTCTGGAGTGGTTTTGATTTATTTGATATTGACAGGAAGTTTAGAAGCGATCGCGATCATGCTTGCTCTCTCGCCCGGTAACTTGAGCATCGCATTCCCCGCACGCCGATCACAGGACTCGGACATCAAATCCGGCGTTTTAAGCTCGCAATCTCCGCCAAATCCTCCGCCAGATACAGCTAGCACAGGTTTAGCAGATGGCATTTACCTCTACGGCCAGTCGAGGAACCCAGATGAAATTAAACAAGAATATTTTGTATTTGAAATGCGGCAGAGTAAGGTAGTCGGCGCTTTTTACCTGCCTCGGTCTGCTTTTTACTGTTTTTACGGCACAAGCGATCGAACTCAGTTAAATTTAATAGTAGTGGACAGTTACGACGGCAGTCGCTCTCCCTACTCCGTAAACCTGCAACAATATTACCCAATTTCCACCATCAGCGAGAACGATCGGCGTATCTTGGGTATTTGCAAAGAATCTCACAAACAGCAGGTGTGGGAAAAGTAGGAAACTCGCGCTGCGCCACCAGTCAATCGATTTTAGAATTTAGAATTGAAGAAAGCAACCCCACTGATACATCGGGGGCCCCCGGAGCAAATTGCTTTCGGTCAGGGTTCAGGAAACAGTAGTAAAATTACTCCTGAGTTGAGAATTTCGGACGGACACCACACACATGGCAAGATGAAACTGCGTCGGAAAACACTATCGATCATTGGCATTACCATCGCTGGACTGACTGGCATTCTGTATGCCGCCTCATCAAGAATCCTCTTGGGCAGCCTTGCAAAAGCAGAGGAACAAGAAGCCACCCAGGTTGTCAAGGGAGTGCTCAGCGTGTTCGGGCAAACCGCAGATGACTTCAACTCGCGCTTTGCCGACTGGTCTGCCTGGGACGACACCTACGATTTTATCCAAAACCGCAACTCAGAATACATTGCCTCCAATTTAATTCCAGAAGGGCTGGCTAATGTAAGAGTTAATATAGCCGTATTTGTCAATACTTCTGGCAAAATAGTTTACGGTACGGGTTTAGACAGCGAAAAGCTGAAACTAACGCCTGTTCCAGAAGCATTAAAACGGCGCATTTCTCTCAGTGACCCGCTGTTGCAGCACCCCAACCCCAACAGCAGCCTCGCTGGTATCCTGCTGCTGCCGTCAGGGCCGATACTGATTACTTCCCGGCCAATTCTTACGACTAAAAGCACCGGCCCGATCCGAGGTACGCTGATATTCGGGCGCAATTTGGATGCTGCTGGTATTGCGAAGGTTTCTAAAATTACTCGCTTGCCGCTGATCGTACACAGCGTTAATGAGGCTCATTTGCCTGCTGACTTTCAGCAAATGCGGGAGAAACTGTCGGAAAAAAAACCGATTTTGGTGCGTCCTTTAAGCGAAGAGTCGATCGCGGGTTACGCTCTGATCCGCGATATTTACAACCAACCTACGCTGCTATTGCGGGTTGATATCCCCAGAGAAATATATCGGCAAGGTCAAATTAGTTTGCTGTACTTGCTGGGGTCTGTAGCGTTAGCGGGAGTTGGGTTGGTCGGCTGCACTCTGCTACTGCTAGAGCGTCTGGTGCTGTCTCGGTTGAGCGATTTGTCGAAAGCAGTGAACCGCGTCAGCAGCAGCCAAGACCTGTCGGTGCGACTACCGGTGACGGGCGAAGATGAGTTGTCAGACCTTGCCCATACTATCAACGGAATGTTGAGTGCGATCGCCCAAGCCGACAGCGAACAACTTGAGGAAAAAGCCCGTTACCGAGCCGTAGTCGAGCAAGCGACAGATTGCATTTTCCTATGGGACGCTCAAACCAAACGCCTTTTGGAAGCCAATACAGCGTTTAGAGACTTGCTCGATTACAGTCCTGATGCGATTTCGCAACTAACTATTTACGATATCATCGCTTACTCTAAAGACCTAATTGACAACAATATCGAGTTGCTGCTGACGGACAAACAATTCAGACTTGGCGAAGTTCTCTACCGCCGCCGAGACGGTTCCTGCGTGGATGTAGAAGTGAGCGGGAGCGTGATTTCCTACGGCGGCCGCGAGATTATTTGCACGGTTGTCCGCGACATTACCGAGCGCAAGCAAGCCGAAGCCGAACTGCGAGCCTCGGAAGAACGCTACAGACTTTTGTTTAAAAATAACCCCCATCCGATGTGGGTTTACGATTTAGAAACTCTGGAATTTATAGCCGTCAATCAAGCTGCTGTCCAACACTACGGCTACACGCGCGACGAATTTCTCAACATGACCGTTGCGGACATTCGTCCTCCCCAAGAGCTGCCGAGATTGCTAGAAAATATCTCCCCAGTAGATGTCGGTATTGAGTTTGCAGGTGTGGGGCAGCACCTGAAAAAAGACGGAACAATTATTGATGTCGAAATTACTTCTTATACTCTGGTATTTGATAGCAGAAATGCTGAATTAGTGCTGGCTCACGACGTGACCTACCGCTTGCAAGCCGAGGCAGAAATGTACAAAGCCAAGGAAGCCGCAGAAGCAGCTAGTTTGGCTAAAAGTCAGTTTTTGGCTAACATGAGTCACGAACTGCGAACTCCTCTGAATGCGATTATCGGTTACAGCGAGATTCTGCAAGAAGAGGCTTTAGATTTGGGCGAAGAAGATTTTGTGTTGGATTTGAAGAGAATTCACCATTCAGGCCAGCTTTTACTTTCCTTAATTAATGATATTCTGGACTTGTCGAAGATTGAAGCCGGTCACGCGGAACTTGAATTAGAAACTTTTGACGTGTCGGAGGTAGTTCAAGATATAGCCAGAACTGTAGAACCGCTATTTTTGCGAAACACTAATCGCCTGAATGTGGAGTGTCATAATAATATTGGCGAATTGTATTCCGATCAAATTAAGTTTACTCAAATTTTGTTTAATTTGCTCAGTAATGCAGCTAAGTTTACTCATAAAGGAACAGTTACACTCAGCGTTGAAAGAATTAAAAAGGACGAGAAAAGTAGGAATTCGGAACAGTTAATTATTAAGTGTACGGATACGGGAATTGGGATTACTCCTGAACAGCTACAAAAGTTATTTCAACCTTTTACGCAAGCTGATGCTTCGACTACCCGCAAGTACGGAGGTACGGGTTTGGGCTTGGCAATAGCGCAGAAATACTCTCAGATGCTGGGGGGAGAAATTACTGTGAGTAGCGAGTTTGGCAAGGGGTCAACTTTTACTCTGATGTTGTCAGCATAGCTCTTTTTTGAATTTGAGAGGGGCGAAAAAGTCTTGACTACAAACATTAATACTCAATACCTGCTTGAGCTTTAATCCCTTGTTCTCGAAATGGATGCTTAACTAATGTCATTTCTGTCACCAAGTCTGCCCGTTCGATTAGCGCTGGCGGGGCGCCTCTGCCTGTTAAAATAATGTGGGTTTCTTCTGGTTTTTGGTCTAACCCGGAAAGCACTTGCTCGACTTGCAAATAACCTAGTTTTAATGCTATATTGACTTCATCTAAAAGAACTAATTTAAATTCGGGATTGCAGATAAAAGTTAGGGATTTTTCCCAGGCTTTTTGAGCTGTTTCGATATCTCGATCGCGGTCTTGCGTGTCCCAAGTAAAGCCTTCTCCCATTGCGTGAAATTCTAGCTGTTTTTCCCAAAGTTGAAAAACGGCTTTTTCTGCGGGTTCCCAAGCTCCTTTGATAAATTGTACTATAGCGACGCGGTATCCGTGACCGAGCGATCGCACAACCATTCCCAAAGCGGCCGTGGTTTTGCCTTTACCGTTGCCCGTATTGACTATAATTAAACCTTTTTCATTCGAGGAGTTAGCGATTCGCTGTGATTGCACTTCTTGGCGGCGCTGCATTTTCTGTTTGTGTTGTTGGGCTGTTAAGCCGGTGGTTGCAGTAGTTTCTGTATTGGTTTCCATTAGATTTTTTTTAACCGCAGATGAACGCAAATAAACGCTGATAGATGCAAGATGTCTAGTTATTGCCACAGTGTTTGCAAGTTTAGCACGAAACCGGGCAAAATATCTTCTCCTGAAAGTTCTGTTGGACATTCCAAAACTTCTATTTCTTGTCCTTGGCGATAGATTTCGACTCGGCGCGTTTTGCGGTTGATTAACCAGCCTAGTTTTACTTGGTTATTCATGTATTCTTGCATTTTGTCTTGAGTATCTTTTAAACTGTCGGTTGGCGACATTAATTCTAAGACAAAATCTGGGGCAATGGGAGGGAATTTTTGTTTTTGTTCGGAAGTGAGTGTATCCCATCTTTCTTGCTTGATCCAAGAGACATCGGGAGAACGGTTTGCACCGCTGGGCAGTTTGAAGCAAGTTGAAGAATCGAAACAAACTCCCAGTTGAGTTTTTCGGTTCCAAATTCCAAAATCAGTAGCTATTTCAAAATTGTAATTTCCGGTTTCTCCTCCTGTGGGTGACATAACGATTATTTCTCCTTCGGCATTGCGTTCAAATTTGACATCGGGGTTTTCGCGACACAATTGATAAAATTGGTCGTCGGTTAGTTTAATTATGGAGTTGAAGTTGATGGTAACTGCTATCATAGTATTATCTGTTGGTTAATATGGTGGCAGCAGCCTGCTAAATTGGATGTTAGGGATGTTGTTTCTATATTGGTTTGCATAGGATTTTTTTTTACCGCAGATGAACGAGAAAGATGAACACAAATAAACGCTGATAGATGCAAGATGTCTAGTTATTGCCACAGTGTTTGCAAGTTTAGCACGAAACCGGGCAAAATATCTTCTCCTGAAAGTTCTGTTGGACATTCCAAAACTTCTATTTCTTGTCCTTGGCGATAGATTTCGACTCGGCGCGTTTTGCGGTTGATTAACCAGCCTAGTTTTACTTGGTTATTCATGTATTCTTGCATTTTGTCTTGAGTATCTTTTAAACTGTCGGTTGGCGACATTAATTCTAAGACAAAATCTGGGGCAATGGGAGGGAATTTTTGTTTTTGTTCGGAAGTGAGTGCATCCCATCTTGATTTTTCAATCCAAGAGACATCGGGAGAACGGTTTGCACCGCTGGGCAGTTTGAAGCAAGTTGAAGAATCGAAACAAATTCCCAGTTGAGTTTGTCTGTTCCAAATCACAAAGTCAGCATTAATTTCTGAGTTATAATTTCCAGTTTCTCCTCCTGTGGGTGGCATGATGATTATTTCTCCTTGGGCATTGCGTTCAAATTTGACATCGGGGTTTTCGCGACACAATTGATAAAATTGGTCGTCGGTTAGTTTAACTATGGAGTTGAGGTTGATGGTAACTGCTATCATGGTATTTTATCAGGATGTGTTGGGATTTTTAAGCCAGATAATGTATATGAATGCCGAGCAAGGTAGAACGATGCAGATGCTGTAAATCTTATTGAGGTAGCCAGAGAATTTTATGATATTTTTTTAGTCGCTTGTGATAATCATATCACCTACTTATAACTAGCTCTCCATAGTTTTATAAAAAACTTTTTGGAGAAAACCCTTACAGACATACCAATAATAAAATGCAATGTTGATTTCGCTAAACAATTTAGGTACTCCCTCTAGTTAACTGGAGAATATCTTGTTTTTTAAATGCAGGGAATCTACGCCGATCGCAAAAAACAACAAGCCCAAACCCGCTAACAGTATTTGGTAGGGAGTTAACTGTAGTTCTCGCCGAAAAAACCATCCGTAGGAAGACAAAACAAGGGCGTATAAAAGACTTACTCCTAGCTTGGGAATTCCTAATGCGATCATATATATATGAATTCGGTAAGTTTGATTCAGCAGAAACCCACCTGTTAAAAAAGCAGAAAATAAAATAAATCGATTTTCTTCATGGCACGGTTGAATAGTTTTAGCTAATACATAGGTAAAAGTACAAATAACGACTGGCACAGAACATAAAATTTGGAAAGTTCGAGTTAATAAAGCGATATTTGGATAGGGAGAAAAATAAGGCTGAAAGAATAAATCGCTGACTTTTAACCCGGAAAGTTGAGTAAAAAATATCAGTTGCGTCACCAATAATAAGGATAAACAATTGAGTCGAACAACAGAGCGACAAATAGTCATAAGCAATTAATACCAAAAATTAGGTTGATTGCCAAAATACAAAAAAATTATATCACCAATATCTCTGGATATTTTGCTAAACTTAATCAGGAGTGTTATCAAAACAAGGAGACAGTCATGCTGTCAGTGAAAGAAGCAGAATCGATCGTTCTAAATTTGGCGCAACCCCTCGACAGTCAGCGGGATGTAGAAACTGTAGACTTGCTGGCAGCATCGGGTCGCATTTTGGCGGCACCCGTCACTGGTTCCCTGGATTTTCCTTACTGGGACAATTCGGCAATGGATGGGTACGCGGTGCGCTTTGCTGATGTGGAAAACTGTAGCGCCGAAAAACCAGCGGTACTCGAAGTAGTAGAAGAGATTCCAGCCGGATATCAGCCTCAAAATACCGTCCAATCGGGGCAAGCGGCGCGAATTTTTACGGGTGGGGTGATGCCTGCGGGTGCTGATACGGTGGTAATGCAGGAAGAAACAAGGCGTGAGGGCGATCGTATTTTTATCTTAGTTTCTCCTGAAAAACCGCAAGCATTTGTCAGACACAAAGGCGCTTTTTATCAAGCAGGAACAACTTTGCTAACTCCCGGTACAGTTATCAATGCCCCTGAAATGGCGGTGTTAGCAACTGCCCAGTGCATTCAAGTTCCCGTTTATCGGCGGCTGCGGGTGGCAATTTTTTCTACGGGTGACGAATTGGTATCGCCAGACCAACCTTTGGCACCGGGGAAACTGGTAGACTCGAATCAGTATGCTTTGACAGTTTTGTTGGCGCAAATGGGATTTGAACCGATTCGATTGGGGATTGTTCCTGATAATGAAGAGGCGTTAAACAAGGCGATATCCCAGGCTGTTGCGACGGTGGATGTGGTGCTTTCTACGGGCGGCGTCTCGGTAGGAGATTACGATTATATTGAGAAAATATTGGGGGATTTGGGAGGAAAAGTTCACGTTAGTTCTGTGGCGATTAAGCCGGGGAAACCTTTAACGGTTGCTGGGTTTAAACGAGGTGAAAAAAATCAGGATTCGCCGAGTTTGAGTTCGGATTGTCTCTATTTTGGTTTGCCGGGAAATCCGGTTTCGGCTTTAGTCTGCTGTTGGCGTTTTGTTGTGCCTGCTTTGAGAAAGATGTCTGGGCTTGCCCCGGATGCTTGGGGGCCGGAGTTTGTCAAAGCTAGGTGTAATGCTGAATTGCGATCGCACGGTCGGCGCGAAACTTACATTTGGGGTAAACTACATTTAGTTGCCGGAGTCTGGGAATTTGAACCTGCTAGCGGCAGCCAAAATTCAGCCAATTTAATTAACCTCGCCAATACCACTGGTTTAGCAGTTTTGCCACCAACGGAAACCTGGGTTTGGCC
>Ga0335395_10003112_pt1 | contig 10302 bp, 7 predicted proteins | sample MAT02_FD_205744 | JGI IMG/M metagenome (GOLD analysis project Ga0335395, IMG submission 205744) | Freshwater microbial communities from Lake Fryxell liftoff mats and glacier meltwater in Antarctica - MAT-02 (spades assembly) (version 2) ...
GGCATCACTGGTGGCAGGCTGTGGATGCGGTGGATCAGTCGCCGGATGCTTGAGCAGCCGGTCTTCTCGCGCAGCGACTTCACTTGACTGCGCACGGTGGACTGCGCTACACCGTTTTCGCGAGCGATGTCCGATACCTCCAGCCCACGGCACAGCCCGATCATCACCGACTCTTCGCTGGGGCTCAGGCGCTGGGCGCGTGCGTACATGCGCACAGCGAGGTTGTCGCCGGCACTTTGCCGCGTCAGCAGAACCAACACGGTGGGCGAGTCGGTCTCCACGGGGTGAATCAGCGGAATGAAGACCACCGGCATGTCACCCCGGCCACCATCCAGAAACACCAACTTGCGCTGACCCCGGCAAGCATGTTCCAGGCCTTGCTCAATCTGCTCGCACAGCGCGGTGCTTCGGCCGGTAAGCCGGTTGTTCACCGAAGCCACCAAATGACCGGTGCGCAGTTCGTGGTGCGCCAAATGGTTGGTCTGCACGATCTCTCGCTGGGCGTTGATGACCAGGATCCCGTAGTCGATTTCGTCGATCACCCGCAGCAGCTGGTCCAGCCCAGTGTCCATCGTTTCAAAGCGTTGCTGGCTAGACTGAGCGCTCGTGCTCCATCCGGATTCGTTGGCTCGCCACATGTTCTGTTCCTCCATTGGTGTTGTATGCAGCAATGTAGAACGTTACTTGTGTGACAACCGGTAACCAGTTGCCATTCTGTTTGTGACGCAGTGCCAGTTTTTGCGAACGCAAGGCCTTGTTGGCCCAGCGTCTCAACCGCCCCTCAGCGCGTTGCGGCGGATCGCACCCAGCGTGCCCCGGGTGGTGATGACCTCGGCATCGAGCACGAGCTCGATCACCGTGCCCTGCACCGCTGCCAGCGCGCGGCGCAGCGCCGGCTCGAAATCGGCGGTCGCCCGTACCCGCTCGGATTGGTAGCCATAGGCTTGGGCCAGCGCACAGAAATCTGGGTTGGCGAGTGCCGAGCCGATCACGCGCGCCGGATACGCGCGCTCTTGGTGCATGCGGATGGTGCCAAAGCTGTTGTTGTTGACCAGCAGCACGATGGTTTTGGCGCCGTGTTGCGCAGCGGTGGCCAGCTCCTGGCCGTTCATCAAAAAGTCGCCGTCGCCGGTGATGGTGAACACAGTGCGCCCAGTGAGGATGGACGCGGCAATGCCCGCTGGCACGCCATAGCCCATGGCGCCGTTGGTGGGCGCGAGCTGGGTTTTGTGGCCGCGCGCCAAGCCGGTGTAGCGGTAAAAGCGGTGCAGCCAGCTCGCAAAATTGCCGGCGCCGTTGGTGAGCACCGCATCTGGCGGCAGCAGGGCTTGCAGGGTGTGCACGATGGCGGGCATATCGATCGGCCCGGGCAGCGCGATGCCGCCGTTGCGCGCATCCACGTTCGCCTCATAGTCGGCATGGGCGGCGGCGCTCCAGTCGGCCCACGGCACCTGGAGCGGCGCGCTCAGTGTTTCCAGGCTGCGCGCGGCTGCGTTCATGGTGGCGCAGATGGCAAGCGTGGGCTGGTAGACGCGGCCGAGCTCTTCAGCGCTGGCGTGGATGTGCACCAGCTTCTGCCTGGGCACCGGTGCCTCGATCAGCGTGTAACCGCTGGTGGTGGACTCGCCCAGCCGCGGGCCGATGGCCAGGATCAGATCGCTCTCGCGCACCCGTTGGGCCAGCGCTGGGTTGATGCCCAAACCGACATCACCGGCGTACAGCGGGTGGTGGTTGTCAAACGTGTCTTGGAAGCGAAAGGCGTTCGTCACCGGCAGCTGCCAGTTATCGGCAAAACGCTGCAGCGCGGCGGCGGCCTGGGGCGTCCAGCCGCCACCGCCAGCGATCACCAGCGGGCGCTCGGCGGCCAGCAGCAGCTCGCGCAACCGACGCAGCGAGCCCGGGTCGGGCCAACTCTGCACCGGCTCCAAGCGTGGCAGCGGCTCGGCATCCACCGCCTGGGTCAGCATGTCTTCGGGCAGCACCAACACAACCGGGCCAGGCCGTCCATTCATGGCGGTGGCAAAGGCACGGGCCACGTACTCGGGGATGCGGCGCGCGTCGTCGATGCGCTCCACCCGCTTGGCCATGCCGCGGGTGGCCGGGCCAAAGAAGGCTGCAAAGTCGACTTCCTGAAATGCCTCGCGGTCGCGCGCATCGCTGGCCACATCGCCCACGAACAACACCATGGGCGTGGAATCCTGGAACGCGGTGTGTACACCGATCGACGCGTTGGTCGCCCCCGGTCCCCGGGTGACAAAGCACACGCCGGGGCGCCCAGTGAGCTTGCCCTGGGCCTCGGCCATGAAAGCGGCGCCGCCCTCTTGCCGGTTGGTGATAAAGCGGATGCGCTCAGCGTGGACATGAAAGCCGTCGAGCACCGCCAGGAAACTCTCGCCCGGTACCCCAAAGGCATGGGTCACACCCTGGGCGATCAGACATTCAACCAGCAAGTGGCCAGCAATTTTTGCGTTCATGGTGTGCCTGACTTCATACAGCGGACGGAATGCGCCGACCAACGCCCACCGCCGCGTAAACCGATACCAACAGCACCAGCGCCGCCCCAGCCAGGGTGAGCGCGTACCAGCCGCGGTCCATGAGCTGGCCAAACACGATGGGCGACAGCGCAAAGCCGATGTCCAGGCCCGAGTACACCGTGCCATACACGCGGCCGGTCGCGCCTTTGGGCGTGGCCTTTTTGATCATCATGTCGCGGCTTGGCCCGCCAATCCCGACCGCAAAGCCAGTGGCGGACAGTGCCACCAAGGTGCCCTCGGCGCCCAGCCAACCGGTGGCGCAGACCAGCAGCAACAAGGCGCCAGCCGTCATCGCGTAAGCCACTATGCGGTCGCTGGAGATGCGGTGCTTCGGGCCATAGGCGGCCACAAACCCGCCCACGAGCATGCCGAGTGCGCCACACAGCATGTAAGCGCTGATGGTCAGCGTGGCCGTTTCCATGCTCACCCCATAGAGGTTTTTCAGAATCGAGGGTGCAAAGCTTTGCACCACGGCCAGCGTCATGGTGGAGAGCAGGAAGAACGCAAAACACCACCAGATCACCGGCAACTTCAAATAAGCCAGCTCCGAGTTTCTGGGGGCATTGGCGTCCCGCACCACCACCTCCGTACGCAATTTGTCGCGCTGCCAGAACAACACGCCCAACACCACCACGTACATCACTGCGGCCGCGAGGTAGGCGGTGCGCCAGTCGGCCAGGGCTGTGATGCCGACCAGAAACGCTGGCGCCAACGCCCAGCCCAGGTTGCCCGTGAGGCCGTGGGCGCTGAAGGCGTGGCCCAGGCGCGGCGCTGAGACGCGCTGGTTCAGGATGGTGAAGTCGGCCGGATGAAACGGTGCGTTGCCCAGGCCTGCAATAGCGGCCACCAGCAGCAGGCTGCTGTAACCGGTGGCCTGCGACGCCACCAGCGAGGCCAGCAGAAAGCAGCCGATGGCCGCAAAGAGCACTGGGCGCGCACCCAGCCGGTCGACCACAAAGCCTGAGAGCGCCTGGCCGGTGCCCGAGATGGCGAAGAACAGCGTCATGAGCAGCCCCACGTCGGAGTAGCTCAGGCCGAAATCGCGAATGAAGATGGGGAACAGCGGCGCCAGCAGCAAATGAGAGAAATGCGAGGTGCCGTGCGCCAGGCCGACGAGGCCGATCACGGCGGCGTCTTGCTTCAGTGGCACCGGGTTGGCGGCGGGAATAGCGTCTAACGTGGCGGTTGTCATAGGGGCGAGATGTTACGCCGCCGCTCGCCGCGCCAGCATCAACCGCGCGACACGCACAAGACCGGCGCACTTCATTTCGCGCAACCGCACCAGCGCGGGGAGGGTGCGCCTGCTTGGCGCACTAAAACGGCGAATTGGGTATGTCAAGGGCCTGTCACACCGGCTCGGTACGCTGGCTTGCATCTTGCAATGCATCCAAGCCGGTCACCGCCATCAGCGGCAACCGCGCCAACCTGGAGACCGCCCCCATGACCTCACGCCCCACCCGCTTGAGCAAAACCGCCAAAGCCTGGGCCATGCTTGCCCAGCACACGCCCCTCAAGCGCTCGGTCCGCGCCGTGCTGTTGCTGACCAACGGCCAGCGCAGCGAGCAAGAACTGTCCATGCTGCTGGGCACCGATGTCTCAAACCTGGTGCACGACCTGTGGTTGCAAGGCTATTTGCAGCCCGCAGCGCAAAATCTGTTTGACGATGGCTGGGAAGACGCGCGTGAAAGTTGGAACATACAGCCGTCTGCCCCTCCCCAGCCGACTGGGCTTAGAGCCAGCGTTTGAGCAGGCCCATCACCCGGTCGAACTTGGCGCCGTACGGTGGGTAAAACAGATCGCCCATCGCAAAGCGCGACTGCACCAACACCGGCTTTTGCTGGGTAAATCGCAAGAAACCCGCCTCACCGTGGTAGGCGCCCCAGCCGCTCTCACCCACACCGCCAAACGGCAGGTTTTCGTGGGCGATGTGCATCAGTGTGTCGTTCACCGTCACCCCGCCGCTCACCGTGCGCTGCAACACGCGGTCGCGCGCAGCGGTGTTGCTGCCAAACCAGTACAGCGCCAGCGGCCGGGGTCGCTCGTTGATATAGGCCACCGCGTCGTCGGGCGTCTCGAAGCTGAGCACCGGCAGCACCGGACCGAAGATTTCCTCGGACATCAGGCGCGAGTCGGCTGGCGCATCGAACACCAGCGAGGGCGCCATCTGGCGACTCGGTGACGCAGCGCCCTGCCCCAGCGTGACCACGCGAGCGCCCTGGGCCTGAGCCTCGCTCACCAGGGACTGCAACCGCGACAGGTGGCGATCGGTGAGGATGGCGGCGTAATCGGGGTTGCCGGCGATGGTGGGAAACAGGCGCGCCACGGCGGCGCCGTAGGCCTGTTCGAACGCCGCTTCCATGCCGCGCGGCAGCATCACGTAATCGGGTGCGATGCAGGTTTGCCCAGCGTTGAGCAGTTTGCCGTGCGCGATCTTGAGCGCCGCGTCGGCCAGGTTGACCGAGGCATCGAGAATGCAGGGCGACTTGCCGCCCAGCTCCAGCGTGGTTGGCGTGAGGTTGGCCGCAGCAGCGGCCGCCACCTTGCGCCCCACTGCGGTGGAGCCGGTGAACAACAGATGGTCAAACGGCAGGCTGGCGAATTCGTGCGCCACATCGGCGCCGCCCTGCACCACACACAGCTCATCAGCGGCAAACGCCTGGTGCAGCAATTGGGCCAGCAAGGCCGAGCTGTGCGGCGTGAGCTCGCTGGGCTTGATCATCACCCGGTTGCCCGCCGCCAAAGCGGTCACGGCTGGGCCCAGCGTGAGCTGCAGCGGGTAGTTCCAAGGCCCAATGACGCCGATCACGCCCAGCGGCTGGCGCTGGATGTGGGCGCTGGCCGGCTGCAGGTACAGCGGCGTGCCCACGCGCCGTGGCTTGGTCCAGGCGACCAGGTGTTTCTCCAGATCACCAATCAGCGCGCGCAGCACCAGGAAATCAGCCACTTCAGTGAGCTGCGGCGAGCGCACGCCGAAGTCCGCCTGTACCGCCTCGGCCAACGCCACACTGTGTTGGTCAATCAGCTGACGCATGCGACGCATACGGTCGCGTCGCAGTGACAGCGGCACCTCAATCTGCTGGCGGCTGGCGTGAAATTGGGCGTCAAACAGAGCGCGCATGGGAATGTCGGGGGGCAATTGGGTCATGGTGAGCATGATAGACAAATTGGCGCTGAAACAGCAGACCCAAAGCGCCAGTGGCTCGGCTCCCTTGGAGCCACACGCCATCTCATACGCTCACATGGCGCTCAAAGGGCGCTCAGCATCAGGCTTCGACCGGTGAGGCGGGTGCAGCCGCTTCTTCACCCACCGCCTTGAGCGCGGCATTGACCACCGCCCGCGTGACCACCAAGCGCAACCAGCGCTTGTGTACCAGTTTTTCGCAGCTGCGCAGTGTCATCGAATGCACGCGACCGCCATGACTGGTGAACATGAACAGGGTGGCGCGGTTGCTGGCCCAGACCAACTCGGCACGGATCCAGGCCCCTTTGGAGAATAAGTCGACCCGGACACCCTGGCGCAGCTGCCCGATCACTGCCGCCACCGCTGCCTCAGCGAGTTTGCTCTCCTGCGTCGGCGCCTGTGGCGGCGCAGCCTGGACCGCCAGCGACTCGACAGGCGCCTCAACCCGTTCCTCCGGCAATGCCACTGTGTTGTCAAACCCAGCCCCGGCCAGCTCCTGCGCCGTCAACCAGGGTTGTTCGGCAGGTACCGGCCGCGCGCCGTTGCCCATCACCCGTTTGATGGGTTCAACCAAGTCGTCCTCGGTGGGCGCCAGCAATGCGGGCCCAGAATGAGTGGCGTCGCTCTGGGCACGGGTGCGGCGCAAATTGAGCAGCGGCTGGTGCAGCCGGATCAGAGCGTCAAAAAAACGCTGGGTTTCTTCAGTTCGTTTGCCCACCATCGCCAGCCCGGCATGCAGCGTGCGCAGCAGGCCAGGCAGCGCCTGGAACACCTGCTTGGGCTGGCGCAGAATTTCAGGCCGCACGCTCCACAGCAGCGTGCCCACTGCCGCGCGGTAGCCCGCAGGGTCGGGATCGGTCTTGTCGGTCTGGCGCAGCTGAGCCGAGGCAATCACAAGCGACCACGAGCCGTACAAAAAATCCAGCACCGTCTCGGGCGCGTTGAATATATCAGGCCGCAGGCTGATCTCCCAGGCCACTTGATCTGCCAGCTCTTGACGGTCTTGGGCAAACCGCAGTGCCTGCAGCTGCCCGTCGTGCGCAGCTTGCTCGGCCCCGTCTTCCGCTTGCCAGCGCGCGGACAAACCTTCCAGCGCCTGCGCAAATGGCGCGGCATCGGGGGTATCGGCGGCATTGAGCTGGTTAACCGCTTCGCGAACGGGCTCAGCGAAGGCAGCGAAATCGTCGGAAAATTCGTCGTTGAAACGGAAACTGCGCTGGGCGACCTGCTCCACGAAGCGGCGTGCCGGGTGGTTCGCCTCCCCAAAATAGCGCGGCTCAGCCAATGCCAGCCGCAACAAGGCCGGCTCCAGTGCCACCACTGCTTCGCGCACCGGCGCAAGCAGCAGCGGGTCTCGGGCCACTTGGCTGACCAGCTTGCGCACCAAATCCAGCCCGACCACCTGCGAGACCTGCTGCGCCTGCTGCTTGAGCCCCAACAACACCCGGGTGCGCTCATGGGCTTGCCCGTAGGCACCCCAGCGGTCGGCGCGCAACGGCGAATCGATACCGATTTCACGCACCGGACGGTCCACCGCTGGCATGTCTTGGTAGCGCACCTGATCACGCACCAAGGCCTCGTCATCGGGCGCTTCCTGATCGGCTCTCGCACCCACCTGTGCCAGCGCTTGGTCGACCTGCTCATAGAAGCTGGGGTCTAGCGGAGCGTCGAACCCAGCGGAGCGGCTGTGCAAAAACGCCTGATAAACCGTGCCACCCAGTGGCGAGCGTGCCTGCCCCAGCGCCTGCATGCTGATTTGAGCACTTGGCCTGGTTTTCGAGCCCACTCCTGAACCCGTGCCAGACCTTGATGCGGGTGCGCCCCAGCCGCTGCCGATCTGGTCCATCTCGATCGGGGCAAAGCCGGAGCCGCCGCGTCCGGGTTCGGCGTCTTCCACCAGCCGAATGCGGTAGCTCGCTTCCTGCACGTTGGCGCGCTGCAGCAGCACAGCGATTTGCTCGTAGAGCTGCGCCAGCTCCCGACCCAGTGTGGGTGCGATATGCTGTAGCCACAGACTGCGCACCGCCGCATCGGGTTCGAGCTCGACCACCAGATCGCGCAGCTCGCGCACAAAAACAGAGGGCCGCAGCGGATTTTTTTCAACCTGCACCGAGTTCAAGCCGATCAGCGAGCTCATGCGCGCGTCCAGCACTGGCAGCACCTGCTCGACCATGGGCAGCAGATTTTGCAGCAGCCGAACCGCCTCCAGCGACTCGCTCACCGCCGAGTCGTCGACCAACTGCAGCATGGAGGAATCCGACATGCCAACGAAGCGGGTCATCCCCTGCTCCTCGTCGGCTTGCGTCATGGCTTCGCGCAGGCGACGGGGATAGGTGCGGGTCAGCGCGCTGCGGTTTTGCGTCAGGCTCCAGGCCGCTTGGGCCAGACGCTGACGCTGCACAACGCTTTGGCTCGCGTTTTCGGCGCTCTGGATGGCGACCACCGCCGCGTCAATACAGCGCTGCAACAGCGCGGGCGCGCACCGCTCCACCTCTAGGGTGCATTGATCAAGCAAAGGCGAGCGCTCTGACATCATCGGCAAGGGGTTGGGCAGTGCAATTTGTCGCGGAATACCGAGCTTAACGCGCCCGGCGCCACGGCGGGTCTGACATCCCTCGCCGAGGCGACAGGACATCTGACATCGACCATCGGCGGTGGTGAGCCGGTGCGCAGCGGGCGAAGCTGACGCTGTGGCTCCGGCGAGCCAGATGTTCGTCACGCCGCTCAGGCTGCGTCGAGCGCGTCAAACTGAAACGGTAGCGCTTCGCGCAAGTTGAGGCGGCGGGCCAGTTCGGGCGCTGGCGCCTGCGCCGGCTCCCTGGGCTCCCTCTTGCGCAGCCCCCTCCACCGCAAACACGGCCTTTGGCGACCATGAACGAAGGCTGAGTTCATTCAGCGCCCTCCAGACCTGCTTGTTCAATTGCGGTTAGCGCTGCGGGTTTTGTGCGAGGCATGTCCCTCCTTCCTCGCCGCCCCCCAGCAGATCTATCGAGACAACCATTGTTATGACGCAGGCGAAGGGGCAGGTAGTCGGAAATCAGAGGTTGCTGTATTTTTTGGTTCCGGCGCCGAGCAAGCGCGCTGCGAAGGTGTTCCCTCCCTTGAAGACCGGGGAGCCATCGAAGGAAATATCAAGGCCCTTGGCGGTCCGCACAATCCATGGCGTCTTTTCGCTGCCTGCTGGGGAAGTCATGCCGGAGAGCTGGACGTCGAGGCTGTCGCCGTCGATGGCGATGGTCCCTATCACGTAGGTGTAGACGTTTTTTGCCGCCTTTCCATCCGGGAAACTGTAGGCGCATTCGACGGTCTGGCCTGCGTGCTCCACCTGCATCACCGGATGCAGGGAGGCGACCGACACAGCCCCATTGGTCACGGCGCTGTAAACCGAGAAAACCAGAGCGACGGGGCCACCGGCGCGCTGGGCTATCTGTGGATCCACCTCAATGATCTCGGTGCCAGGCGCGTCTCGGGAAACCTCACGCACATCGCCGAGGTGCCGAGCGAACGGCGATTGCGTCAGAGACCCAGGGTGCGATGCGGCAAGCCAATGCATCGACCCGTTGGGCATCAAGATGCCTGCGCGCAAGTCCAGATCGTCGTTGTTGTCTCGTCCATCCCCGTTGTCGACCCATGTGGCGGTCACGCGGATGGGGCCGCTGCTGGCCTTGCGGAGGGAGATCTTGGAGGATGCCCCACTTTTGGTCAGCACAACCTTGGTCAGCGACACGGGTGCCCTGGGTGCCACAGGTACAGGGGGCGGAGAACTTTCCTCCTTGGCGAGATCCACACCAAGATGGGTGGCGAGGGCGGCCAACCCACCTTTGAAGCCTTGGCCAACGATGCGCAGCTTCCAGTCCGTCCCTCGCCGGTAGATCTCCGCGAGGATGAGCGCTGTTTCGTCCATACCCGGGCAGGGAATATGCCCTTGCACACCCCCAGCGTCGATATTGACGCCGACCAAGCGGCTGAAGGTGGCTTTGTTCTCATGGATCGTGGCGGTGATCACAATTTTGTCGACCGAGGGTGGCAGCCGCGCGGTATCGATCGCAAACAGAGCGCCTGTAGCGTCGGTAGAACGTTGGACCACCGCGCTGTTTTCGACCGAGGGCTGGCCATAAAAGCACATGTCTGCGTCCGACCGCACCCGTCCGTTGGGGCCGACGAGGAAAGCCGACACATCGATGTCGGCGCCGACCAACCCGCCGTGACGCACACCCAGCGTGAAGGTTGTTTGGGGGAGAGCGGCGTTGGCGCCAGGGGCGAGCAAAGTCATGGTGTTTGGGTTCCTGGTGATGCGCGGTGGCGACAGAAAACACCGCCCTTACTGATTCAAAACACTTCAACAACAAGACGTTTTTTCGCGTCTGATGCGTCAAGGCATTTCTGAAACTGCTCCAGTATCTTTGACTACTCCCCGGCCTGAAGGCCGAGGATTCTGGTCCTCGGTTCTCATGCTGGGATTCCTTCTGCAAGACGCGCTAGCCCGCGCGCAGCTATGTTCCGAGCGGCGTTGACATCGCGGTCGTGTACCGCTCCGCAACTGCAAGTCCATTGCCTTATTTGCAAGCCATTTAAGCCTTTCGGCCC
>Ga0335395_10003113_pt1 | contig 10299 bp, 10 predicted proteins | sample MAT02_FD_205744 | JGI IMG/M metagenome (GOLD analysis project Ga0335395, IMG submission 205744) | Freshwater microbial communities from Lake Fryxell liftoff mats and glacier meltwater in Antarctica - MAT-02 (spades assembly) (version 2) ...
AAATTTTGATGTGCCGGTTAATGTACTGGATATATCTAAAGCAATCGCTGAAATCGGCTACCAGCCAACCATTGACTTATCTGAAGGAATATCCAGAACCTGGCAATGGATTAATGAATAGGCTGTATTACAAGTGTCTCAAACTCCTATTGAATACAGGATTTCATGAACAAAGAATGCAAGATCAAAACTTAAACTGACTTGTCTTTTTCCGATTCTGTTATTCTGCTAATTTCTTTTTGCAAAAGAATTACGGACTACTTTCTAAGGGTTTCCACCATTGGCTCTGTCAAAAATGAATCACAGCAAAGACATCAGCAACCAAGGAAAGCGCTCTGCCTATTTTTTCGACAGATATTGTAGGTTCCTGTTACCAAACATTTTATCAACCCAATTCTTTAACCGAACATTGGTTGTTTTTACTTTTTGATAAATTGGAAGGGCCGATGTATCATAATCCTTCATTTTACTTAAAATTGTTTCATAGCTCCATCCCGCAAAATAAGCTTCAATAAAAAAGTCATGTATGCGGTTTGTCCAGATATCTTTGGTTGACCAGTAATGAGCAATTTCGGTTTTGGCCTCCACCAACCCATACATCGTTTCCAGCGCAAGGGAGAGGGAATATTGTTCAATAAAATAACGGCTGACATCTTGCCTGCACATTTCATCGCAGATGGTCAATGCCAATTTGCAGTCTGCTCCGTTTTGGTTATTGGGTGTACCTACCACTCCCGCATTCCACATGTGGCCGGTTGGTTGCATCAGCAGATTGCCAAACGTTTTGCCGGCTATTTGCCGCCACATATTTCTTTGGGTTTTGGTTGTTTTGGCAGATAGCGCTCCTTCATCTTCGTGCATGAAAGCCTTATCATTTACAAGACTATTGTTTAATACCGATAAGTCGCTGTATAAAAAAGTGTCACAATCCAAATAAACCACCGGTTCGTTCGGATAAAGCATGCAAACTTTTTCAAGTGCCTTAATCTTTATCCGCCAAAAAAACCGGTGCTCGCCTTTCCATTCCGTTAAATCATCTTCGGTTACTTTAATGAGGTGAACATGGGAACTTAAATGATTGTAGAATGCTTCGTTATCAGTAACAATATTGATAGAATTTACAAACTGTTTCTGTCTGAGAAATGAATAGATTGAGAAAGCGGTTTGCAAATGTATTTTGGCATTGGGACCAAAAGCCATGTAGAGTAAATTCATAGTTTGTCTTCAAATAACCCAATCGTTACGTAAGCTTGTTTCAATTGGTGGTGATACATGTATAAATTATGTAACCGTTCTGCAAGAAAACCTTCAACCCTTGACTGGTACCCTTCTTTTGGAACAACTATTCTAAGCTTAACCTCTGTTAAAACAGTCATTAAGAAATACATATACTCATCCCAAATATTCCATCGGGCAATCATCATGCTGTGATATGACATGCGTGTTAATTTACCATAACTTTCAATACTTCCTGCAAAATCAGGAAACTTTTCTATCACTACTTCCATTGCAACATCATAATGCTCTTTAATGTGCAAATTAGTATACGCATCTTTAATACCATACACAATACCATTTTCCTTATTTGCCCAAGCCGGTTTCTGTACAATTACATCATTTTGCACTAAAAGATTTTGCAAGTGCAGATACAAAGCCGGGCTGAGGGCTTTATCCAATACTTCCTGTGACGTTCTAAAACTATAGCGGCTCCTTTTCTTGAAAATTAATTTGTATTTGTCTTGTATAAAATATCGACGGTACTGGCACAATCCCCATGCATCAAACCTCGATCGGTCTGCGTTTTTCAACACCCAATATGCAACAGTAATTTCATTATAAGTGGAGCCTAAGTGAGAAATATTTTCACCGGTGTTGTCTCCCAGCATATCTAATCGAATGGCTGCATCGATAGCTCCGCTTTGAATAGGTGTTACATAATCCGCCTTTGGTAATATTGGGAATGCCTTATGATAGGCGCTAAATAATTGTATCTTTGGCAACATCAAACGAAATTAATGTAAATAAATCTTTTTCCAAATAGTTCGCCACTGCATCGCTTTTGAGAATAGAAAAAATAATATTTATGTCTTACATTTTGTCATTAGGACATTCAATAAATATCATCGAACATATTTTAATTGTGTCTAAAAGATACCACATTCATCTTACCAAAATGTTTTAATGAACCAGATTTCAGTAGTCATCATTGCAAAAAACGAAGCATCAAATATTCGTGATTGTATTTTTAGTGCCTTACAGGTTAGCAATGATATAATAGTGGCTGACAGTGGTAGCGAAGACTCAACACAAGGGCTTGCTATAAAAGCAGGGGCAAGGCTGTTGCAAGTGGAATGGAAAGGTTATGGGCAAACTAGAAATGAAGCTGCAGAATTTGCAATCAATGAATGGATTTTAGCATTGGATGCAGATGAACGGCTTACATCGGAACTGGCAACTTCTATAAATAATTTATCACTCACAAATAATAATATTCTTTACGGATTTAAAATAAAAAGTTTTTTAGGATTAAAGAAAATAAATTTTGGTGAGTGGGGAAGACAGCGGATATATAGGTTTTATAACAGGCAGCAGGCCGCCTGGGATTCAACGTTGGTACACGAGAAGATAACCGGCGAAAATATTTACAGAAAAATTATTTCGGGCGATTTATTGCATTATACCATGAAGGATATGGAAGAATTTGATTCCAAAACAATTTTGTATGCAAACCTAAGTGCTAAAAAATATGCAGCCCTCGGTAAAAAAGCCTCCTGGATCAAGCGCTTTATTTCCCCGGCTTTTAGTTTCTTTCAAAACTATATTTTCCGGTTGGGTTTTTTAGATGGTAAAGAAGGCCTGATCATAGCTTATACTTCCGCAAAATATGTTTTTTTAAAATACGAATTTCTTCATTTACTGTTGCAGAAAAAGCAGCAATAGACTGGCGAACCGCTTATTAAAAGAACCAATTCCTTAACGGATGATTTTGTAATTGGTAAAAGAGAAAATCCTCGTTCCGGTTAGCTTTTCAACATAATACAATAGCCTGTTTTTAAAGGAAAACCGTTTTTGGGTGGTGTCCAGTTTGTAGTTCCAGTTCTTTGCAGCAATTCGATTTTGCCAAACTTTTGGATGTACTCCTTTAAATAATTCAAGACTATCAAAGTCTTCGAAATTATGCGTTAATTCAGCCGGATTTATATTTACCAATTCATCTCCGGAGTGCCATACATCTCTCACGTGTATATTTTTAGCAAGGATCGTCTCCGGACTTCTTACCCAGCCATAATGATAGATAAATGCATCCACCTGTTTTACATTCAGTTTTCGATTACCAACCCGAAAGCCCTGTGCATCTTTAAAACTCCGTATTATTTTATCATTCCTGATAATACGCACTTCCTTCGAATACCATTTGCGGCTATCACCCACATAGTCGTAGGTGCCATAAAAATGAAGATAATTAAATAGCAAGCCTTCCACTTTCAGATCATCCTTATACTGTTGGCAAGCCTGTAAAATGGATGTACAATATTGTTCATGTACGGCCTCATCTGCCTGGATGTAAAAAGCCCAGTCCACATCCGGACTTATTAAATCAAATGCCTTGTTGGTTTCAGCAGCCAACACACTTCCGTTGGTATAGGTTGTGGTATCCCAAACAGAGCGATGTATTTTTATTTTATCGCTTTTAATACTTTTAATCAGTTGTTCTGTTTCATCCTTACCATCTCCAATTAGCACAATCATTTCATCAACCATCGGCAGGATAGATGCAATGGCTTCTGCCACCGGGTAATCATTGAGCACTGCATTTTTAATAATGGTAAAACCAGCGATTTTCATGAAGTAATATTTACAGTCAAAGAACCGACAATTTTTTGAAAGAAGATGCTCAACCTGTTTAAAAGGTTATCAGCCAATAAAAATATCAACACCTTTATAATCTTTTAGCGTTTGATAGCCTTACGCCCTATTTGTAATCTTGTCGTTTGTAGTGAACTTGTACGATATTTGCCGGTTCGGTCACTTCAATATTTTACTTCTACTAAATTTTACGAATGAAAATTTTATTACAATATTTAAAGCCTTATAAATGGCTGGTTATTTTAACGCTTGCACTGGCTGCCATCAATATTGGTTTCTCTTTGATTGACCCTATTTTACTCGGCAAGATGGTTAACCTGGCCAATGAGCACCAATCTGTTCCGGCACCCGGAAAATTCGATTGGTCGCATTTTTTTTGGCAATATGAATGGATCGATAGAAAAGGTAGTTCTTACCTGCAAATAGGTGTTTTCTATCTTTTGCTCTTCTCCATTACGGTTGCCATGATTAGCCGGATTGCAAAAAACTTTCAGGATTATTTCTTAAATGTGGTGATTCAAAAATTTGGTGCCAGCGTGTTTACAGATGGTTTGCAACATGCCATGAAGCTGCCTTATCAGCAGTTTGAAGACCAGCGCAGTGGCGAAACATTGTCGGTGTTAACAAAAGTAAGAGGTGATGTAGAAAAATTCATGATCAGCTTCATCAATATCCTTTTCGGGATACTGGTAGGCGTTGTATTTGTATTTGTGTATGCAAGCATGTTCATCAACTGGCGTGTGCCGGTGGCCTACCTGGTAGGAATTGTAGTACTTACTACCATCACAAATCTGTTGAGTAAGAAAGTTAAAATAATTCAAAAAAATATTGTAGGTCAAACCACTGCTTTGGCAGGCTCCACCACAGAATCGTTGCGTAATATAGAACTGGTTAAAAGTTTGGGACTTACCAAACAGGAAGTAGACAGGCTCAATAAAAATACCTACAAAATATTAGGGCTTGAATTAACCAAAGTAAAACGGATCCGCAGCATCAGCTTTATACAAGGTACACTGGTAAACACGTTGCGACAAGTAATTCTGTTTATTTTAATGTGGCTGATTTTTCGGGAAGAAATGGATGCCGGACAGTTGGTAACCATGCAGGTTTTTTCGTTTTTTATTTTTGGACCACTACAGGAAATTGGTAATATCCTGCTCTCGTACCGGGAAGCGGAAGCATCGCTGAATAATTTTAGCAACCTGATGCAAAAAGCGCCTGAAACTGAACCTGCTAACCCTACCCCACTTGGCAGTATAAAAACATTGTCCTTTAACCATGTAGGCTTCAAACACCAAACAGCAGCACACAAAGCCATTGATGATATTAGCTTTGATGTAAAAGTGGGTGAAACCATTGCCTTTGTAGGACCATCGGGCAGTGGCAAATCAACACTGATGAAATTACTGGTTGGGCTTTACCGTCCACAGGAAGGAAATATATTTTACAACAACCTGGATGAAAATACCATTCACTTTGATGATCTGAGAAAGCAGATAGGTTTTGTAACACAGGACACCAATTTGTTTAGTGGTACCATTAAAGAAAACCTGATGTTTGTAAATCCGGCTGCTACCGAGGAGCAGTTGAATGATGTATTGCAGAAAGCGAGTTGCACCAATCTAGTCAGCCGTGCCGAAAAGGGGCTTGATACCATGATTGGTGAAGGTGGTTTAAAATTAAGTGGTGGCGAAAAACAGCGGCTGTCAATTGCACGTGCGTTGCTTAGAAAACCACACCTGTTGATTTTTGATGAAGCCACCTCGGCCTTAGATTCACTTACAGAAGAAGAAATCACTAATACGATTAAAGATATTTCTTCTGAAAAAGAACAAATTTCTATTTTGATTGCCCACCGGTTGAGCACCATCATGCATGCCGACAGGATTTATGTTTTAGAAAAAGGCATTGTAGTTGAAACCGGTACACATGAAAAATTACTGGAAGAAAAAGGATTGTATTATGCCATGTGGCGGCAGCAGATTGGTGAACGAAAGAAGATGCAGCCGATAGCTGGCTAGGATTAATGATCACTATTTCTAAAAAATATGTTTTATTTACAGCGTTGACTTTTAACCAAAGTCAACGCTGTAAATTTTGGGCAGATATGTACATTTTTGTAACCCAATAAATCTTCAGTCCAATACAAATCCGACTAAAAAATAGGACACGGGGGCGTACTAAAAATTGTTAAAAGATTTGCAAACCTTTTGACAAGACTTTAGCAATGCGTAATACTCTTCTGTGTGGTTGGCAACCCGAAGCATCTTTTGAACGAACAATTTAAAATACTTGCAACACCAAACATCCGGGAACCTATCCGCCCTTTTAACTAACTTTGCAACTATGGAAAGTAAAAAACCCAAACCCGGTTACCTATGGAGTATATTTACGAGTAGATGCCCAAGATGCAGACGTGGCCCAATGTTTAAACACCCCAACCCTTATAAAAAAATTAAGCTATCCCATATTTTCGACATGCATGATAATTGCCCTGAATGTGGGCAAAAGTATGATCTGGAGAATGGATTCTGGTATGGGACAGGGTATGTGAGTTATGCCCTCGCCGTTGCCATATCTGTGGCTACTTTTGTTGCATGGATGGTGTTGATCGGTGTTTCTACCGATGACAACCGGGTATTTTACTGGCTGATATTCAATGGTGTTTTCCTGGTAATATTACAACCGTGGATGATGCGGCTTAGCAGGGTTATTTATTTATACTTTTTTGTAAGCTATGACGAAAATTATAAACAAACCAAGCCGGTAGAATTTGACCACAAGCAATAATGAATGAGTAATGAATAATGGGTGATGAATACCTATCGTTCACGCATTCACTCATCCACTCCTTATTCATCAATAATCATTCATCAATCCTCCTTTTTAAAAATATCTTTAAAAATATTTCCGCCTGATAATTCTTCGATATCACTTAATTGCAATTCGAGTGCCCTGGTGCTTTTGTTGATCTCCACCAGTGATAAAAATATTGAGACCAACAGCGTTAATAAACTAAACGCAAAAACCCAATGTGCCAGTACAGTCAGGTTTCGAAATATCAGGTACATACAAATAACGCAACAAAGGAAACTTAAAGCTCCGAAACTCTGCATATAGCGGATGAGATTTAAACGGGAGCGGATATTCTTTATCTGGTTCAATATATTTTTTTTCTTTTCGCCACGGGTATATTCGCTGTGTAGCTTACGGATCAAGGTAGCTAGCGATAAAAACCGATTGGTATAAGCCAGCATCAATAATGTAATGGCTGGAAAAAGAAGGGCCGGGGTGTTGATGGATAGTTCTAACATTTATTAAAATTACAACACGGTATTTGTAGTTGTATCAAAAGAATTGATCAATCAGCCCTGTTAAAGATTCTGGCAACTGGTAGCGCCTTGCAGCACAGGTCGTTCAATCTTACAAATAAAAATATTTTCTGGTTGAAACAAACTTTGAGTGCATTTCAAATTGTTACTGATAGTTTCGTCTGGTAATAACAACGGCCGAGCCTGAGCCGTGGTTGGTGGCTCCATCAAACACTTGTAGCTGCGACAATTGGAAAGAGATCCCTATGATTGCTTTTAAAATGGTACCAAAGACGTTTGTAGATTTTTACCTGCTGATCGTTTCTCTAACCATTTTGATGCCTTTTGCGATAGCCATGCACTACCTGCTCCAAGAACGGCGCCTGCAAATACATCTGTTGGATAGTGTACGCCCTGGTACATACGGGCATATCCCGCAGAAACTGCGTATAAGCTGGCAGGTACAATTACATACCATTTTGGAAATAGTACACACAGATAAGTGGAAGTATAAAAGGCCGATGAAGTATGACCAGACGGCATAGCATATCCATCCGCTTCAACCCGCTTCACAATAAAAGGATGGGTAAGGTAAGGCCTGTCCCGTTTGATGATTCTTTTCATTCCCTGGGTAATAATCGTTGATCCGATAAAACCTGCCATCATAAAGGCTCCCTCCTTTTGAAGTTTTTTATCGTGCTTTAACAAGCCTGCTACAAAAATACCTGTGGGTGCAGCAAGGCTGTAAATCTTTACAGTATTGCTGACAGTTTTGGAGTAATCATCTTTAAAATCACTCCCCGCCTGATTGATTGATTTCAACAAATTAACATCAAAGTTTTGGGTATATCCCAAAAATGGCATCAACGAAAACAAGCAGGCAATTACAAGTACTTTAAATTGGTTCATTCTCATCAAAACATTATTATTTAGGATTGCAAGTTAACGGCTTCAGTATGTAAAGCGAAAAATCCTTTATACGCTGAAAATAGCAGCAATTGAAACTTTGGTTACAATACCTTTTTACATTCAGAACTCCATGCCTCGTATCCGTTTTTAGGCTATTATTTTATTTTACCCGTAAATTGAAAGTGCGTAATTTCCGTTTATGAAGTTAATGCTCCCACTTTTTCGTACCGATACAAAGTTGATATCTGATACTTTGGCTGTTTATGAGAAGGAAGATCTTGTTCAGTACATTGTTAACGGGCTTCCGGTTTATTCCCATAGTACGGAAGCTTTGAATGCCTTCCGCTACATTACCAGTAATTTCATTCACCAGGGTCTTTGCCGCAAAATTGACATGCAATGTTGTTTTCATTTGAGTAAGGATAGCGTTCAGCGTACTCACAACAAGCTCATCACCAAGGGTATTGATGCTTTTTTTGGAGAGGATGGCCGAAAGGGGAAGGCCTATAAGATCACGGGTACTAAACAAGAAAATATTCAGCAGAAGCTCAGCAAGGGCCAAAGAGTCAACAGCACGGCCAAAGAGTAGGTTGTGGCTGAGTCAGCCATCCGTTATAGCATAAAACCGAATTTAGCTTCCGTAAGCCCGGTTGTGTCTGCAAGCGGCCCCAACGACCGCACTAAACCTGGCATCACATCGCCTCTGGGCATAGCGACCACCCGTTATGTGGACTGTATTCCTAATTTTGTTTTACGGTGTCAATTATCCTTTTATTTTGTACAACAAAAAATGTGAAAATGCAAATAATAGGAAATGACTTTAGCTTATTTATATTTTCCAATCGACACCACTTCCTCACAAAAATTATACTCCTGCAAGTCGTTGCTGCTAATGATGACCAGTTTGTTTTGGGTATTACTGGCAATTAGCTGTTGATACAAGACAATACCATCCGCATCCAAATTGGTAGTTGGTTCATCCAGTAGTAAAATGGGCGTATCGCTAAAGAATGCCTGCGCCAGTTTTAGGCGCTGTTTCATCCCGCTACTGTAGTATCGTATTTGTTTGTTGGCTGCTTTTTCGAGGCTGATCCTATCAAGAATTTCATCCCTGGATGCAATCAGCGATTTAAACTGGTGGTGGAAACTAAGAAACTCATTCGCTGTCATTTCTTCAATCAATTCCAGGTAAGGAGCAGCTACTGAGACATACTTAAAGCATTTTTCTTCTGCTATCAATTTACCTCCAACTGTCAACTGCACCGATCCTTCGTTGTGGGTGAGCGAGCCTGCTATTACCTGCAATAAGGTAGATTTTCCTGAGCCATTGGGTCCGGTAATGGCATATTTTTTCCCAGCTAAAAATTCATAGTCGAAGTGGCGGAATATCCATTCCCTGTTGTATCGTTTACCGGTATTGGTTAGCTTGAGTTGCATTTAAATTTCCATCGCTACCTTTCCACATGAAAGGCACCTGGTCGGGTAATAGTTATGTTTTAGTAATATTATAAGTGCAATGGCTTTTTATTTTAAACTAAAAATAAAACGGGATTAATTACTCATCATCCATACTTCCTTTTGTAAAACGTTTGATGATGCCACGGCCGCTTTCTCTTATAAACGTTACAATTTCGTCTCTCTCATCAGTCGCCGGTAATTCTTCTTCAATGTAATTTAAGGCTTGCGAAGTATTCATTGCTTTATTGTAAATGATCCGGTAAATGTCCAAAATCAGGTTGATGCTATCCAATGAAAATCCACGGCGCTTTAACCCGACTGAGTTAACCCCTGCATAACTAAGCGGGGTTCTGCCGGCTTTAATATAAGGCGGCACATCTTTACTTACCAGACTACCTCCACTTACAAATGCATGCTGACCAATTTGTACAAACTGGTGAATGGCGCACATTCCACCCAGTATCGAAAAATCGCCCACTTTCACATGGCCGGCCATCTGGGTATTATTGCTCATGATGCAACTATTGCCCACTTCACAGTCATGTGCAATATGACAATAAGCCATGATCAAACAATTGTTTCCCACCTTGGTGGTCCAACGATCTTTACTGCCGCGGTTAATGGTTACAAATTCACGAATGGTGGTATTATCGCCAATTTGCACGGTTGTTACTTCATTATCAAATTTAAGATCTTGAGGAATAGCGGCAATTACAGCTCCAGGAAAAATACGGCAATTCTTACCGATTCTTGC
>Ga0335395_10003117_pt1 | contig 10295 bp, 4 predicted proteins | sample MAT02_FD_205744 | JGI IMG/M metagenome (GOLD analysis project Ga0335395, IMG submission 205744) | Freshwater microbial communities from Lake Fryxell liftoff mats and glacier meltwater in Antarctica - MAT-02 (spades assembly) (version 2) ...
GGCTTTTGAGAAGCTGGAACGGTGGGATGAGTCGATCGCTGCTTACCGCTGTGCTGTCGAAATTCAGCCGGATTTGCCGTGGATTTCGCAAAAGTTGGCTGATGCTTTGAGGATGCGATCGCAGTGGGATTTGCAGGAGGCGATGCGTCTGTACCGGCGGGCGATTCAGGAAAATGCTGATGATTTGCAGTTGTATCACAAGGCGCTGGAGATTGCACCCAATGATGCTGACCTTTATGTGGGGTTGGCTGATGCTTTGGTGCGACAGAATTGGCCTGATGGGGCGATCGTCTTTTATCAGATGGCGTTGCAGGTGCGGCCAGACTGTGTGAGTGCTAATCTGGGGTTGCGTAAGGTATTGGAGCAAAAGAGTTATTGAAATCAGGCGATCGCTTCTGATTGCTGCGCTATTGAGATTAATCCAGTTTTTTAGGAGTCTTACCGTTAGGGGGCTCCGTTGTTTCGTAAAGGAGCAGTAGAGGAGGCGATAGTAGCTTACCGAAAAGCGATTGAGTTAAACTCAGGCTCTTGGTTAATGCACAACAGTTTAGGGGATGCGTTAGCCAAAACTGGGCTAATGGATGAAGTGAGTGCTTGTTAGCATGAAGCTGTTGGGTTAAAAACCTGAGATTTTTCTGGTTTCACAAAGGTTTCAGCCTGTAGTTCGCCGTTTTATTCAGCCTCAAAACCAGCACCATCTTTATTCAAAAACCCGGTTTATTGATAAACCGGGTTTTTTTTTACTCTTTCGGTCAATCAATCTTATCTGTGTAAATTAGCAGAAGTGGTTTTGAGTTGAACTTGCAGCCTTTCGAGTTCTAACTGAGTTTGTTTTAATTGAGCCTGCGATCGCTCTAATTCTATCTGAATCTGCTGGGCTGTCTGTTTCCAACTATTTAATTGGGATTCCGTCCAGTCTTCGTGCTTTTGGGTCGGTTCTACCTTCTGTGCTGTTTGTCCCCATGTTTCCCGTTGAGATTGGATCTGCTGTTTTTCTTCCTGAATCTGATGCAAAAGTGTTATTGCTTCTTGTTTATCTGATTCGAGTGCTAAATGTTGAGATTCTATGATGGCCGAGTTCCCCTGAACATACTGGGTATATTTGTTGTAAATAATTTCCCTAGTTCTGAAAAAATCACTACGATTTTTACTTGTCGTTGTGGTTCCATCATTTCTCCATACAAATTCACAGGTGGTTTCTTTGATGTGAGCAATACTAAATTTGCGAGATAGTCTGATTAACAAATCCCAATCTTCGTGAGTGCCAAGATTTACATCGAATGCTCCTGTTTCATCTAAACATAATTTTTCGTGCATTAGGCAAAGAATAGGAATGAAGTTATTGACTAGAATTTTGTCCGAGTCAAAATCAAAAGAATAGGGGACGCTGCGATCAGTGGTGACATACTTGCCATCTTGCTTTTGCTGTTCTGCCATCACAGCATCGGTATAGGCTACTTTGTATTCGCTATTTTCCAAGAATTTTACTAGGGTTTCTAGATGATTTGGATAGTAGGTATCATCATCGTCTAAATAGGCGATGTATTTGCCACTTGCAGCGTGAATGCCTGTGTTGCGGGCGGCAGAACGTTCAAGGTTTTGATCGTGTTTCAAATAGAGGATATTTCCCTTTGAGTTAAGAGGAGTGAGAATGTTTTGGACATCGATACCACCGTCATTAATTACAATAATTTCGATATCGGGGAAAGTTTGATTGAGGACGCTTTGCACAGCCTGGGCAAGCATTTCTGGCCGGTCTTTGGTGGGGATGATGACACTAACAAGGGATTTTGCTGCTGTCCGATAGGGTAAGGCTTGGAGTTCTGATGGACAAACTGGTGCAGGCATGGAAGTCTTTGCTGTCACGCCACGCTGAAGGATGCCATATTCTTCAAGTATTAGATGGGTTTCTTGCTGAGATATTGGCGAAGCGTGTTCCAATCCTTGTTCATTGTTATAGTACAATCCAAGAATTTCTGGGAGGCGGACAATATTTTCTGTTTTGCCTATTCGCAGCCAAAACTCATAATCACCAGCCGAAGTGAATTCTGATCTGAAATACCCGTATTTTTCGTGCAGCGACTTTCTCCACATCGGCTGTGGGCCTAGAATACAACGCCGTTCAAGTTCGCTGTAGTCAAATGATGGCCAGTTCCAGCGTTGATTAGCTTTAGTTGTCGCCCACGTATCGTTACTAATGTTGGTTATTAACTGATCGGCAAAGACTACACTTGTTTGAGAGTGAGTGTCTAAGTAGCTTGCCATTACTTCCAAAGCGTCGGGGCGGTGTCTATCATCAGTGTTAGCATTGGTGATGTACGCCCCACGTGACATTTTAATTGCTCTATTCCATGAAGCGTAGAGAGTTTCGCGAACTTCGGTGCGTTCACATACTATGTTGGGGTATTTCGCCTGAAACTCTTTGACAATGGATTCCTCGTTTTGTTGCGATGCACTATCAATAAAAACAATTTCTAGTTCACCTTTTTGATAAAGAGTTTGGTTGACTATATTTTCTATACAACTGCGTATAAATTTAGCCGAATTGTAAGTCGAGACAATAGCTGAAACTTTGAAATCGTAGCGATTTTTTAGCTTTAATGAAAAATTTTCTATTTTTTTTATCTCACTAATTTCTTCTTGATAACAATCAATCGTATTTACCTGTGTGCTAACAAAATTGGCATCAATGTCATAATTGATGACATTGATATTTGTAACTTGTTCAATCACTTGCTCAGATACCCTGTTCAATTCATTAGTTAACTGATCAGGATTATTTAGCAACATCTCCCTAAATGTCTGCAACAAATCTGGCTGGAAAATTTCTATAAATTGAATTCCCAGTTGCCGCCACAATTCTTGCCTGTAATTTACGGGATGCTTAACATGATAAGCAATAGGTGTTGCCAAAAATTTTACAGTAACCCCCTTCTGTGCAGAAACGATGGGTACAAAATAATCCCACCAAGGAAGACCGAGACAAAACTGGGACGGTGGAAATTGGTCTAATAATCCCTTTTCAAAAAAGAAAAAATCGAAGCCATATCTGTAAACTTCTCCCACTTCTTGTTTGGGAGAATTTATATCTAGTCGAGAACTTAAAACTATCGCATTCTCTACCTGGTGGCAAATAAATGATATCAAATCCTGATCCGCTTTCAGGCGAATATCAGAATTGATAATACCGCAAACTTTGGTTCCGTAATCTCGCAAATATGAAAATATATCATCAAGATACACTAACGGCTTCCCTGCCGTTGCCCGTCCGTCACGGTTGACAGTGTGAAAAGTAACATTTCTGTAAATTGGTTGCAGTTGGTCTAGTTCTTCCCTGCTATTTAATGAAACAACGGAAAATCCGAGTGAATGCCAACTTTCAATAGCCGCCTTCTGATTCTCTACATTGCCAGGAGCAATACTCGTCACTATCATAATACTGTTGTTGATGACCTGAGTTGGCTTCTGTGCTGAATTATCTAACTCTCTATGCACAATACCGGGTGAGTTTTTAACATCTTTTTTAGCCGCAGTATCAGTCAATACAGCACTAACAATTTTAGCCATCTTTGACCAATCAAAAAGCTTTGCTCGCTCTAATCCACCAGCAATTAATGAATGTCGAACTTCAGGTTTTTGGATTTCAAGCATTGCAGATACAAGTCCACTGACATCATTGCCGTTGACATATAATGCTGATTCTCCTGCGACTTCGGGTAAGGAAGCATAGGGGCAAGTAATAACTGGACAACCACAAGCCATTGCTTCCAAAACAGGCATCCCAAACCCCTCATAGAGGGAAGTATAAACTAAAGAAATCGCACCTGAATAAGCTAGTTTTAATTCTTCATTGCTTAAATATAGCAAATGGACTGTCACCTCTGAAGACAAATCAGCTAATTCCGGTTCTAATACAGAACTACCCCCTGTACAGACAATATCAAACTCTAGTTTATTGGGCAGTTGAGCAAATGCCTTAAAGAACAACCGCGCATTTTTATAACCTCCTGGCCAACCCATTCTATCCCCTACCCAGAGAAAGTAAGGTTTAGAGATACCATATTTCGATTTGAAGCAGGCAACCTCTTCTGGATTCGCTGGACAAAATGTTCTTTCTATTCCACAGTGAGCTACTGTTACAGAGTTAAGGGGTATGCTTGGAAAACAACCGACTAGGTTCCGCGCTGTGTTTTCTGAAATTGAAATATATGCGGATGCGTGTTGGATGCCATAATGTTTTTCTCGCCACATCGGATGCTCTAGATTCCGTCCTACCAACTCTGGAATCATGTCATAAGCCATCAATACAGAAGGGGTTGAAAGTGGGGTAGTGTAGTAAGTGGATATAAATAAATCAGCAGCCTCTTCGTCACATATTTGTTGAAGTATTTGCCGATCAGCATTTGTTGAATCATAATCGTAAGCAATTACAGTCCGATAGCGGATATTCTGAATTTTGGGTGCAGTATTTTGGCGATCAAGAACAACAATCTGTTGACAAAAAGAACTTGAAGCCCATTCTTCTAGTAAAGATTTCCAAACACGAGCAATGCCCGTATTATTCAACTGGAAAAATACACCATCAATCAAAACTTTTGGAAATTTTTTTTCGCTAATAGATATCTGCTTCGGTAAATTGTCTGACGCTCTAAATTTCCAACTAATGCCATCAATCTGTTTACTTGCTAGAGGTGCAACTCCCAACGAAGCTGCTGTATTTACCATTGTTTCATCATGCACCCAACCTAAATACTGGCGCAACAATATGGGAAACTGGGTTTGTTTTTGCAATTCCATCCATTGTGAAACAGCATTTTGATAACCATAATATTTTTCTTTAAACTGCAACTGCTGAACTGTCACATAAGCAAAGTGCTGAAACACCAATCCCTGCTTCTCTGTTTCATCATGTAAAAACGGATTAATTGCTGCAACATTCGACAATTGATCGTTGGCTAAAACTTCAACTAATCGCGGCGGCTCATGAGCTTCCCAAACCAGCCCAGGTTTAAATCGCCAAGTTCGCAGCCATTCTTGTTGCGGATTGTTAGCATAACAGTTACGAGTGCTGATGACTAAATTTTCTCCTACAAAATACCGGCACCAATACCAAGCTGCTGTTTTATTAGGATTGTTAATAAACATCTGCTGTGCTGTGCAAATCTGGTCTAATGTCCATAGTTCATCAACATCAATCTGCCAGAGCAAACATTCTTCATTAATGTTAGGCAGCGGAGCATTTACCATTTCCCGCTTACCATCCCAGAAAATTCCTTCAGGTTTGCGGTAAATTGTAATATTATCTGGATATTGTCGCTTAAGTTCGTTTAAATATTCAGTAGTGCCGTCATTGCTGCGACCGTTTCGATGAATTTCATCAGTAATCTTTCCGCCCAGTGATAAACTCCAAGCTGTGTCATGCTTGAGTTCTGCCACACCTTCAACTATATGCCAATGCCATTTGAATGGGAGTTGTTTAAAGACTTCAATATGGTAATGAATGAAGGGGACACCATTGAGAACTATCGTAAAAAAGTGAACAGGTAGTCTAACATTATTATTGGAAGCGATACATTCATGTTTTTTAAAAATAGCATAACCATTTCTGACTGAGCTATTTTCCGCGATCAGCGTATAATTTGGATCAAGTATAAGCTTTTGACGATTATGGTAATTCTTGAAAATATTAGTATCGTCAAGAGCAATATATTTAGCACCATAAACTTCATTTAACTCTGCAACTCCAGTAAATTCTGAGCCATCTATTAAAACAAAATCAAAATAATCTATATGGTTTTCTTGTTTGATAATTCTAATGCCATTACTCGGAAGACCGCTACTTTTTACATATTCAATATCCTGATATAGCCACCTAATAACTTCCTGTAATGGATAATCATTTAATGCGGTTGATGTAGTATTGTAAAATTCGATAATTTGATTCTCTTCAGGAAACTGATCTAGGTTAACTGATGATACATTGTAGGGTTTTACAAAGGAATCACTACTATATCTTTTTTGAAGAGCGGAAAACCTAACCTTCGAGAGTTCCATGCAAAATAAGGTAGGTCGGTTAGGATTATTTCGTAAACCAATAACAAATGCTTCTGTACTGCCCTCGCCTGATGATGAGCCGATTTCTAAAACTGTCTTAATACTTGCGGTGGAAGCAAGATTAAGGATTATATTATAAAATTCATCATCCTTGATTTCTGGAGGAATGATTTGACTGAGTTGCGAATTAGCTAGAGATGTTTGTAAGTCGATATTCTCTGAGTTCACTGTTGCCTCCGTTTTGTTCCTTTTATTATCAACTGACCAAAGATAATAGGTCGAATCCCGCTCTAAAATTAGTGGTGATATCAGATATACCATTTCATAGGTTAAGAATCACCCATTAGGATAGGACTGATTGGATTTCCATGACTTATTCATTATAAATTACCACATACATAATTAAAAACTTTTTCTATCACATCATCATCTACCCAACTCATATTTAGAGTATTCATTTTTATTAAAGAGTTAGTAGGTAAATATTTGGCATAAACCTGTCCCTTTGTAAAAAATAGTTTTTTTACCTCGCTGTCCTGACCCAGAACTACAGCTTTTTCCATCTCCATATCATGTGACTGACAAATGCAATCATCAAAGCTTTCAACGTCAATAATAGTGTTGAGCCTTAAAGTTTTGATATGAGAATTATTTCTATATGAGAAATAGGCAGCCATCTCCGTAAAGGCATAAGTTGGTTGACTCTCAAAACTTCTTTTTAGGTCATTTAAATACCCTTCATCCTGAAATAAATCATTGATTTTATCTAAATACCCCTTCACCACCATCAAATTGTTTATTCGTCCGTTCATGCACATACCGTTACATTGTTCTGTACAGTCGTACTCAGCAAACTTTGAAACTTGATCACTCAAATCACATAGTATTAAAGTATCAGAATCAAATGTCCAAAATTTGTCTATAGATTGAGACTTGATGAAGTAATAAATATGAAACCATCTTTGAAAAACAATACGAACCCACCATTCACCTCTTGGTTCTTGAGAGCCAGCTATATACTTGAACACTTTATCAAACAGATCTATTTCTGTGCCGATAAAATTGGCGAAATAATAATGCTCAATATCTAGGGACTCATAATGTTTATTGCTTTGATCTCCTAGTAATATTATTCTCGTGTAAGGATTGAAAAATCTCGCACATTTTAATATGTAATGAAGATAACTGCTATCACCCTTGTGAATAAAAATTATAGGGGACGCTTCACTATTTTCTTGATTTTTCTGTGAATTCATTGTTTTGATCTCCCTTCTCTAACTTTAACTACAACTTTTACAGGACAGCTTAAACTTTATTTTTGAGCCAATTACAAAAGAAAATTAGCCACGCTCCTTTAGTTTTTCTATTATAGGAAGAGATAACATTTGCTGCTGAATTTCTTCTGGTAATTGTTGAATACTTTCGATTATATCAGCAGTGAAATTATAGTTTTTATCATCTCCATACCTGAGAGTCAAATACACCAACACCTCCATTGCATAATCATGGAAATTCATAACATCAGCGATACAAGCAAGTTTGAGAATTCGCTCTGGTGTTCTGAGAGGGATATTAAGATCGTGCCGAATTAGATCTCGGAAATAATAAGCGTCTCCCCATAGTAAACGACCTGGGTGCTGTGGCGACAAGGCAAAAGGGAGTGTTTGAGGATGAACATGGTACATACCTACTAAATCAAAAATACTAAAACCTTTTTTCGTGAGATGGATGTCAATATCGCTAAATAGAGGTTGATTAGTATAGACCTGCATGAACTCTACTTCTACAGCAGTAGCTAGAACATTGGCTAAACAACGACTAGCTCCTTCCAAAACAGGAAGTTCTCCACCCTGAACGTCTATCTGGAGATAATCTATTTCGGTGTTTAACCCACTACTTCCCCAGAAAATTTCATCTAAAGTTGTAGTTTCTAATTCTAGCGTAGACATGACTTTATACATATCTACACCACCGAAACGTGCAAGATAATCTTCACTAGGCGGATATAGGCTACTACACGGTTGATATTTTGTTAGATAAAGAGTGGATTTTCCTAAAGAATCCCAAATAGCATGAGGAAGATGTTTTTCACTCCAGTTTAATTGACGAGCTTTTATTTCCTTGTTCATTTCCTGACAAGCAGAAGGATCAGCATCAAATCCATAAATTGTTAGATTAGGTGCAAAAACTCCCCAACCGTCTCGTTCTGCATAGTCCTCATTAAATTCTTTTAACTTACGAGAACCGACAATGCAAATAGTCATGTGAATCTGATTTAGATGTCCACTTTTCTTTAAACTTGGTAGAAATAATGACATGATAGTAAATTCTCCTTTTCCTAATAACTAACAATTAACGCAAACTGTTTATTCAAACAAAGCCCAGATATAATACCTATGTACTCTTGGGCAGGATTCCATAGGAAGTCAACTCCCAATTGGCATAAGAAATCAAGCCATATCCTAAAGCTTCAGGAGGGATTAAACTACGGTTATGCTGTGCTTCCACACCCTCCCATATCTCCTGTATCCCCCCAGGTACATGACAGTAATCATGATTTTGATGAATTACTAAATTGGCTTTTGTTGCATCAACAATTGGTTTTTTAGAGTTTAGTGCCATGTAAACTAATCCATTGTCCCAAGCAACACGTCCAACCAAAAAATCAGGGATTTGAGGCCACAAATTTCTGGTAAATACAAAGTAATCAATATAACAATCTTCACGGAGTTTTCCAGAATTCTCTACCAACTCCCTTAACTGATTTTCCCAATCATAGACACCAAAATCTAACATCACAGGAATAGGAACATCAGTACGACGGCCTATCATCAAAAAATTATCAAATTGAGCTTTTGCTTTCTCAATTGCTTGCATGAAATCACTTGTCAGAATGATATCTGCATTAAGATATACTAAAATTTTTTGTGATGAAATTGTTTGCGCTTGTTCAAACATATCATTCAGAAAAATTGTCCCAGATTCATTGCGTTTTACGTTAGGAATATGGCGAATACCCAACTCACTTGCTATTAGAGCGGCTCCTTGTTCATCTCCAAACAAAATAATTTCAGGGCGAGGATCAAGTAAGGTCCAACTTTTTAAGGCATTGCGCTGAATGACTCTAGAGTGTCCTATAAAAGGTTTGGCTGTTGTAAAAATAGTAATATTACTTGGATAACTTCTGGATACTTGAGTTTTCAAAGAATAGAGGCGGGAATATTGTTTTTCCTGTTCATCTTGAATATTCTTGAGTTTCAAACGAGAATCCTCTAAATCTTTTTGAAATACTTGGAGTGTATATTTCTCCGCTTGCGTATTTTTTGAATTAGTTTGTGTCATATTTTTAAAAACCTCACTCTGTTTTTACAACTCAATAAGAAATTGGCTATCCAAATTGTCATCAGGAAATTACCTCGTCACAACAGGACTCAGCCCTGACTGACGGTAAACCTCCCTTGTATCAGTCGTTTCCACTCTTGTGAATTTGTCAACGCATAGGTATCAAAGGACTGTCCCTTTTCGGCAGAGAATTGGACGAAACTCTCTAACCAGTTGAGCACAGACTCGGTTCGTGATATTGATGTCAATTTCAAAGACTCCCGCAAACACTGCTGCATTTTTTTCAAATTACCATTTTGGTAAGCATACCACGCATCCCACACCATTATTTTATACTGAACCGCTTTTTTTAACTGGGGTTCAGTGGCTACATACTGTTGTTGTAATTGAGTCCTGACTAATTCTACCTGCGTGAAAGAGAATTGAGCTTTTAATTGTTCTAACTCTGTCTGAGTATTAGACAATTCAGCTTTAATTTTATGTAATTGAGATTGACTCCCGGCTAATTCAGCTTGAGTTTGGTATTGTTGAAAGCGTGATCGCTCTAATTCCCAATCTTTCTGGTAAAGTTGAGATTGAAGTTGTAGCAATTCCTCCTTAGTTTGATTGAGTTGAGACTGAGATTGTTCCAATATTTCCTCAGTCTGACCCAAATGTTCCCTATACTCTTCCAATACCCCCTGAGTTTGGTGCAGTTGAGACTGAGACTGTTCCAATTCTCCCTGAGTTTGATGGAGTTGAGACTGAGACTGTTCCAATTCTCCCTGAGTTTGGTGCAGTTGTGACTGAGACTGTTCCAATTCTCCCTGAGTTTGGTGCAGTTGTGACTGAGACTGTTCCAATTCTCCCTGAGTTTGGTGCAGTTGTGACTGAGACTGTTCCAATTCTCCCTGAGTTTG